>Ga0310695_10007120_pt1 | contig 18012 bp, 11 predicted proteins | sample RumenRJG_04DNA_FD_203882 | JGI IMG/M metagenome (GOLD analysis project Ga0310695, IMG submission 203882) | Bovine rumen microbial communities from Lethbridge, Alberta, Canada - RJG_04 (v2) (version 2) | ecosystem: Host-associated > Mammals > Digestive system > Stomach > Rumen | place: Canada...
GCGCCGTTGCCTTTGCCTGAGGCCGCATTGCTTTTGCTTATGAGCAGTGCGCCGCTTCCTTTCGGTCCGTGGATCTTGTGACCGCTGACTGATATGAGGTCAGCATCAGATGGCAGCGGCATCTTGCCGAAGCTCTGAACCGCGTCGCAGTGGAACAGTCCCGGCGCGCCCTTCTCTCTCATTATTTCCTTCACAGCGCCGACCGGCATCACCGTGCCGACCTCGTTGTTCACGTGCATCATGCTGACGAGAATGGTATTCCCGTCGATGGCCGCACGAAGCTGCTCCATGTCAGGCATGCAGTCTGCGCCGACTCCAACGCGCACGACATCAAAGCCCTCTGCTTCGAGAACCTTAACGCACTCAAGAACCGCCGGATGCTCGACGGCAGTCGTAACGATGCGGCTGCCATGCCTGCGCAGAGCCCGCGCCGCGCCGAAGATCGCCATGTTGTCGGCCTCGGTTCCTCCTGAAGTGAACACGACATCCCAATCGCCCGCGGCAAAAGCCTGTCCGCCCGCCGCTTCAAGCACCTGGCGGCGCGCTGCCTTGACAGCCTTCTCCGCGTCGACGCCGAGCTGATACAAAGACGACGGGTTGCCGTAGCCATCTTTCATGGCGCGGACCATCGCCTCAGTCACTTCATCATATTGTCTTGTAGTTGCGCTGTTGTCTAAATAAATCATGTTCCTCTGACAGACGCCCCGCGCCTGTCGCTCATGTTAAAAGTTGACAGAAGGTGTTCCTTCTGCCAACTTCTGTGTTCTCATTATTACGCCGCATTCTCATCATTACGCCGCACGGTTGTATCTTCGAACCGTGACAGCCTTTGCATCCGCAGATGCTCCGCAACTGTTACTTCGCGTAATCGATTGCGCGTGTCTCGCGGACGACGTTGACCTTGATCTGGCCCGGGTACTCCAGCTCGGACTCGATCTTCTTTGAAATGTCACGTGCCAGAAGAGCGATTGAATCGTCACCGACTTCATCCGGCTTCGCGATGATTCTGATCTCGCGTCCTGCCTGAATAGCGTATGAGTTTTCGACGCCCTTGGTCGTGTTGGCGATTTCCTCCAGCTTCTGCAGACGCTTGATGTATGACTCCAGAGTCTCGCGTCTTGCGCCAGGTCTCGCCGCCGAAAGCGCGTCCGCCGCAGCAATCAGAACCGCTTCTACTGACTTCGGTTCATAGTCGCCGTGGTGCGCCGCCATGCCGTTGATGACAGCCTCGGACTCTTTGTACTTACGCAGCACTTCGATACCGATGTCGACATGCGTACCCTCGCGCTCGTGGTCGAGAGCCTTGCCTATGTCGTGCAGCAGTCCCGCGCGCTTTGCAAGTGTTATGTCCAGTCCCAGCTCGCCGGCCATGAGACCTGCCAGGTGGGCAACTTCCACTGAATGCTTGAGCACATTCTGTCCGTATGAAGTTCTGTACTTCAGTCTGCCCAGAAGCTTGACCAGCTCAGGATGCAGATTGTGGATTCCCACGTCGAAGGTCGCCTGCTCGCCGGCTTCCTTGATGATCGTGTTGACTTCACGCTCCGACTTGTTGACCATCTCCTCAATTCTCGCCGGATGGATACGTCCGTCGACGATGAGTTTCTCGAGTGCAAGTCTTGCGATCTCTCTTCTTACAGGATCAAATCCTGACAGGATGACCGCTTCAGGCGTGTCGTCGATGATCAGATCGATGCCCGTGGCGTTTTCGATTGCCCTGATGTTTCTGCCTTCACGACCGATGATACGGCCCTTCATTTCATCATTAGGCAAAGGCACTACGGACACTGTTGATTCCGCAACGTGATCGGCCGCGCATCTCTGGATCGCTCCGGTGATGATTTCCTTGGCCTTCTTGTCCGCGTCGTCCTTGGCTTTTGCCTCTATCTCCTTGTAGAGAGCCGCCGCGTCGCTGCGGGCTTCCTGCTCGACCTTCTGCAGGATTATCTCTCTCGCCTCGTCAACTGTGTATCCCGAGATCTTCTCAAGCTCGTCCAGCTGCTTCTTCAGGATTCTGTCCTGCTCAGCGAGTCTGTTTTCAATTTTTCTCTCTTTGTTTGTTATGCTTTCTTCTTTTTTCTCTATGTTTTCCAGTTTGCGGTCGATGGAGTCTTCCTTCTGGTTCAGTCTCCTCTCGGCCTTTGATATTTCGTTTCTTCTCTCTCTAATCTCCTTATCCGCGCTGTTTCTCTGTCTCTGCGCTTCCTCTTTCGCTTCCAGAACGATTTCCTTCTTTATGCTCTCCGCATTCTTTTCCGCGTCCAGAAGCATGTTCTTAGCCTTTGTTTCGGCGTTTCCGATTGTCTTTTCGCCGATGGATTTACGCAATATATATCCAACCAGCAGCCCTATGAGGAGGGCCACCAGGCCAACTACTACAGGTATGATTATACTTGCCATGTATTATCATCCTCCTTTCATATATTAATTTTTCAAGATTCGCTGCCGCGGCGGCCAAAGTGCCGGGCAGGCTGTATTTTTAACTGAATAACTCAATAATTTAAGTCAAAAGCATACACAGTTATTATATAGCCCAAGAGCACTTTCGTCAATGAAAATTGACAAAAAATTACAGAAAGCAAAAGGCATAAAAAAAGAGATCCGAGCCTTTCGGCTCAGATCTCCTGTGTTTGTTTCTGTCTGTAAAGTCCTAACCTATTTTGACAGGATGCCTGTCACTTCGTTCATGTTCTCAATATCGGTCTGAGCGTAGTCCTTGAGGAATGACAAAGCTTCCTCTCTGGCCTTCTCGTAAACGATTATCTAGCGAATGATCTTCGCCACTATGTCCACGAAGTTCTTCTCGATGTAAGTACCTCGTTTCATCACGATCGGAATACCCTTGTTCGTCGAAATTCTTATATTGTCATCTTCCTGGATAATCCCCACCAGAGGACTTGTAAAGCTGCTCGTCACCGTGGCCAGATCAGGCATGAAGCCTTCCCTCATTAATTCCACGTTCACCCTGTTCAGCACAACGCAAGTATCATCGAGACCCTTCTCGTGCAGGAACCTCTCGGTCATGTCGGCGTCGCGGCTTGCGGCGAACTCCGGTTCAGTAACTATTACAGCTTTGTCAGCAGGCTCCAGAGAAACTTCAAGCATCTCGCCGATTCCTGCCGGACAGTCAATAATTATGTAGTCAAAAACCTCCCTAAGCTTGGCGCAGAGTATCGCCATGTGCAAAGGCGTGATGTCCCTTTCGTCCACTCTCGGCGCGGCCGCCATGAAATAGAGTGAACTGAAACCGTCCACTCTTATGATTGCCTTGCTGATCCTGCATATTCCGGACAGAACGTCCATAATGTTGTAAACGACCCTGTTTTCCATGCCAAGATACAGGTCCATGTTTCTCAGACCCATATCCATGTCGATGAGCAGCACATTATAGCCCCTCTGGGCAAGAGCGGCGCCCATGTTCACCGAAAACATTGTCTTTCCGGTCCCTCCTTTTCCGGAGGCCACCAGTAAAACTTTACCCATTGTCATGCTCCAAATAATCAATTACATTACTTTTTTATTTTGCATTGATTTTTGAGCATAGTCAAGAGAAAATGTCTGACAGTTATGTAATATATCCGAGTCCTTTCATGCTGACATAGCTGCCGTCTCCGATTATTATGTGGTCGATTACCGGAATGCCCAGAAGCTCCCCTACCTCCACCAGCCGCCGCGTGGAATTGATGTCCGCCGCGGAAGGTTCGGGATCCCCGCTCGGATGGTTATGTACAAAGGCAACCGAGCCCGCGCTTCTCCGCACCGCCGAACTGAAAACTTCCCTCGGATGGCTGGCCGAGGAATTCAAATCGCCGACGGACACCTCGTTCTCTTCAAGTATCTCGCCCCTTGAATTTATCAGCAGACACTTGAAGTGCTCCTTTTTCTCATACCTGAGCCGCTCCATGAAGAGATTCGCAATGTCGGCAGAGCACTTTATCCTCACCCTCTCCTCCGCCGGCAGACAAGAAAGTCTCTTTCCCAGTTCCAAAGCCGCCATCAGAACGCACACCTTCGCGTCTCCCATTCCGGAAATCTTCTTCAGCTCCTCCGGGCTGCACTCGGCCAGATACCTGAGCCCCCTCGCGTCCATGGCGAGCACATCACCGGCCAGATCCATCACCGATTTCGATCTTGTTCCCGTGCCCAGGATCACAGCGAGCACTTCAACAGTCGACAGACCTTCAGGCCCATCCCTGAGCAGCTTCTCCCTCGGCTTTTCCCCCGCCGGCATCTGACTCATCCTCATCTCCAACACCTCCTTGATTTCCAACACCCTGCACCATCACTAATCTGTTAATATTTTACATTACACCCATAAAATTGCAACAAATATTTTCGCATATTCCGGCGGTTCTACTAAAAAAGGAGGCCATCGGCCTCCTTATCTGTTATGGTTACTGGTTGTTATGGTTGCTGTTGCTTTTGCCTGTCCTACCTGTCCTGCATGCTAATCGACTCGATTGCGACCGGACCGCCGCGTACGACTTCGATGTTCTTAAAGCGCTCGTTGATGGCGCGCAGAATGGAGTCGTTCTTGGCCTCCGTGCGGGTTGCCTCGATGAGAACGCTCTTCTTGTCCATGTCCTTGACCTGGAACTTGAAAGCTTCTGCCATCTGGAAGATCTCAGCGCGGTCAGTGTTGCTGACGTTGAAGATCTTGATGAACATTACCTCCTTGCTGCGTATGGACTTGTCCGTGTAGTCGATGACCTTGATTACCTCGACCATGCGGTTGAGCTGCTTCTTAATCTGCTCATGGGTGCTGTCATCGGCGTCAACGCATACGGTCATGCGGGAGATGTTTGTGTCCTCCGTCTCACCTACAGTGAGGGAGTGGATGTTGTAGGCTTTGCCTGAGAATGATCCTGAAATGCGCGCAAGTACGCCGACACGGTTCTCAACGTAGAGGGAGATCCAGCGTCTTCTCATTCCGCCTGTATTGTTTCCGCTCATTTCACCACCTCCTGCCATTCATCGCTTGACATGTCCGTAATCAGATCTGTTATGGCGCCGTTCGGCTTGATCATAGGCATGACCAGATCCTCGTCTTCTATAATGAACTCGATCAGAGTAGGACCCTTCTTGTTCTTCTGGGCTTCCTTCAGGGCCGGCTCGATCTCTTCGGCCTTGAACACGCGGATGCCCTTTGCGCCATAAGCTTCCGCGAGTTTTACGAAGTCCGGAACGTACGGCGGACATGTATCGTCGCGTCCGTGACACTCCTTGCAAAGGCCGCGGCGCTTTTTAAGACACGTCCCCGCGTATACCTTCCCAGCGAAGAGCTCCTGCCACTGGCGCACCATGCCCAGATACCCGTTGTTCAGAACGCATATGGTTATTGGAAGCTCATTAACCACAGCAGTCGCGAGCTCCTGGGAATTCATCTGGAATCCGCCGTCTCCCGCTATGGTGACGACCTCCATGTCAGGATTGCCGAGAGCCGCTCCAATAGCTGACGGAAGGCCGTAGCCCATTGTGCCCAGGCCTCCGGAGGTTATAAGCTGACGCTTTCCGTACACTTCGAAGAACTGGGATGTCCACATCTGATGCTGTCCGACGTCTGTAGTGAGAATCGGCTCCTTGAACACCTTGTTGATGCCGTCGATGATCTGCTTTGCGCGGAGCTTTTCACCGCTAAGGCAGTCCGGCATGTCTTTGCCGAACTCCTGGGTGAGAGGTTTCTCATCACGCCACTTGTCGAGTCTGCTGATCCACGCCTCGCGCTTTTTCTCAGCGCCGGCAGAGCGCGCCTCGCCCTCTTCCATCTGCTTCTGAAGAGCTCTGATGGCTTTGCCCGCATCGCCTACAATAGGCACGTCTACGTTGACGTTCTTTGAGATGGACGCAGCGTCGATGTCTATGTGTATGATCTTTGCCTTTGGGGCAAAGGTTCCCAGCTTGCCTGTGATTCTATCATTGAATCTTGTTCCGATGGAGATCAGGATGTCGCAGTTGTTGACCGCGTTGTTGGCCGCCCAGTTTCCGTGCATTCCCACATCGCCGTAGTACAGCTCGTGGTTCGTCGGAATGCTTCCGCGTCCCATCACAGTTGTGACCGCAGGAATTCCTGAAGTCTCAACGAGCTTCGTCATGTCGCTCTGGGCGCGTGAGATCTTGACGCCTCCGCCAAGGATGAACAGAGGCTTCTTCGCCTTCTGAATCATCTCTGCGGCGCGCTTGATCTGGCCCGCGTGGACAGTAGTCGGCGGCTTGTAACCGCGGAGGTTGACTTTGTCCGGGTAGATATCGCTACCGAGAGTCTCCATTACGTCCTTAGGCAGGTCGATGAGAACCGGCCCCGGTCTTCCCGTGGACGCGATGTAAAAGGCCTCCTTGACCATCTTGTTCAGCTCGCCGCGGTTGTGGACCATCGCCGAGTATTTGCAGATGTTCTTGGTGACGCCTACGATGTCGACCTCCTGGAAGCTGTCGTTTCCGATGAGATCAAAAGGCACCTGTCCCGTGAAGCACACGAGAGGCACGCTGTCCAGATTCGCGTCTGCGATTCCCGTTACAAGGTTTGTCGCTCCCGGACCGCTGGTGGCGATGCAAACGCCGACCTTTCCGGTCGACCGCGCGTACCCTTCGGCCGCGTGCACCAGCGCCAGTTCCTGACGCGGCAGGATGAGCTCGACCTCATCCTGTTTGGCCAGCTCATCAAAAATGCCTACAACTGTTGCGCCGGGATACGCGAATACTTTTTCAACGCCCTCCGCCTGGAGAGCTCTGATGAGAAGTTCATTTCCCGAAATCTTAGCCATGTCCTTTTCCTTATCGTGTCGTAACTATATCTATCTTACTCTTCTTCCTGACGCTTGAACGCCTTGTACTTGGCCTCGGCGTCCTCGCTGGCTTCCTTGAACAGCTTCTCCGCGTTGTCCGGGAAGGTGATCTTCAGAGCAGCGTATCTGTTCTCGCCGTCGAGGAATTCCTCATAAGGTATTGTAGCTTCTTTTGAGTCGACGTGCATCTTAGGCCCGTCAGTGATGTCAGGGTTGTACCTGTAGAGAGGCCAGTAACCTGACTGTACAGCGCGCTTGACCTCTTCCTGTACGTTATGCATTCCGGCCTTGATTCCGTGAACCGTACAAGGAGTGTAAGCGACGATTACAGACGGTCCTTTGTGCTCTTCAGCTTCCTTGATGGCCTTGAGGAGCTGGTTGAAGTCGTAGCCCATTGCGACCGTTGCAACGTATACGTTGCCGTAGGTCTTCAGAATCTGAGCCAGATCTTTCTTTCTGCTCTTTTTGCCGGAAGCCTGGAACTCAGCTACCGCGCCGAGCGGGGTTGCCTTTGAAGACTGTCCGCCCGTATTTGAATATACCTCATTATCTATAACGAAAACATTGATGTCTTCGCCTGTCGCGATGACATGATCCAGACCGCCGAAACCGATGTCATAGGCCCAGCCGTCGCCGCCGTACATCCAGAAGCTCTTCTTGGCCAGATAGTCCTTACGCTCGAGGATTTCTTCTGTCAGTTCAATGAAGTCTTCCTCCATGGCGTTGGCCTGCTTGACATCGCCTCTTACGACTTCCTCCATCTCATCGATGAGGAGGTCTGTTGCGTTTCTGTTGGCTTCGAGATCGTCATATGTGTCGAGCCACTCATAGGCCACGGAGTTTCCGCCGGCCATCTCAAGATATTTTTCGACGAGGCCTCTCTGTCTCTCACGCTGCTGCTTGACGGACAAATACATGCCCAGAGCCAGCTCGGCGTTGTTCTCGAACAGAGAGTTGGTCCAGGCCACGCCGTGTCCTCTCTTGTTCAGGCAGTAAGGGATGCCCGGCATTCCCGAGCCCCACGCCTGTGAACAGCCTGTGCCGTTTGCCCAGTACACTCTGTCTCCGAAGAGCTGTGTGAGGAGCTTGGCGTACGGCGTCTCTCCGCATCCTGCGCATGCCGCTGAGAACTCGCACAGAGGCTGTCTGAACTGGCTGCCTCTGATGGAGTACGGCGCAAACAGGTCGCCCTTGTCCGAAAGGTTCAGTGCGTAATTCCAGTTTTCCAGATCCTGTTCGTTCGGATGTGCCGGCACCATCTTGATGGCCGGTTCCTTGGCAGGACAGACCGGTACGCAGGATCCGCATCCTGTGCAGTCCCAGGTCGAAATCTGCAGACTGTACTGATACTTGGTACCGCCCTTGGATTTGTATCCGCGCAGCGGCGCCATGTCGAATCCTTCCGGCGCGTTTGCCGCCTCTTCTTCATTGAGAAGGAACGGACGGATAACCGCATGCGGACATACGAAGGAGCAGCGGTTGCACTGGTTGCACTTGTCCGGATCCCATACAGGAGTATGGACCGCCAGTCCTCTCTTCTCGTAAGCGGTCAGTCCCATGTCGATGTGACCGTCCTTCAGATGCTTCATGATGCTGACAGGAAGATCATCTCCCACCTGTCTGTCGATAGGCTTCACAATATTATCTATGATCCAAGGGTTGTTCGTAGTCTCTTCCGGTTCGTCCTTGCAGTCCGCCCAGGAAGCAGGCACGTTGACCTTCTGGAATCCTTCGACGCCGGCCTCGATGCCGCGGATGTTCATCTTTACGACCTTGTTGCCTTTGGCCTTGTATTTCTTTCTGACGGCGTTTTCCATCTCGGTGATGGCCTGCGCCTTAGGAATTACCTCGTGAATGGTGAAGAACGCCGCCTGGAGTATGGAGTTCTTGTGGCTTCCCAGCCCTATCTCCTCGGCTATCTTCGTTGCGTTTATGATGTAGAAGTTGATGTTTCTCTCAGCGAGGATTCTCTTTACCTTTGGCGAGAGATTCTCCCCTACTTCTTCAACCTCCCACGGACACTCAAGCAAAAGCGAACCGCCCGGTTTGATCTCATCCACGACGTTGAACTCGTTGATGTAGTGGTGGTTGTGGCATCCGACGAAGTCCGCTTCCTTTACCAGATAGGAACTCCGGATCGGCGTCTTCGAGAACCTCAGGTGGGACTTGGTCGTTCCCAGCGTCTTCTTGGCATCGTACTCGAAGTAGGCCTGTCCGTACATGTCCGTCGTGCTGTTTATGATGTCCACGGTGCTCTTGTTTGCACCGACTGTACCGTCTCCTCCAAGACCCCAGAATTTGCAGCTGACGAAATCATCGCCAAGAATCTGGAACGGCTTGACAGGAAGTGACTTATGGGTCACGTCGTCGTTGATGCCGATGGTGAATCCGTTGATTGGCTTCTCTGATGCCAGATTCTCATAGACTGCCGCGATCTGTGCCGGGTCTGTATCCTTTGAGCTGAGGCCGTAACGTCCGCCGATGATCCTGATATCTTTCTTTCCGGCTTTGAGCATGGCCGTGCAGACATCCTGATAGAGAGGCTCTCCCAGGTCGCCCATGTTTTTGCATCTGTCGAGTACCGCGATTCTCTCGCATGTTTCAGGAAGCACCTTGAACAGGTGTCTCTCGGAGAACGGTCTGTAAAGGTGTACCTGAATGAAGCCGACATTCTTTCCCTGCGCGCAGAGAGTATCGACGGTCTGCTGTATCGCACCGGTAACCGAACCCATGGCGACGATAATGTCCGTCGCTTCCGGATCGCCGTAGTAGTTGAAGAGTCTGTAGTCTTTGCCTGTGAGAGAGTTCATCTGTACGAAGTACTTCTCCACGATGTCCGGCAGATCCGTGTAATCCTGGTTGTTGGACTCGCGCACCTGGAAGTAGACGTCCGGGTTCTGTACCGTATTTCTCAGGGTCGGGTGCTCCGGATTCAGAGCCCTGTCCTTATGTGCCTTGATGTATTTCTTGTCCATGAGTGCCACGACTTCATCCATGTCCGGAATCTCCACCTTCTGAATCTCATGGGAGGTCCGGAATCCGTCGAAGAAGTGCATGAACGGAATGTTCGATTCCATGGCTGCCAGGTGTGCGACCGGTGTCAGGTCGACGATTTCCTGCACGCTTGCCGTACAGTACTGTGCCCAGCCTGTATCTCTGCAGGCCATGACGTCGGAGTGATCGCCGAAGATGCTCATGGCGTGTGTACCTACGGTTCTGGCCGCCACGTGCAGTACGGCAGGCTGTCTCTCACCCGCGATTCTGTACAGGACAGGTATCATCAGCATCAGACCCTGCGACGAGGTGTAACTCGCCGTCAACGCTCCTGTCTGAATTGAACCGTGAACTGCACCGATTGCGCCGGCCTCCGACTGCATCTCAGTGAGCGTTACAGTCTGGCCGAACATGTTTTTTCTGCCCTGTGCCGACCATCTGTCCGTGAGGGTCGCCATAGGGGATGATGGGGTAATCGGGTAGATTGCTGCGACTTCCGTAAATGGATAAGCCATGTACGCGCAGGCCTCGTTTCCTTCCATCGTCATGAAGGTTTTCTCTGCCATTTTTTCCTCTTTTCTGTCCTTATCTGTTTTCAAAAGAACTAATGTATTATTATACAACTAAAAGCATGCCCCGCACAAGGCATGCTTTTACAATCACTAACTATTGTTTTTTATGTTTGCCTTTGCTCATCTCTTGTTGGAAAGCTTCCAGATACCCTGCTCTTCAGCTGCCTTGATGAGCTCTTCGCGGAACTGCGGGTGAGCGATGCTGATCATGAGCTCTGCTCTCTCCCATGTGTTCCGGCCCGCCAGGTTGACTTTGCCCTGGTCCGTCACTATGTAGTGAGTCATGGAACGCGGGGTTGTTACGATGTCCCCCGCCGAAAAGTACGGCTTGATATTGCTGTGAAGCTTTCCGTCTTTATCTTTATATGCGCTGTTCATGCACAGGAAAGCCTTGCCTCCCGGTGAACGGTAAGCTCCCTCAACAAAATCTACCTGACCGCCTGTTCCAGATACGTGCCGCGTGCCTACGCTCTCCGAGCATACCTGCCCGTAAAGGTCGGCGCTGACGCATCCGTTTATGGCTATTACGTTGCTTAGCTGTCCGATGACAGCCGGATCGTTGACATGGCTTACCATATCACCGCAGCACTCCGGATTGTCATTCAGCCAGTCGTACAGGCTCTGGCTTCCCGCGCAGATGCCGAATACGCTTCTTCCCTGATATACTTCCTTGTATTTGTTCGTCAGCTTTCCCTGCTCGTACAGATTAAAGAAAGCATCCGTTATCAGCTCACTGTGACAACCCAGATCCTGAATGTCGGATTTGGCCAGGTGCTCGCCCAGGATGTTCGGCATTCCGCCGACGCCCAGCTGCAGCACAGCCCTCTCCGGGATCTCCGGTGCGATGAAATCTGCGATGGCTACTTCTTCAGGGCTTGGAGGAGGCGACTTGATCTCTACCATCGGGTGGTGCTCCCCTTCGACTACGATGTCCACGTCACTGATGTGGATCCTGTTCGCGTCGATGCCCATCTGCAGTCGTTCGCGTAGATTTCTTACGCGCGGCAGTCGTTCGTTGACTTCCAGTATTACAATATCAGCCGCTTCCAGGACCGGCTTGGCCGTAGCGACTCCAAAATGCAGGTTAAAATAGCCATCGTCGTCCATCGGCGAAACGCACATCATGGCGACGTTGACTTTGATGTAGCCGAGCTGATAAAAGCTGCTCTGGTTACGGTACATCATCGGCGTGTGGCTGATGAGTCCCTTGTTCCAGTACTTCCTCTCGATGCCGGCCGTGTACCAGCTGTGGTACGTGAAGCTCTCGCGCTCCGGATCCTGTTCGACGATCTGCAAAGGCTCGAACATGAAATAACCTCTGCAGTTGACGTCCTTAAGCTCGCCCTTTCTCTTGGCAAGAGCGGCGTCAAGCAGAACAGGCTGTCCCTGGGAGATCGTGTAATCTATCCAGTCCCCGTCCTTGACAACCTTAACCGCTTCCTCCGGAGTCTTCAGTTTCTGTCTGTACTCGTCGTAATAACTCATCTTGGTCCGTTGCCTGCAAAGGCAACCTATCTCTTTCTGTTAAAGAACTAATGCAGTAAATACAATAAAAGAACAGTAACAGTTTAAAGGCAAATAGTCAACACACATCGACAAAAAAAGTGTTCAAAAAAATCGATTGTTGATGCAATTTGGCATAAATGATGATTTTTTATTTATGTCCAACAACGAATTTTAGTTCTTATTGTGTTCAATAACAAACTTTTGATATTTCTGCTTGCATTTGTTCTGTGTTCATATATAATCGTAAGTGCATGCGGGCACATGGGAAAATGCTGCGCGCAAAAGCACATAATTATAAGAAAGGAACAGACATCATGCGACTTAACGGTTCTGAGCTGGTCATGGAAATTCTGCTTGAGCACGGCGTCGATACGGTATTCGGTTATCCGGGCGGCGCGGCTCTCAATATCTATGACGCGCTCTACAAGTATTCTGACAGGATCAACCACGTCATGACGGCCCATGAACAGGGCGCTTCCCACGCGGCTGACGGCTACGCCAGAGCAACAGGCAAGACGGGAGTAGTCATCGCGACGAGCGGTCCGGGAGCGACAAACCTGACGACAGGCATCGCAACCGCCTTCATGGACAGCATACCTATGGTTGCCATCACGGCGAACGTTGCGGACAACCTCATCGGACGTGACGCGTTCCAGGAGGTTGCCATCTCCAACATCACGATCCCTATCACAAAGCACACATATCTTATAAGAAACATAAACAATCTGGAAGATGCCCTGCGCAACGCTTTCAGAATTGCCAACAGCGGACGAAAAGGTCCGGTGCTCGTCGACATCACAAAGGACGTGACCGCGGCGACCATCAACTACAAGCCGGGCAAGCCTCTGCCTGTAAACCCTGCCCCTTCCTTTACAGAGGAACAGGTTCAGCAGGTAGCGGACATGATCAACGTATCGGAGCGTCCGGTAATCTACTGCGGCGGAGGCGTAGCTTCATGTGAAGCGGCGGAAGAGCTGAACGAATTAATGGAAAAGGCAGACTGTCCTGCAGCGTACACTCTCATGTCAGCAGGCTGCGTCGGATACGACAACCCTCGCTCCCTGGGCATGGGCGGAATGCACGGAACAATCGCCGCCAACAAGGCCATGGACAGAGCCGATCTGCTGATCGCTCTCGGCGCCCGTTTCAGCGACAGAGTAGCCCTGAATCCTGAGAAGTTCGGCAAGCGCGCCCAGAAGATCCACGTTGACATCGACGCCAGTGAGATCAACAAGAACGTCATCGTCGACTGCGGCGTCACGGCGGACGTGAAGGAATTCCTCACCGCCCTGCTCCCTAAGATCAAGGAGAAGGACCGCAGCGAATGGGTCAGCCTGGCGATGGGCTGGAAAGCCAAGACGGGCGATGTCAAGAGCGCGGCCGCAGACCTGCACCCAAGCGAGATCATAAGCATGGTCGGAGACATGACAGACAAGGATACGGTCTATGTCACGGACGTAGGTCAGCATCAGATGTGGACAGCCCAGTATCTGAAGCATGCGAAGACGAGACGCTTCATTACAAGCGGCGGTCTCGGAACCATGGGATTCGGATACGGCGCGGCCATAGGAGCCTCTTTTGGTCTTCCTGACTGCAGGGTCATCCACTTCACCGGCGACGGCTCATTCCACATGAATCTGAACGAGGCGTGCACGGCTGTAAGCCAGAAGCTGCCGATCATCACGATCATCATGAACAACCAGGTTCTCGGCATGGTATATCAGTGGCAGGATGTTTTCTACAACGGCAGACACTCCTCCACGGACCCGGGACGGGCGACCAACTTCCCTGCCCTGGCAGAGGCCTTCGGCGCCAAGGGATATTCGGCAAATACGCCTGACGAATTCGCTGATGTCTTTGCAAAAGCGTTAAAAGAAACCGACAGGCCTGTATGGATCGACTGCCACATCGCCAAGGACGAGTTCGTTCTGCCGATGATTCCGGCGGGCGGAACTGTCGAGGACATGATCATAGGATAGGAGGACGAAATGGAAAATAACGAAAGAACCGGCGTCTTCAGCATGCTGGTAACAAACGAAGCCGGAGTTGCGGCGAGACTGACTTCACTGTACGCGCGCCGCGGTTACAACATCGACTCATTCACAGCTTCACCTACAAACGACCCGAAGCTGACGAGAATCACCCTCGTGCTCACAGGTGACGACCGCAAGTTCAACCAGATCTTCACGCAGACAGCCAAGCAGGAATTCGTCCACTCCATCTCACTCATGGAAGAGCACGACCTGTACAGAGAGCTTTTGCTTCTGAAGATTAAGGCTTCAAAGAAAGAACGCTCCGAGATCAAGGAGATCGTCGACATCTATCGCGGACGCATCGTCGACCTGTCGAACAAGAGTCTTATTGTCGAGGTAACCGGCGAATCCGAAAAGATCGACGGCTTCATGAACATGATGGAAAACTATCAGATAATCGATGTATGCCGTACAGGCATCACCGGCCTGAGGCGCGGTGACAGAGGCCTGGGCGAAGAATAAACAGTAGATAAAGAATCAACCGAAAGGAGAAACGGAAATGATCAAGAAATACTATGACATGGATTGTAACTTAGGAATGCTGGATGGCAAGACCATCGCAATCATCGGCTTCGGTTCACAGGGCCACGCCCACGCAATGAATCTGAACGAGAGCGGCTGCGACGTTGTTGTCGGACTCCGTCCGGGCTCACCACATACTGCAAAGGCAGAAGCCGCGGGTCTGAAAATCCTGGACATCGAGGACGCTGCTGAAGCAGGCGATATCGTAATGATGCTCGTACCGGATGAGATTGCAGCACAGGTCTACAGAGACCAGGTCGCTCCGCACATGAAGGAAGGCGACGTTCTGTGCTTCGCTCACGGATTCAACATCCACTTCAATCAGGTCATTCCTGCGGACTATCTTGATGTCATCATGATCGCGCCTAAGGGCCCTGGTCACACAGTAAGAAGCCAGTACCTGGAAGGCAAAGGCGTTCCTTCACTGATCGCTGTTTATCAGGACGCGTCAGGCAAAGCCAAGGAATACGCTCTGGCATACGCTTCAGGAATCGGCGCAGGCCGCGCAGGAATTCTGGAGACTACGTTCAAGGAAGAAACTGAAACTGACCTCTTCGGAGAGCAGGCTGTCCTCTGCGGCGGCGTAACCGAGCTGATGAAGGCAGGTTTCGATACGCTGGTAGAAGCAGGCTACGCTCCTGAGATGGCGTACTTCGAGTGCATACACGAGATGAAGCTGATCGTCGACCTGATCAACGAAGGCGGCTTCGACAAGATGAGATACTCAGTATCCAACACCGCGGAATACGGCGACTACAGAACGGGCAAGCGCCTGATCACGGAAGACACCCGCGCTGAGATGCGTCAGGTACTCTCCGAGATCCAGGACGGCACCTTCGCTTCCGAATTCATTCAGGAATTCAACGCCGGCGGAAAGGCACGCTTCCTGGCAACACGCAAGAAGGAAGCTTCACACCTGCTCTGCTCCGTAGGCGCTGAACTTCGTAAGATGATGAGCTGGCTGCAGAAATAATCGTTATTATTTCGTCCGGATTACAAAAACCCTCAGCTATTTGCTGGTTTTGCACTTGTTTGTGAGGGAGTTTGTTTTCAAGCCACTAAAAGGAGATAAATAATGAGAAGTGACAACGTAAAAAAAGGTGCGGAGCGCGCTCCTAACAGGAGCCTGTTCTACGCGATGGGTTATACAAAGGAAGAACTGGAGCGTCCGCTTATCGGCGTAGTCAGCGCGAAGAGCGAGATCGTTCCCGGTCACATGCACCTGGATAAGGTCGCTGAAGCCGTCAAGGCTGGCGTACGCATGGCCGGCGGAACTCCGATCGAGGTCCCTGCCATCGGCGTCTGCGACGGAATCGCGATGGGACATCTGGGAATGAAGTACTCCCTGGCCAGCCGTGAGCTGATCGCGGACAGCGTTGAAACGATGACCATCGCCCACGGATTCGACGGTCTGGTGCTCATACCAAACTGCGACAAAATCGTTCCGGGCATGATCATGGCGGCAGTCCGCATGAACATCCCTGCGGTCGTCTGCTCAGGCGGCCCGATGATGAGCGGACTGGTCGGCGGCGAAGAGACTTCCCTTTCGAAGATGTTCGAAGCTGTCGGAGCGTACAAGGCCGGCATCATCGACGAGGCCGGACTCCTTGAATATGAAGAAAATGTATGCCCTGGCTGCGGCTCATGCTCCGGCATGTACACAGCCAACAGCATCAACTGCCTGGCTGAAGCGGTTGGCATTGCGCTTCCTGGAAACGGCACTATTCCTGCCGTACATTCAGGACGCATGCTTCTCGCCAAGCACGCAGGCATGGCCATCATGAATCTGGTCGAAAAGGACATCAAGGCGCGCGACATCATCAATGAAAAGTCGCTGCGCAACGCGCTTGCATGTGACATGGCACTGGGATGCTCAACCAATACGGTTCTGCACCTTTTGGCCATCGCCAACGAGGCTGGCGTAGACTTCGACCTTCACCTTTTCAATGAATACAGCAGCAAGGTCCCTAACCTCTGCCATCTGGCGCCTGCAGGTCCTACTCACATGCACGACCTGAACAACGCGGGCGGACTTCCGGCAGTGCTGGCGGAGCTTGCAAAGATAGACGCCATTGATACTTCCCTGATTACCGCTACAGGAAAAACCGTAGCCGAGAACATCGAGGGAGCGCACATAAAGGACGAGTCCTGCATCCGCCCTGTCACCAACCCTTACAGTGAAACCGGCGGCATCGCGATCATGTGGGGCAACATCGCCCAGGACGGCTGTGTCGTAAAGCGCAGCGCAGTTGCGCCTGAGATGCTGAAGCACTCAGGCCCTGCCAGAGTCTTCGACAGCGAGGACGACGCGATAGCAGCGATCTACGACGGAAAGATCAAGGACGGTGACGTTGTAGTCATCCGCTACGAAGGGCCTAAGGGCGGTCCTGGAATGAGAGAGATGCTCAACCCGACAAGCGCACTCGCCGGAATGAAGCTGGACAAGACGGTCGCTCTGATCACAGACGGGCGTTTCAGCGGCGCCTCCCGCGGCGCTTCGATCGGACACGTTTGTCCTGAGGCTGCCATGGGCGGAAACATCGGCCTTCTCCGCGAGGGAGACATCATCGACATCGACATCCCGAACGCTTCAATCAGCGCACAGGTAAGCGATGAAGAATTCGAATCCCGCCGCGCAGATTACAAAGCCCCTGCCCCAACAGTTACAAGCGGCTGGCTCGTACGCTACGCCCGCTACGTAGCCCCTGCGGCACAGGGAGCTGTGATGAAATAAGCACAGCGGCTTGTCGAATAATCGATAAACAAACCGGCTCCGGAATAATCCCGGAGCCTTTTATTAAAAACCAGAGACCATCTTTTATTAAAAACCAGAGACCGCTTGGCGCGGTCTCTGATTTTTGTTGGATGAAAAGTTAGTTTTTCTTGGCTCATGCGGCAACCTGTGATTGCAGTTTATTGTTAATGAGGCAATGTTTGTTCGAATTTGTGGATTTGCTCGTGTTATTCGTGGTGGATTAGGAGGATCACCGCATGATTAAGTTGTGTGAAGTAGTTAAATTGTGTAAAGTAGTTGTTTCTTCAGTTAGTCATTTCTAACTCTGACGCTATTATAGGTTAGTCTTCGCTAACTGTCAACCCTTTTTTTCAGGAAAAAGCAAAATGTAATAGTTTTTTACCCAAAACAGACTCATTCCTACGAGTTTACACTCTTTTCTCGATATATTTCTGAAACATGTCATAGTAATTACACTAATATGGTTATCTTTCTTGTAGTTTCAGTTTGGAAAAAACTCCATTTGCCTGAAAAGTAGTAGTTACGGTCCCAAATCAGGCTAATAACTACTACCTTTTGCTTTCTATGACCTCTTTGCCGGCCCACCAGCTTATGATAGATAGGACAATTGCAAAAGAGCCACCACGGACAATTAAAGAAGCGCTGCTTGCGCAGCGCCTCTTTGTGCAAAGAACTTATTATACTTTTTTAGCCGGCCTTGCGGCCAGATGTCCGGCCGTCAGGCCGAAACTGTTTGGCTTAGATCATTGCGTCTACTGCATCCAGTACCTTGTCAACCTTAGCCATTTCTTCTACCAGCTGCTCTTCAGTGATGATGAGCGGTGGAGTTACTACGAACATGTTCTCGT
>Ga0310695_10007121_pt1 | contig 18012 bp, 20 predicted proteins | sample RumenRJG_04DNA_FD_203882 | JGI IMG/M metagenome (GOLD analysis project Ga0310695, IMG submission 203882) | Bovine rumen microbial communities from Lethbridge, Alberta, Canada - RJG_04 (v2) (version 2) | ecosystem: Host-associated > Mammals > Digestive system > Stomach > Rumen | place: Canada...
TCGTCAAGATCATAGGCTGCACCGGCATCCTGTAATTTGTTGTAGCTGCCGTTGAGGTAATAATCATCACCGCCGAGATCGTGCGGAATAAGATCCATGTTTTCAAGCCTGCGCACATCATTCGGGCTCATAAAGCCGTTACCGACACCGATCGCATAAGCGTTCATTCTGCTCTGATAATCGCCGCGCATCAGGCCGTCCACATTGAATTTCGGGAAATATACATCCTGTTCCTCCTCCAGCAGAAGGTCTTTGATGATGCCTTTTTCAATGCGGATGATCCACGGCATGAGCGAATACTGCACGAATGCGATGCCCTGATGCTCGATGTTATTGAAGGTGCTGCGCTTCAGGTCCTGCACCAGATGGGGCGGAACCTGAAACATTCGGCATATTTCCTCCACATCGAATTCACGAGTGGATAGGAACTGCGAATCCTCCGGCGGCAGCGATATTGGTTTATACTGCATACCTTCCTCAAGGACTGCGATACGGTGTGCATTGCGGGAACCGCCGTACACTCTCGTCCAGTTTTCACGGATCTTTTCCGGATTTTTCAGTACGCCCGGATGCTCGAGTACACCGGCGGGCTGCGCTCCGTTTTTGAAGAAGGCACTGCCGTAACGCTCCACCGCCATTGCTGCGCCCAGCGCATTTTTCATCATCGCAATCGGACTGAATCCCACAAGACCGTTGAATCCCAGACCGGGGATGTGAAGAATCTCGTCTCGCTGAAAGATGATATCCTTATCATGCTCACCGGGCTTTTCATCGGTGTATGCGTGGTAGGTGTAGATCAGGTCACCGCTTTTCGGGTCGCGGTCGATCTCCATGTTTTCCGGCAGTAGCGGATACAGACCGAGAATATCATTCTTACCGTCACGGACGATCTGTGCGTATGCGTTGCCCCAGAGCAGCAGATGACACATCAGCGCCTCCCAGAATGAAAATGAACTCATTTCCGGATTAGGCTGCCGGTAAAGTATCTTATACAGCGGATGATCGGTAGCGCGTTCCTTATCCTCGCCGGCACCTGTATATCTGTACAGATGCAGCGGAAGCCCTGCGATGGTATTTGACAGCAGCCTCACGCAGGCGTATACGGTAACGATCTGCATTGCCGTTCGTTCGTCAACACGTTCTCCGCTGTGCGTCATGCCGAATACAAACAGATTACCGGAATCACGGACATTGTCCCGGATATCCGGCAATGACGGTGCATCTCTCGGCTTGTTAATGCCAAGCCAGCTTAATAAGCCCATAAATATTACCTCCTACAGAACGATCAGGTCATGATCGGGTTCGTCATAGACACTGCCCTGCATTTCATGGCGGATCACTCTGTCGAGTGCCATGATCCATGCGACAATGCCGTCGATTTTCTCAGTGCTTTTCTTTTTGCTCGGTTTGATATTCTCCGCCGCATCAATTTCAGCGACCACATTTCCTGCCATCCATCTGAGAACGGGATTGCCGCCGTGAACGAACATACCTTCGAGTATGAGCTTGTACAGCTCCTTCATCGGCGGTGACATATCCTTGAAGCCCATGCCCATCGGAACAACGGTAAATCCGTCTCCCTCAAGGTCTGTGATCAGCTGTGTAGCGTTCCATCGGTCGGCTGCGATCTCCTTAATGTTATACATCGTGTGCAGCTCATTGATCGTTTTCCGCACAAAGTTATAATCCACCACATTGCCCTCAGTGATATGAAAAAGCCCCATGCGCTCCCAGACATCGTAGGGAACATGGTCTCGCCGCACACGCAGGTCAAGGGTTTCTCTCGGCAGCCAGAAGTGGGGGACAACGATGTATTTTTCGCCCTCGGTCAGTGGCGGAAACACCAGAACAAAAGCCGTAATATCCGATGTGCTGGAAAGGTCCAGTCCCGCATAGCACTCCCGTCCTCGTATCATAATATCTCGCGGGGATACCGAGTGCCGATGCCACCTGACGATGGAAAAGCTGTGTTGTGCCGAAGCTGTGATCGTCCCCGATGCGGAATGTGCTGCCGTCTTCGTCCAGACGGAATGCCTCCGCTGCACCGATATAGTCCTGCTTTGCCGCATTCTGACGCTGAAGCTCTGTCAGCACCTCCGGTAATGCTCGTCCCTGTTTCATAGAAATATCCTCCTAGTCTTTGAAATAATAATTGCCTGTATATCCGGCAGAGGACAGCGGAAGGCCGTCCGCCCATGCCGGATTTCGGTTCATGATATTGCACACATCATCGACAGTGTATTGTCCTTTCGGCACTTCGAGAATGACTTCATCGTGTACATGGCCGACAATGCCGAGCCCTGCAAGCTCCATGCGCCGCATTGCCTCGGCAAGCAGGTCACGGGCGGTCGCCTGTGTGATGTTCTCTGTCAGCTTCCCGCTGTAGGTCTCGCCGCGTGTCCATTTGTTGTTTGCGCCGAGCCCTTCAAAGGTCAGTGCCATGCGCCCGAAGCGGTTCGGCTGCAGCTTTGGTTTGATGTAGGCAAGCCTGCGACCTGACGGCAGCACGATCCACAGTGTATTTGCAGAGAACTGAAAACCGATCCTGCCAACTGTTCTGTCCGTATGGTCCTTTACTGTTTCGATTACCGCTTTTTCTACGGCATACCAGAACTTTACGATCTCCGGATTTGCATCGCGCCAGCTTGAAATGATGTCGGGAAGTTCATCCTCTTTCAGTCCCATATCCAGTGCGCCCATAGAGATCAGCGCACCGGCACCGCCACCGTAACCGCAGGCCAGTTCTGCGACCTTGCCTTTCTGCCGCAGTTCACCGTTGATACCGTGCTTCACGACCGGAACGCCGAACATCTGCGAAGCGGAAGCACAGTAGATATCTTCACCGCGCTGAAATGCATCCAGCCGCCATTGTTCTCCTGCAAGCCATGCAAGTACACGAGCCTCGATAGCAGAGAAGTCAGCCACGATAAACTCACAGCCATCTTTCGGAATGAGCATAGTTCTTATAAGCTGTGACAGAATATCCGGTGTATTGCCGTACAATGCTTCGATCATATCAAAACAGCCCATTTTCACAAGCTCACGGGCTTCATCGAGGGTGGAGATATGGTTCTGCGGGAGATTCTGCAATTGAATCCCGCGTCCTGCCCAGCGCTGTGTACGGTTCGCACCGGAGAACTGAAATAATCCGTGCGCTCTGCCGTCCTGACAGATGTATCTCTCTGCCGCCTGATACTTTTTCACAGAGGACTTTGCCATCTGCAACCGCAGCTTCATCATATCCAGAGCTTCACCGTCCGCACTGTGCTTGTCGAGGTCTGTGATCAGAGAAGCGACATTCTTTTTGCCGAGGGAATCCACCTCAATACCGCGTTCTTCCAGCCAGCCCTTCAGCTGAGATACAGAATTCGGATTTTCAAGTCCTGTCAGTGCGTAGGCCCGTTTTGTCATTTCTTCGGACATCGCCATATTGCAGATGATCGCCTGCTGTACCAGTTCCTTGTCGATCAGGATACCGCGGTCGTTGATACGCTGATCCATGTGGTAGTAGTCCCATTCCTGTGGGAGCAGGGGGAACTTTTCAAGTCTACGACGGATATCCCTCTCGGTCTCCACGTCCTGTATGCAGTAGCTTTTGAACAGCTTCCAGTCTTCAGGGGCATGTTCCGGCAGATTCCTTGTTCTGCCGCCGTTTGCTTTGGTGGGCTTACAGGGCAGAGAGAAATAACGGATCAGGCGCTCACCGACGGCGTCCTTCTGCTGTGCGGTCTTCAGAGCCTGCGCCGCAGTTGCCAGCTTCAGCGGCAGCGACAGCGATGCCGCCCAGACCATCGTGCATTGCCACGAATCCGGGGAAAGCTGTGTGCCGAGATATTTTGACAGGCAGGTACGCTCAAACTGTGCGTTCCATGCCGATTTGATAATACTGTCATCCTGCAGTGCATCCACGACATCTGCCGGGAGATGCTCCCCGCAGGCCATATCCACGCATTTTGTTTCTTCATCGTCAAATGCATATGCGAACAGCAGGATATGAAAATCTCCCTCTACATAGCGGTACACACCGCAGTTCGGGAGGTCAACATCCGAATAGGTCTCTAAGTCGATGGAAAGTACACGTCTGCTCAATAATGATCACCACCTTGTGTATGTAAAAGGGAGGACACGCCTCCCTTATCTCAGTTCAGAAAATCCATATCATCATCGTCAAGCTCATCGGCATCATCGCCCTCGACCTCCACAAAATCGGATGCCGCAGTCGGTCTGCCGGCAAGGCGCTCACCGTGACGGACAAGCTGAATGTTCTGGAGTCCTGCCGCGATGCCCTTGTTGCCGGATGCTGCGAATCCGTAGAAGTTGACGGACACATTGCAGTAATCGCCGCTGCCGCACTCCATCGGGTCGAGTATCGGCTGCACATGACGGTCAACGATCTGCGGTGCGTCCTTAGATGTCGCATTAAAGAAGAAATGACCTGCGTAGTTCTCGTCATCGGGACGGTCAATATCGCCGTCGTGCATATCAGCGGCAAATGCTATCCCGGCTTCAAGGTCGTGGAAGGACGCAGCAACCGCAGATACACAGACACCGATACCGTTGCAGCAGCAGTTATCGAAGCAGGCTATGATCCCTTTGAGAAGAAGCTCATGGGCGTGACCGCAATGACCAAGCTGCTCGGCGCTAAAAAGTTCAACACCCTGCTCGGCTCTCTGATCGAGAAGCCGAAGGGCAAACCCACACTCGTACCAGAGTCGGACAAGCGTCCGGCATGGACAATTGATGATTTCAAGGAGGAAACTGAAAATGAGTAAAATGACAAATCCGTGCAAAGTGATCACCGGCAAGAATACACGCTTCAGCTATCTGATCGTGAACGAGCCGAAAGCAATCAACGGCGGCACCCCGAAGTACAGCGTGTCGCTCATCATTCCGAAGTCTGATACCGTGACAGTCGAGAAGATCAAGGTGGCTATTAAGGCTGCATACGACGAAGGTCAGTCCAAGCTCAAGGGCAACGGCAAGTCCGTCCCGGCGCTGAAGGCGATTAAGACTCCGCTGCGTGACGGCGACGAGGAACGTCCTGACGATGAGGCATACGCAGGCTGCTATTTCATCAACGCAAACAGTGCTACCAAGCCCGGTGTTGTGGATGCCGACTGCCAGCCGATTCTCGATACCAGTGAACTTTACTCCGGTATCTACGGCAGAGCTTCCATCAACTTCTACGCTTTCAACACCAACGGCAATAAGGGCATCGCCTGCGGTCTGAACAATCTCCAGAAGCTCCGTGACGGTGAGCCTCTCGGCGGCAAGTCCCGTGCTGAGGATGATTTCAGCGACGACGATGATGACGACGATTTCCTTTCATGAGGTGACGGCGTATGAGTACAGTATTCTCTCTCATTCTGTGTGTTTCCGGAAGCATCACGATGATCTGCTGGACGATTATGACGGTCAGCATTATGATTGACCACTTCAAGAACCGTAAGAAATAAGTGAATGTCGGGAGGGCGACTGGCGGTATAACCGTTCGGGTGGGTTTAAGGAAGTGTTACCATGAAAACTTTAGAAATCGATCTGGAGACTCGGAGTGACCGTGACATCACCAAGTGTGGTGTGTACGCTTACGTCGATTCTCCGTATTTTGCTATTACGCTGATGAGCGTGTCAGTGGATGACGGTGCAGTGCAGCTTTATGATCTGGCGAACGGCGATCGTGTCCCCGAAGATATTCTGACTGCTCTCACCGATGAATCGGTCATCAAGCGGGCATTCAACGTGCAATTTGAGCGTGTATGTCTTTCCAGATATCTGCGCGAGGAGTACCCGCAGATCTTCCGCAGTTACAGCATTGAAGCCGATACCGTCGGCGATTATCTAAGTCCGGTCGGCTGGCAGTGTACCATGATCCATTGCCGGACGCTCGGTCTGCCATCAACGCTTGCTTCTGCAGGAGCTGCCCTGAAGCTGGAACAGCAGAAAATGCCGGAGGGTAAGGCGCTCATCAAGTATTTTTGTGTACCCTACGATACGGTGAACGGTATTCCGAAGTTCCACACCCCTGCCGATGCACCGGATAAGTGGGAAACCTTCAAGGCATATAACAAACAGGACGTGGAGGCGGAGCTTGCCATTGACAAGCGCCTTTCTCGTTTTCCGGTACCGGATTTTATCTGGGAGCAATTTTATCTCGATCAGGAGATCAACGATCGCGGCATCCGTGTTGATATGGAACTGGTCGATGCCGCACTCACGCTGGATGCACAGGCGAAGGCGACGCTGTCGGCGGAAATGCGCAGGCTTACTGGCATCGAGAACCCGAATTCTGTGTATCAGCTTCTGGAATGGCTCGGCGAACAGGGATATAAATCGGACTGTCTTGACAAAGCTGCCGTGAAGGAACTGCTCAAGACTGCGAAAGATCCGGTGAAGTCAGTGCTGGAGCTGCGGCTTATGCTGTCAAAGTCCAGTGTCAAAAAGTATCAGGCGATGCAGACGGCAGCCTGCTCCGATCATCGTGCAAGAGGAATGTTCAGCTTTTACGGCGCTTCCCGCACAGGGCGCTGGGCAGGACGGATTATTCAATTGCAGAACCTGCCGCAGAATCATATTCCTGACCTGACCGAAGCGAGAAATACAGTCAAGTACGGCTACTACGATGAGGTCGAGATGTTTTATGAGGATGTGCCTGATACGCTATCGCAGCTTATCCGCACTGCTTTTGTACCCAGACCGGGATATAAGCTTATTGTCGCGGACTTCTCGGCGATCGAGGCACGAGTAATAGCTTGGATTGCCGGAGAGCAGTGGCGCATGGACGCTTTTGCAAACGGCGCGGATATTTACTGTGCTTCGGCATCAAAGATGTTCGGCGTACCGGTCGTGAAGCATGGCATCAACGGTGAACTGCGTCAGAAGGGCAAGGTCGCGGAACTTGCCTGCGGCTACGGCGGCAGCGTCGGCGCGATGAAGGCAATGGGCGGCGATGCCCTGAACCTTACTGACGCGGAGCTGAAGCTGATCGTGACCGACTGGCGTGATGCTTCTCCCAACATCGTCAAGCTCTGGTGGGCGGTCGATGATGCTGTCAAGAAGGCGATCAAGCAGAAAACCACCACAGAAACACACGGATTGCAGTTCAGCTACCAGAGTAAGATGCTCTTTATCACGCTGCCTTCCGGTCGGAAGCTGTGCTACGCGCACCCACAGATCGGTGAGAACCAGTTCGGCGGAGAGTCCGTCACCTATATGGGCGTGGGCGCATCGAAGAAGTGGGAACGCATAGAGAGCTACGGTCCGAAGTTTGTCGAGAACATCGTGCAGGCGGTAGCTCGTGATCTGCTGATGTTCTCTATGCAAACGCTGCGCTGCTGTTTTATCGTCGGTCACATACACGACGAAATGATTATTGAAGCTGACCGCAGGATGTCTCTTGAAGAGGTTTGCCGACAGATGGAACGAACACCTGAATGGGCGGAAGGTCTGCTCCTGCGGGCGGACGGATACGAGTGCGAATTTTACAGAAAGGATTGAGGTTATGAAATACAGTATTGAATGGTTTTATGCGCTGGTCAGCGGCAAGCTGGTCAAGCTGGAGAACGTCTATGTGAAATGCCCCCGCTGCGGGAAGCTCTGCAATAAGGGCTGTGACAGAAAGCCCTGCGGCAGGAACGAGGTGAAGCATGGCTGATTTCTATAACAGCGAAGGCTATGCAAGTCCGACGGAACACGAGGCATTTACTCGCATCGAGAAGGAGGAGAAGGCTGCGGCAAAAGCTGCCGCCTTCCGTCCCGTCGTGTATATCTGTTCGCCTTACTCCGGTGATACGGAGAAGAACGTCGAGAACGCCAAGCGATACAGCCGCTTTGCTGTTGACCGGCATTACCTGCCGATCACGCCCCATATCTACTTCACGCAGTTTATGGACGACAATATTCCGGAGGAACGGGATACAGCCATTTTCATGAACTGGGTGCTGATGAGCAAGTGTTTGGAGCTGTGGGTGTTCGGCGACACGGTCAGCTCCGGCATGAAAGCGGAGATCGAACGGGCAAAGCGCAAGCACATGAAAATCCGTTACTTCACGGAGGATTTGGAGGAAAAGATATGAAGTTTACCCTGTACACTGCCGATTGTACCGGCAACGCAAAGAATACGATTTACCCGAATCAGAAGGTCATTACCTCGGAAGCGGATCTCCGCAAGGCAGTCACGTTCGACCATGTGTGTGCGCTGTATGCGAATAATGCCCGCAGCGATGCCAATTTTCAGCTTTCAGATGTTGTGCCGATGGACTGCGACAATGACCACAGCGACAATCCCGATGAGTGGATCACACCGGAAAAGCTCAGTGAGATGCTCAGCGATGTGGAGTTTGCAATCACATACAGTCGTCATCATATGCTGGCGAAAGGCTCTGTAACAGCTCGCCCTCGTTTTCATGTATTTTTCCCGACTACTCCCTGCAAGGATGCCGCATTCCATAAGAACATCAAAGCCCGCATATACAAGGAACTGCCGTTCTTTGACGGCAATGCACTGGACGCTTCACGCTTCCTGTATGGCTCGAAGGGTGATGTGGTCTGGCACGAGGGCAGCCTGTCAATTGAGGACTGGCTCACGCTCATGAAGTCGAACCGCAGCATTCCGCAGGGGCAGCGCAACAGCACCATGTCCCGTATGGCGGGCAAGCTGGTCAAGCGTTTCGGTGTCACCGAGGATGCACACGCCAAGTTTCTGGATAAGGCAGCGGAATGTGATCCGCCCCTTGACGATGAGGAACTGGAGGGTATCTGGCAGAGCGCCTGCAAGTTCGGCAAAATGGTCACCTCGCAGGAAGGTTATGTGCCACCTGACCAATACGGCGATAATGTGCTGATCCCTGATGATTTCTCAGATGTCGGTGAAGCCCGCACATTCGTAGAGTGCTTTGGTGAAGAGATTGCATTTACGATCGCTACGAACTACCTTCGCTATAACGGCACCTACTGGGAGGAATCGGAGCAGGCGGCGGTCATGGCGATGATCGAACACACGGATGCACAGCTTGAGGAAGCGGACAGGCAGATGGAAGAAAAGCTGGGAAAGCTGGAGGGACTTGGCGTGAACCGTGCGCTTGCAATGGCAGGCGGCAAGAAGTTCAGGGACAGTCTGAACGATGCGCAGCTCTCGGCGGATAACGAGTTTGAGTTTGCAAAGGGCTTTCGTGCCTTCGTCATGAAGTACCGCCACATCCGCAGCCTGAACAATGCGCTCGATGCCGCAAAGCCGCTGGTGCTGAAGCACCCGGAGCAGCTCGACGGTGATCCGATGCTGCTGAACACTCCCGGCGGCACCTACGACCTTGCCAAAGGTCTGGACGGCTGGAGAGCGACCGATCCGGCTGACCTTATCACCAAAGTAACGGCGGTCGTGCCGAATGAGGAAGGTCGCCAGATCTGGGAGGATGCTTTGCAGGTGTTCTTCTGCGGTGACCAGAGCCTGATCGACTATGTGCAGATGATCTGCGGTCTCTGTCTGATCGGAAAAGTATACACGGAAGCGATGATTATCGCATACGGCGACGGCAGAAACGGCAAGTCCACCTTCTGGAATGTTATCTACAAGGTGCTTGGTAGCTACAGCGGTAATATCTCCGCCGATGCCCTGACCGTCAACTGCAAGAGAAACGTGAAGCCTGAAATGGCAGAGCTGAAGGGCAAGCGCCTGATTATTGCGGCTGAGCTGCAGGAAGGAATGCGCCTGAATACTTCTGTGGTCAAGCAGCTCTGTTCGACTGATCCCATTTTCGCTGAGAAGAAGTTCAAGGCTCCGTTCTCCTTTGAGCCGAGCCATACGCTGGTGCTGTACACGAACCATCTGCCGAAGGTGGCTGCCTCTGACGACGGCACATGGCGCAGACTGATCGTGATCCCATTCCATGCAAAGATTCAAGGACAGAACGACAAGAAGAATTATACACAGTACCTGATCGACAACGCAGGCGGTGCGGTTTTGTCGTGGCTGATCGAGGGTGCCATGAAAGTGGTCGCCGCCGATTTCAAGGTAGACCGCCCGCAGTGCGTGTTGGACGCTATCGGTGCGTACCGTGAAGGCAATGACTGGCTCGGCTCTTTCATCAATGATTGCTGCGAGGTCGATAAAAGCTATATGGCAAAATCCGGAGATCTCTACAAAGAGTATCGTGATTATTGTACAGCAAACGGAGAGTATGTTCGTAGCACTACCGACTTTTATGGCGCATTGGAGCAGGCAGGTTTCAAACACAAAAAGACCAATAGCGGAAGGTATATCATGGGACTTTGTCTCAGGGTTGACTTCCTCGACTGACACTTTCATCATACGAAAAGCAACGTAAAATCGGGAAAGTGACAGTCGGTGAACCTCATATCCAGACCTTACGCAGGCGAGAAAAAAATGTATTTTTTCTTCCTATGGAAAGGTTTGCAAACGACATTCACCGACCGTCACTTTTGCCCGGAAAGGTCGAATCTATGCGAGAAAAATCAATTGAAGCAAAACTGGTCGCTGCCGTGAAAGCTGTCGGCGGTGTCTGCTGGAAGTTCACTTCTCCCGGAACGGCAGGTGTGCCTGACCGCATCGTATTGATGCCGTCCAGCAGAATCGGTTTCGTGGAGGTCAAGGCTCCCGGCGAAACGCCCCGTCCGCTGCAGCGCTTGCGTATCAGAACACTTCGGCGGCTGGGCTTCAAAGCCTTTGTGCTGGACAGCCCGGAGCAGATAGGAGGAATTATTGATGCAATACAAACCTCATGATTATCAGAAGTTTGCCGTGGACTTCATCGAAACACATCCGCAGGCGGCGGTATTATTGGAATGCGGATTAGGCAAGACGAGCATAACGCTGACGGCGCTGAACGATATGATGTTTGACCGCTTTGAGGTCAGAAAGGTTCTTATCATCGCACCAATCCGTGTATGCAAGAATAGCTGGGCGGCAGAAATCAGCAAATGGGATCACCTCAAAGGGCTGACCTACAGTCTGGTTCTCGGCAACAGAGAACAGAGGCTGGCAGCTCTCCGGAAGAAAGCCGATCTGTATATCATCAACCGCGAGAACGTACAGTGGCTCATCGAGAGCAGCGGGATGCCGTTCGACTTCGACATGGTGGTGATTGACGAGCTGAGTTCCTTCAAGAACCACCAGTCCAAGCGCTTCAAGGCGCTGCGAAAGGTGCGACCGTTCGTAAAGCGTATTGTCGGGCTGACCGGTACACCCTGCAGCAACGGTCTCATGGACTTGTGGGCGCAATTCCGCCTGCTGGATAAAGGCGAACGCCTCGGCAAGAGAATCGGGCAGTACCGTGATGCCTACTTCACGCCGGACTGGAACGGTTTTACCTATTCTCCCAGACCGGGTGCAGAGAAACAGATATACAGCAAGATTGCCGACATCAGCATTTCCATGAAAACCACCGACCACCTGAAGATGCCGGAACTGGTGATGACCGCTGATTCCGTTGAGCTGGATGAAGCGGCGGCAACGGTCTACAAAGACATGGAGCAGGATATGTGTCTGGATTTCACCCGCGATTCCATAACGGCAGCAAACGCAGGTGTCCTGTGTGGAAAGCTGACACAGCTTGCCAGCGGTTCGGTTTATACCGACTGCGGCAGCGTGATGCGGATACATTCCCACAAGCTGGACGCATTGGAAGATCTGATCGAAGCGCAGAACGGCAAGCCGGTGCTGATCGCTTACTGGTACAAGCATGAGCGCGACAGTATCATGGAGCGTTTCGAGTGCAGAGAGATCAAGACAGATGCCGATATTGCCGACTGGAATAATGGCAAAATCCCGGTCGCACTGATACAGCCTTCCTCCGCAGGTCACGGTCTGAACCTCCAGTCCGGCGGCAGCACCATCATCTGGTACACGATGCCGTGGTCGCTGGAGCTGTATCAGCAGACCAACGCCCGCCTCTGGCGACAGGGACAGCAGTCCGAAACGGTCGTTATCCACCACCTCGTATCGGCGGGTACGATAGACGAAGATATCATGAAGGTTCTGGAAAACAAGGACAAGACACAGGCGGCGATGATGAAAGCCGTGAAAGCGAGGGTTAAATGACGGAAGGATACAAATTACTGGCGGCAGCAATTATCAAGCAGTGTCTCTTGGATTACCGGGAGGCGCTGCAATCACACGATATCATGACAACCCTTGAATGTGAACAGTTCCTGCGGTCGCAGTGGTTTGACTTCATGTCAGATATGAACGGCGAAAAGCTGATAAAAATGATGAGGGAGGAATTTGCATGAAAGAATACTGGGAGCAGGCGGAACGACTCCGCCGCCGCATCAATCGTAAGATACACGAAATCCACCTGCTGCGACAGCGGGCAGAAGGCATGAACGGCAGCGGCATCAATGATATGCCGAGGACGGTATCGCCCGACCGCAGCAAAATGGAAGGTACCGTTTTCAAGATCATGGCGCTGGAGCAGGATATACAGGAAACGCAGGCGGAGTACGATTCCTTGATCGCGGATATGGAAGCCCGCATCAACACCGTGCAGGACGGTGATGCCCGTGACCTTCTGCGTAAAAGATATCTTGAATTCCTGCCGTGGTCGGAGATCATGAAGGAAATGGGATACAGCAAGTCCCACGTGTTCCGCCTGCACAGCACAGCCGTAGCTGCCTTGAAAAGTTGGGACACCGTGGGACTTGCAAACACCGGTAATGTGTGATATAATGTATAATAGAAGAATATGTATAGAGCCGTTGTGGGTAACCGCAGCGGCATTTTTTATGCCCGAAGGAGGTGTCGGCGATGCCGAGGAAGGCACTGAAACCGTGCAAGCACCCCGGCTGTCCGAGACTGACCGAGGGTGCGTACTGCGACGAACACAAGCCCCTGCACCCTGACCGACCGTCAGCCGCCAAGCGTGGCTACGGCAGCAAGTGGCAGCGTGTCAGCAAGGCGTACCTGCGGAAGCATCCGCTGTGCGTGAAGTGTCTGGCGCAGGGAAAGTATGTGACGGCAACCGTTGTCGATCATATTGTTCCGCACCGAGGCGATCACTACCTGATGTGGAGCGACACCAACTGGCAGGCGCTATGCAAGTCCTGTCACGACCGCAAAACCGGCAATGAGGACAGAACCCCCGAATATCACTACTGATGGGGCGGGACTGGGGGCTGCCCAGTGGGGGTATCGAAATCTCTACGGAGAAGCGACCACAAGACCGGCGCCCCCTCTCGCGCACAAAAAGTGCAGTTCAAACACCCGATTAACCCCCTCGAATATTTTACAAGCCGAAATCCGCGTGGCTTCGGCATTTTTTATAGGCAGGTGATGATATGGCAAAGGATGGTACAAACCGTGGCGGACGACGTGTCCGTGCAGGTGACAAACCGAAACCGCTCGCCGAGAAGATTGCTGCCGGTGAGGATGCCGACATCATCGAATTTGCTCCGACCGTACTGGAAGGTGCTGACCTTGATGATGCCGCAGACCTCGTCGGTGAGGAAATGCCCTCGCCCGGAGAATACCTCTCGGCACGGCAGAAGGATGGCAAGCCCCTCGGCGCGGATGAAATCTACAAGGAAACATGGCTCTGGCTCAAAAACCGTGGCTGCGAAAAGCTGGTGAACAAGCGTCTGCTCGAAAGCTACTCGCTGGCGTTCGCCCGATTTATACAGTGCGAGGACGCGCTCTCGACCTACGGTTTGCTCGGCAAACATCCGACGACCGGCGGCGTGGTCGCTTCTCCGTTCGCATCGCTCAGCCAGTCTTATCAGAAACAGGCAAATCTGCTCTGGTATGAAATTTTCGATATCGTGAAGCAGAACTGCACAACCAAGTTTGATGGCTCTCCGCAGGACGATATGATGGAGCAGCTACTCCGCAGCAGGAAGTGAGGTACACATGAAAACAACGACTGACTTTCAGCTTGTCAGCACCGATAAGCTCATCCCGTATGTAAATAACGCCCGCACTCACTCGCCGGAGCAGATCAAGAAGCTGCGTTCCTCGCTGCGTGAGTTCGGATTCGTGAATCCCGTCATCATCGACCGGGAGTACAATGTCATCGCTGGTCACGGCAGATTGATGGCCGCGAAGGAGGAAGGCATCACGGAGGTGCCGTGTGTCTATGTCGATCACCTGACCGATGCACAGAAAAAAGCCTACATCCTCGCCGATAACCGTATGGCACTGGACGCAGGTTGGGACGAGGAGCTTCTCGCCGTGGAGATGCAGGAACTGCAAGACCTCGGCTACGACCTTTCCATGACCGGCTTCGATGAAAAGGAACTGGCTGACCTGTTCTCTGACGGAACCGGCAGCGATGCGAAGGACGATGATTTCGACCTGACCGCTGCGCTGGAGAAGGCATCCTTCGTGGAGCGCGGTGACGTGTGGACGGTCGGCAGGCATCGCCTTATGTGCGGTGATGCGACCAGCCCAGAAGATGTAAATACACTCATGGGCGATGTCAAGGCAAATCTGATCCTGACCGATCCACCCTACGGTGTATCTTTCAAGAGTGCCAGCGGGCTTACCATCCAGAACGACAGCATGAAGAATGAGGAATTCTACAGCTTCCTGCTCTCCGCATTTAAGTGTATGGCAGACCACCTCGAAAAAGGCGGTGCGGCTTATGTATTCCATGCAGACACCGAAGGGCTGAATTTCCGCCGTGCATTCGTCGATGCAGGCTTCCACCTTGCAGGCTGCTGCATCTGGGTGAAGGACAGCCTCGTCCTCGGACGCTCCGACTATCAGTGGCAGCACGAGCCGGTGCTGTACGGCTTCATGCAGAATGGCAAGCACAAGTGGTATTCCGACCGCAAGCAGACGACCATCTGGCATTTCGACAAGCCGAAGCGGAACGCCAACCACCCGACTTCCAAGCCCCTCGACCTGCTCGGTTATCCTATCTGCAACTCCACGCAGGAAAACGCTGTGGTCATCGACACCTTCGGCGGCAGCGGCTCGACGCTTATGGCGTGTGAGCAGATGAACCGCATCTGCTACATGATGGAGCTTGACGAAAAATACGCCTCCGTCATCCTCCGGCGCTATGTTGAAGATACCGGGAATGCCGAAGGCGTGTATGTGATTCGTAACGGAAAGCAGATTCCTTATTCCGATCTGGTCAAAGAGGTGGAAACGAAGGAAGCATGAAAGCGTGTTATTCGCATAAATCAGAATTTATAAGTCTAAAACCATAAACACATCTGAGTATATACTTGAATTATACTTTTCAGTATCCTTGAACCCGACTCTGCGATATAAAGCGATAGCTTTTGTACTTGTAGACAAAGAATCAAGATACATTTTCTTATAGCCGAATTTTTTAGCTTGATTTATTGCGTAGATAAGCATTTTCTTTCCATATCCCATACCTTGATACTTTTCTAACAGATATAATGATTTCAGCTCACAGATTTTTCTTTCCAATTCAGAAACAGCGACAGTTCCAATAATCTTGCTGTCGTCAAACATACACCAGAACCCCGCAAAATGTTCCGCAATGTTCAGGTAATAGCTATGTCTGCCGTTTATATCCAGACATCTGTGTGATTCTGGCAGACATCTTTCTAAAAAGGAAATCAGTTGAGGTTCATACTCTTTTTGGTATTCAATTATTTCAAAGAACTTATGCTTCATCTGATTACACCTCTATATTCCGACTTGTGTAACTGTCTGTCATCCCGATAAACTGGAAGTTGTCAATCAATAGACTCCCATTTTATGAAGTGGACGCAATGAGAACGAATTTTAGAAATAGCATTCAACGCAGTAATTGTTCCATTATATTTGAAAGTGATGATATTTTGTTTTTCACTATCAATATGTTCAATTTTAAAATCCCATGCTCCATTATGGTCTAATACTCTTATACAGAATAAAGTTAGCTCATGGAGGTCGCTCTCATCCGGAGCGAACACAATGACTCTTGCATTTTTAAAATCATTTGGATTCTTTTCATGAGCTGGGTCCCACCATTTTTCCATCGCTTGATTATCATAATATGAAAATGGTTTCATTCTTTCACTTCCAAATACCGATTTGTGTAACTGTCTGTTATCCCGATAAACTGGAATTTATCGGTTTATCATATAAACATATGAATCTCTGTCTGGATAATGGTATTCAAACGGCAACTCATCCTTTGCGATCCTTCTATACCCACGCTTTTCGAAGAAATGATGGCAGTTCGTTGCCACAGAAGGAGTATCAAAGATAATGGTATGAATATCCTTGCTGTTTGCAAAAGCTAAAAGCTCATTATATAGTTTACTCAGAACGCCCTTCTTCCTGTGATCTGCTCTTACAAATGCTTTTTTCAAAACGGCGTTTCCGTTTCCCTTATTCATCAATGCCAATGTACCGATAACAACTCCGTCATCAACTGCAATCCAAAACTCTCCACCGTCATATTCATAGCAAGACGTAATATCTTTTAAATCGGGTTGCTCGTCTAACGATAGATTTATCTTAGCCTCATTATTTTGAATATCCAGTATAAGGTCTACAATCTGATTCTTGTACTTTTCCTGATATGTCATGATCTCCATGTTTTCATTACCATCCTTACAAATTCCCGGTTTTACAGTGCCTCAGCACACTGGAATTTGTCGATTAACTTCCGATATAATGCACTATCCTTATTCATATTTCTTGATTTATTTAATTCACGATTTCTCGATCCAGAGAACATCACCCTCGTCATTATCTCCTACATGCTTAACACCCATACACTGCTCAATTGAATTCCATAATGTATCTGTCTCGACTTCAAAATTCTCGTTGCACATGAACAGATAATATCCGTCAGATTTTTCATATTTGCAGATTGCCATATAAGTGAAATGGGCCATAATAGTACCGTCGTCACAATATAGATCACCATAGTTTCCCTTTGGTGTAAAATACAGCACTTTGGCGTTATCAAGATAATCTGGAAATGCTTCTTTAGGTTGGTTGTTCATGCTTTATCCCCACCCGAAAAACTTAACTATAACAAAAAAACTGAAAGTTAATCGGCTCAATAAATACCGATTTCTATTACTATGATTATACAGCACATCCGCCGATATGTCAATATCTGGAGTCGCTGTAATATGCACAAATATCAGAAAAACCGTCCCGCACATATTCTCCGTTTTACAGTCTTGCTATCTGTGCGGTTCAGAGTTAATATGTGACTACAATCAAAACCGCAGCAAGCGGTGAAAAACAGGAGGTCACATCATGAATATCAGATTCAATATTGAAAAGAGCCAGCGCAAGGCACTGGCACAGAAGATCGGCGAGCTGGCAGACATGGATGTCCGCTACTGCGGCGTTCCGAGCTGCGCCTACGAGATCGGGTTCTTCACCCTGAGCAAGGATGCGGTGCTTTCCTTCGCAGACCGTATGGACACCGAGGTCATCGAGAATGTTCTGGACGGGCTGGAGAAAGCAGGCTACACCGCAGAGGATGAGCCGGAAGCATTGACGATTTCGATGCCGAGGGATTTCTTCACGGAGCAGTCGATGAACAATCTGCTCCAGCTCATCGCCAACAAGGAAACGCTACTGAAGCACGCCCTTGAAACGGAGAGCCTTGCAGTCAACGAGTGCGAGGAAACCATCGAGTTCCCGTGGTTCACGATCCGGCAGGACGGCGATGCCGATGCCTACGCCAAATTCATCACCATGTTCTGCGAGTTTGCAAAGAACCTGCAGCGCGTGGTCAACAAGCCGGACGCCAGCGACAACGAGAAGTACGCATTCCGCTGCTTCCTCCTGCGCCTTGGCATGATCGGTGCAGACTACAAGGCAGCCCGCAAGGTACTGCTCCGCAACCTGACCGGAAGCTCCGCCTTTCGTCACGGCAAGCCCGAAGGAGGTGCTGACGATGCGGTTTCCGAATGAAGCTGAACTGAAAGTCCTGCGGGAGCGTTATCCAGCAGGCACTCGCATCCGCCTGATCCGCATGGCGGACGACATCGCGCCAGTGCCGCCCGGTACGATCGGTTCGGTTGCGATCATCGACGACGCAGGCAACATCCACATGAACTGGGAGAACGGCA
>Ga0310695_10007122_pt1 | contig 18011 bp, 16 predicted proteins | sample RumenRJG_04DNA_FD_203882 | JGI IMG/M metagenome (GOLD analysis project Ga0310695, IMG submission 203882) | Bovine rumen microbial communities from Lethbridge, Alberta, Canada - RJG_04 (v2) (version 2) | ecosystem: Host-associated > Mammals > Digestive system > Stomach > Rumen | place: Canada...
CCCAAAGCAACAGAAAGAATAAACACAAAAAAAGATGAAATAAAAATAAACGGTAATAAAAAAATTATATGGAAAGATGTTATTTTAAATCTTACATCCGGAAGTTTAATAAAAGCAGAATCTTTTGATAAAGTCGGATTATTTGACGACAAATTATTTATAGAACAAGTAGATAACGATTTTTGTTACAGACTTATAAAAAACAAATACAAAATAAAAGTTGCTCAAAATATAAATTTTATTCAAGAAATCGGAAATGCAAAAAAAATATTTGGTTGTATAGTTAGAAACCATAATCCTAAAAGAAAATATTATTTATCAAGAAATGTTACCATAATGTTAAAAAGATATTTTTTTGTTGCACCTTATACTGCAATAAGATATTTTTTAGGCGGAACAATTTTCAGTTGGATAAAAATTTTCTTATTTGAAAAAGATAAATGCAAAAAGATATTAAGCGGATTTAAAGGTCTTTTTGACGGAGTATTTAAAATTTATGCCAAATAAGCCAGAAGTTTCTTTAATTATTCCCGTATATAATGTCGAATCTTATTTAAAGCAATGTTTAGATAGCGTTATTAATCAAACATTCAAAGACATTGAAATAATTATTGTAAACGATTGTTCTTGTGATAGTTCTTTACAAATAATAAAAGAATATCAACAAAAAGATGAAAGAATAGTTTTAATTAATTTACAAAAAAACAAAGGTCAAGGAAATGCAAGAAACGAAGGTTTAAAAATTGCTAAAGGAAGCTATATTACATTTATAGATTCGGATGATTGGGCAACAACAGATTACATAGAAACATTATATAAAACAATAAAAGAACATAATGTAGATTTGGCTATAGCAAATATATCTACATATAATAACATTACCGGTAAAATAAACCATATTAAGTTTCCCCCAACAATATATAATAACCTTAACACAAAGGACATAAAATCAATAATATTAAAACAACGAATGATATGGTCTTCCTGTTCAAAAATATACAAGAAAAGTTTTATTTTAAATAACAATATATTTTTCAAACAAACATTAATGGAAGATATTTTGTTTAATTATGAGGTTATTCTTAAGACGGATAATATAATAATAACGGATAAAAATTTATATTATTATCGTATAAAAAGAAATTTATCAACAATGGAAAACAAGAACAATAGGATATATTCTTGTGTAAATGTTTTTAAAAACATAAAACAAATGCTTATTAATAATAACCAATTAGAGAAATTTAAAAGTTCTTTTTATTCTTACGGCTATTTATGTTTTGCTGCCGAGATAGAAGTATCAAGTTTATCAAAAAAAGAATTAAATAAAATTATTGTTGAATTAAAAAACACCGTATTTGATGACAGAAACACAATCTTAATTTACAATGATGAACAATTCATTTATAAATGCAGACTATTTTTATTTAATTTATGTTTAAAATATAATATAAGCTATGTTGTTATAGGTAAAGCCATAAGAAAATTTCTAAGTTTATTTAAACATTAATGCCGGAGGATTCTTTGCAGGTATCTGTAATAATAGTAAGTTACAACACAAAAGAATTGACTAAAAAAACAATACAAGCCGTTATTGATAAAACGGAAGGTATTGAATATGAGATTATCGTTATAGATAATGATTCAAAAGACAATTCCGCAGAAGAATTAAAGAAAACTTTTCAAGATAAAATAACATTAATAGAATCTAAAGAAAATTTGGGATTTGGCAGAGCAAATAATTTAGGAATAAAACAAGCTAAAGGCAAATATATATTTCTATTAAATCCCGATACGGAATTAATAAACAATGCAATAAAAATATTTTACGATTATATGGAACAAAATATTCAAGTCGGAGTATGCGGCGGTAACCTTTATAATATAAAAGATGTTCCGGAACAATCTTTTATGATGTATAGAAATTCTGCCGGCTCTTTTTTGTTTTGGCGATATTTGGAATTGTTTTACAATATATTTTCCAAATTCAATAAAAAGAAAAATTATTACAGATTTAATTATTCAAACAAAGTAAAAGATGTCGGATATATTTCAGGTGCGGATATGTTTGTTAGAAAAGAAGCTCTTGAAAAGTCCGGGCTGTTTGATGAGACATTTTTTATGTATGGTGAAGATGTGGATTTAAATTTTAGAATAAGAAACTGCGGATATTTGATATCATCACTACCACAAGCAAAAATTTATCATTATGTATCACAATCATCAAAAAATTTAGTTGCAAGTTTTGACATTAATTTTTATGGAACATATTATTTATTTTTTAAGTATTTTGGTAAAAAAACTTTTTTTATTTATTTAGATATAAAATTAACATTATTGAGAAAAGCTTGTTTTTCTTTTTTCGTCGATAAAGAAAAAACTAAAATATATTTTGATATATTAAAGAAAAACAAAGAAAGATATTTGGAACAAAAAAATAGATATAACAAACAAAATGGATTTTAAAACAACAAAGCAAGTATCTGTAATAATAGTAAGTTATAACACAAAAGAATTAACCAAACAAACAATCCAATCCGTATTTAATAAAACGGAAGGTATTGAATATGAAATCATCGTTGTAGATAATGATTCAAAAGACGGTTCCGCAGAAGAATTAAAGAAAACTTTTCAAGATAAAATAACATTAATAGAATCTAAAGAAAATTTGGGATTTGGCAGAGCGAACAATTTAGGAATAAAGCATGCTAAAGGTAAATATATGTTCTTACTGAATTCCGATACCGAGTTAATAAACAATGCAATAAAAATATTTTACGATTATATGGAACAAAATGTTCAAGTCGGAATATGTGGCGGTAACCTTTACAATTTAAATGAAGTTCCCGAAGAATCATATATGTTGTTCAAAAACAATATATTTTCTTTTTTCTTACATAATTATCTGTATACTTTTTATTGGTATGTTTATAAAATTACTAAAAAGAAAAAACACTATTTCTGTTTCAATTATTCAAACAAAATAAAAGATGTCGGATATATTTCAGGTGCGGATATGTTTGTTAGAAAAGAAGCACTTGATAAAGCAGGTTTGTTTGATGAAAATATATTTATGTACCTTGAAGATGCGGATTTGAATTTTAGGATAAGAAATCAAGGATATTCAATAAAATCAATACCACAAGCAAAAATTTTTCATTATCTTTCAAAATCATCAACAAATATAACAGAAAAGCATAATATGTTGTTTACAGGATTTTATTATTTTTGTTTTAAATATTTCAAAAGAAAAACTTATTTTATATATTTGGATAAACAGTTAAACCTAATTAGGATATCTTTAATTTCAGTGTTAAAGTTTAACAGAGAAAAAGCTAAGACTTATTTTAATTTATTAAAAACAAATAAAGAAAAATATTTGGAACAAAAAAAGTTATTTTATAATAAATAAAGTTTTAAAACAGTTTTTTTAATAGTAGTATTATGTTTTTTATCGGTATTGTTATTGATTTAATCATCAATTCTCTTATTTTATAAAAATGAATTTTATTAAGAAAGTACATTAATTTTATTTTTCTTGAAGGACTAATAGAAAAAATTAAATCAAGAGCCTCTTTTTTTGTTGTTTGATCCTTTATATGAAAAGTTATTCCAATGAAAGTTTTTGCTAACAATTCTAAACTCTCAAATGAATATTCTGTTAGAAATTTTTCATTTTTGTCTAATATTGTTTTTAAACATTTTATCCTTTGTTCAAACTTTTGTGAAAGAGAATCAGGTTGTAGATAATAATCGACCATAGCTTCATCAATGCAATATATTGAATGTTTTTTTTGAATTCTTAATAATATCTCAAAATCTTCTAGTGGAATTATATCAAAACGATTGTTTTTGAAAATATTTGCGTTTCCTAATATAGTTTGAGGGAAAATATTTATCGGTAATACATTTTTAGGTAAGAATCCGGGTTTAAATTGATTTGATAGTATTTTTTTTCTAATGTTTCCATATTGAAACAATTTACAGAAAACAATATCTGCATTTTTTTGTTTTAATATGACAATCTGTTTTTCCAATTTATTTGAATGCCAACTATCGTCACTGTCTTGAAATGCAATATATTTTCCTTTTGCAAACTCTATACCTTTATTTCTTGCTGCACCGACACCTTGATTTTTTTGTTTTACATATACAATTCTTTCATCTTTTATTGAATCTATAACTTCTTTTGTATTATCTGTAGAGCCATCATCTACTATTATAAGCTCTATATTCTTATAAGTTTGATTTAAAACACTTTCAACGGACCTTTTTATAAGATTTGATCTGTTGTATGTAGGTATTATTACTGATATTAAATCTGTATTATCCATTATTTTATATAAATTTTCTAAATAAATTTATTGTATTTTTTGTTGGTATTGTTATTGCTTTAACCAACATTTCTCTTGTCTTATAAAAATAAAATTTATGAAGAACACATTCCAATTTTATTTTGTTTGATTTACTGAAATAATATGCAAGATTAAATAATTTTGATTTTGTTTTGCTGTCTTTTGTGTTAAAAGCCACATTTACAATTATCAAAGCCAAATATTCCAAAGAAGAAGAATATTCTGTTTTAAAACTTTTGTTTTTTTCTAAAATTATTTCCCATGCTTTTAAAAGTTTTTCCGGTTTTTCTGAAATCGAGTCTTTTTGAACACAATAATCAACTAACGGTTCATCAATACAATAAACGGAATAGTTTTTATGAATTCTTAATAATAATTCAAAATCTTGAAGCCGTGGTACATTTGTATCGAATTTATTATTAAAAAAAATTTCGGTTTTACCAATTAATGTTTGTGTACTTATTCCTAACGGTAAAGAATGATTTTGTAAAAAACCTTCTTTAAAATTTTTAGGAATTATTCTTTTTTTAAAATTACCAAACACAAACATTTTACAAAAAACAATATCCGCATTATTTTGTTTTAATGCCTTGATCTGTTTTTCTAATTTATCCAAATGCCAAACATCATCACTGTCATGAAAAGCAATATATTTCCCTTTTGCCAAATCTACACCTTTATTTCTTGCAGAACAAGCTCCTTGATTTTCTTGCTTTACATATATAATTCTTTCATCTTTTATTGAATCTACAACTTCTTTTGTATTATCGATAGAGCCATCATCTACTATTATAAGCTCTATATTCTTGTAAGTTTGATTTAAAACACTTTCTATAGATTGTTTTATAATATGTGCTCTGTTATATGTCGGTATTATTATTGATATTAAATCCGTTTTATCCATTTTTATATAATTTTTTTAAATAATTTTATTATATTTTTTATCGGTATAGTTATTGATTTATATAACATTTCTCTCATCTTATAAAAACAAATTTTATGCAAGTAATATTGTATCTTTGTTTTATATGAACTGCTTAATCTGAATGCAATATTTATTAACTCTTTTTTAATCTCAATATCTTTTATTTTGAATGCTTGATAAATAATTGTAAATGCTAAAAATTCCAAAGCGGAATTTTGTTTTGTTGAAATATCATTATTTTTTTGCATTATTATTTTCCAAGCTTTTAATAATTTTTCGGGTTTATTTGAAATGGAATCCGTTTGAAGATAATAATCAAACAAGGCTTCATTAAGGCAATAAATCGAATATTTTTTTTGAATTCTTAACAACAATTCGAAATCTTGAAGCCGTGGTACTTCCATATCAAACTTATTGTTCAAAAAAACTTCTGTTTTTCCTAATAAAGTGGCATTGGATATTTCTACCGGCAAAGAGTCTTTTTTCAAAAAACCTTCTTTAAAATTTTTCGGCACTATTCTTTTTCTTAAATTACCAAAAAGAAAAACTTTACAAAAAATCACATCCGCATCGTTTTGTTTTAATACCTTAAGTTGTTTTTCCAATTTATCCAAATGCCAAACATCATCACTATCTTGAAATGCAATATATTTACCATTTGCCAAATCTATACCTTTATTCCTTGCTGATGCCGCACCTTGATTTTCTTGATATATATATTTAATTCTTTTATCGTTTATTGAATCTATAACTTCTTTTGTATTATCGGTAGAGCCATCATCTACTATTATAAGCTCTATGTTTTTATAAGTTTGATTTAAAACACTATCTACTGATCTTTTGATAAGATGTGCTCTGTTATATGTCGGTATTATTACCGATATTAAATCCGTGTTATCCATTATTTTATATAAATTTCCTAAATAATTTTATTATATTTTTTGTAGGTATTGTTATTGTTTTAACCAACATTTCTCTTATTTTATAAAAATAAAATTTGTGATAAAAATATTTTATTTTTATATTTTTTGATTTGCTGATTTTAAACACCAAATCAAATGCTCTTTTTTTTATTTTGTTATTTTGTATTTTAAATGCCAGTTGAAGATAATGTTCCGCCAAAAGATTTAAATAGAAAGATGAATATCTATTCAAAAAATCTTTATCACTATAAAAAATCTTTTCAAAAGATTCAAAAATTTTATCACTTTTATTTGAAATAGAATCTTGCTGAAAATAATAATCAACCAAACCTTCATCTATACAAAAAAAAGAATAATTCTTTTTTATTTTAAAACATACTTCAAAATCTTCTATTCCGAATATCGATAAGTCAAATTTATTATTTAATATTATATCTCTCTTTATTAATACGGTTTGTGTGCCTATTCCTATCGGTAACTCATCTTTTTTTAAAAAACCTTCTTTAAACCATTTGGCAATTTTTCTTGTTCTTAAATTTCCCCTAATAAGTTTTTTACAAAAAACAACATCGGCATTATTTTGTTTTAATACCTTAATTTGTTTTTCCAATTTATCCAAATGCCAAACATCGTCACTATCCTGAAAAGAAATATATTCGCCATTTGCCAAATCTATACCTTTATTTCTTGCAGCACTTGCACCTTGATTTGTTTGATATATATATTTAACTCTTTTATCGTTTATTGAATCTATAATTTCTTTTGTATTATCCGTAGAACCGTCATCTACTATTATAAGCTCTATGTTTTTATAGGTTTGATTTAAAACACTTTCTACTGACCTTTTGATAAGATGAGCTCTGTTATATGTCGGTATTATTACCGATATTAAATCCGTATTATCCATAAAATTTCAAACAAAATGTTTTTCGATAATTATACAAATTTCCTTATAACATTTAAATAAAAACTTTGCATTTTTAAGATTTCAAATATAAAATATAAAGATGAATAAATTTTTTACCGATATATTATTTTCAAAACTAAAAGAAGAAAACATATTGTATTTTGATGATATAAAACTTTTCCAAAATAACATAAGAGACTTATTTGTAAAAGAAAGTTGTGAAAATTATTTTGATTGGTTTAAAGATAACTATCAAAAATTAGAATATTTCTATAACTTATTGGAAGATAAGGAAGAAAAACTATTATATTTAAAAATGATTGTTTCAAAACTACTTGGCAATATATATATAACCGAGCAGGAAAAAGAACAATATATTCATTCGAGAGATATTTTTGATAATTTGCTTATAAACAATTCCGTTAAACAACTAAAATCGGTTACAAGAAAATTAAAATTTTATAACTTATCAAAACTTGGTTATAATATAAAATTATACGGAGCAAGAGCTTTACTTGATAAACTTATTATACATAATCAATACTCTTATAAAGATTGTAAAGTTGAACAAAATGATTTTGTTATAGATGCCGGCGGATGTTGGGGCGATACATCTTTAATTTTTTCTTCAAAAGCAGGAAACAACGGTAAAGTTTTTACTTTTGAATTTTTTGAAGACAATTTAAATATACTTAAACAGAATTTTTTAATTAACAAAAATATTTCAAACAATATTGTTTTGACGGAACAGCCGTTATATAACAAATCAAATGAAATTCTTTATTTAAATCATGCTTGTGCGGATATTACAACATTAACCGAAACTAAAAACACTGCCAAACAATATAAATCTGTTTGTATAGATGATTTTGTTAAAGATAATAAAATAAACAAAATAGATTTTATTAAAATGGATATAGAAGGTTGCGAACTAAAAGCTCTTCAAGGTGCAACAAACACATTAAAAAAACATAAGCCGAAACTTGCAATAGCAGCTTATCATAAATATGACGATTATTATGAAATACCTAAATTTTTAAACGAACTCAATATAGGTTATAAGTTCTATTTCGCAAACTACACACCAAAATTTTCCGATACGGTAATTTATTGTAAATAAAAAAAACGGCAGATATATTTTTATATCTACCGTTTCATATAAATAATTGTAATTTAAATAATTTTTCTAATATTTTTCCGGAACTTCATCTAAAATAACATCTGCATCTTTATCTTTCGGCATCGGTATCTTATAAATTTTATATTTTACCCAATCACCGATTGAATCCACGATAATGTATGTAACAGGTGTCATAAGCAATGTAACAAGAAGCGATAACAACTGACCGCCTACGATAACGATAGCCAAACCTCTTCTAACATCAGCACCTTCTCCGTTTGATATAAGCATCGGTATCATGGAAACAACAAGTGTTAATGTTGTCATCAAAATAGGTCTTAACCTTACTCTGTTTGCTTGAAGTATAGCATTTGTTCTGCCGTATCCTCTTGCTCTTAACTGGTTCGTATAATCTGTTTGCAAAATAGCGTTTTTACTTACAACTCCCACCAACATGAACATACCGAGCAATGTGAATATATTTAACGATTGATGTGCAATAAATAACGAAAATACTGCAAAAGGTATAGTTAACGGCAAACTTATTATAATTGCTATAGGATGAGTGAACTTTTCCATTAAGCAACAAAGAACTATATATTTGAAAATAAATGCCAATAAAAAAGCAAATGCAAAAGAAACAAACATCTTACCCATTTCTTTTGCCTGTCCGCTTTGTGCAACGGTATAACCTATTTCAGGGTTTAAAGAAAGAAAAGCGTTTTGCATTATTTTTGTTGCAGACATAGTATCAATTCCGTTTAAGTTAGCTTCAACTCTTACTTCTCTTTGTCTTGCTTTTCTGTTAATTTGGCTCGGTCCGAAACCTTCTTCAAGTTCAGCAATACTATCAAGACGAACAACTGTTGATTGTCCGTCAATATTTGCAGGTATCATAAGTGCAGAAATTGATTCTTTAGTATTTCTATATTGTTCGGCAACTCTCACTCTTACTTCGTAAAGTTCATCCCCTTCTTTATATTTTGTAATATCGTCTTCACCGCCAACCATTGTTCTTAGAGCTGCTGCAACTGCGGTAACATTAACGCCTAAACTGTTTGCCTTATCTCTGTTTATAACTACTCTGTATTCCGGTTTTGCCATATCAACGGATAAATCTATATCTCTGAATCTTGAATCTTTAGACAATTTTTCTGCCGTTGCATTGGCATAATCCATTAATTTGTTTAAGTCGGGTCCTAATAAACTGAGTTGTGTATCTTTATTACCGGAACCCGGTCCATCACTTTTTACAAGTACCGTAATTTTAAGTCCATCATATTTTGATAACATATTTCTTATACTTTCAACATACCTTGTAGTTTTTATCCTTTTTCTTTTTTCTCTGTCTTCCAATTCTATTTCCAAATAACCTTTATTTGTAGGAGACGAACTTGCAAAAGAACTTAATCCGTCCGCACCTTTACCGGAAACATTTAAAACACTTTTTATATATGGTAATCTTCTTATATCTTTCTCTATTTGTGCTAAGATATTTGTCATATCCGGATAACTTGTTCCTTCTTCCGCTTTAACCTGAACCTGAACTTTTCCGGTATCTTCTACAGGGAAGAAATCTCCACCTAATTTAAATAATGTAAATATACCCGCAACAAAAATTACGATGGAAAGAATAACCATTACCAATTTATGATGTATAGACCAATTAAGCATAGGTATATATCTTTTTACCAAAGACATATTAATAATATTTACTATCTTATCTATTCTGCTTCTTTTACTTGCTTTCACCAACAGTTTCGAGCACAACATTGGAGTTAATGTTAAAGCAACAATACCGGAAAGTGCAATAGCAAAAACAACTGTCCAACCATAACTGCTCAAAACTCTTCCAACCATACCACCCATATATGCAAGAGGCAAAAATATAACAAGAATAGCAAGGGTTGTGGCTATAATCGTTGCGGTAATTTCTTTTGAACCGTCAACCGCAGCTTGAATAGGAGTTTTATTGTATTTTTCCATGTGCCTGTAAATATTTTCAAGCATAACGATAGCATCATCAATAACAATACCCACAGCAACGGTTAAACCGAGCAAAGTGATACTGTTTAAAGTAAATCCTTTTATACTCATAAATATAAAAGCACCCACTACCGATATAGGAATAGCCAAGAAAGCTATAAATGTTGATCTGAGTGAACCCATAAATACAAGCACCATTATACCTGCCAAAATAGCACCCAAGAAAAGATGCTCTAATACGGTATTAACCGATGCTCTGATTGAACCGCTTTGGTCGGACATGATTGTAATTTTCATATCCGGCGGAAGAGTTTGTTCTATCATTTTAATTTTTTCTTTAACGCCGTCTATAACTTTTAATGTATTTGAACCGCTTTGTTTTTTGATTTCCAAAGTTACACATCTTTGTCCATCCAATCTTGTACTCTGTTGTTCGTATTCACCGCTATCTTCAACGGTTGCAACATCTGAAAGTTTTATGGGAACGCCGTTCTTTGTGGCAACGAATATATTCTTAAAATCTTCAACGGAAGGAATTCTACCCAAAATTCTTAAACTGTAAGAATTGTGATTCTGTTCTACTTTACCGCCAGGAATTTCAAAATTTTGTTGTGCTAAAGCAGATGTAACACTTGTTATAGGAATTTGTAAAGAATAAAGTTTTAAAGGATCCAATGTAACATGTATTTCTCTTTCTCTACCTCCTACGACGCTAACGGAACCTACACCCGAGGTATTTTCTATAACTTCTTTAACTTGTTTTTTTGCAAGTTCCGTTAATTCTATAATATCTCTGTTACCGGTAACAACAACGTTTAATACGGCTGCGGCATCCATATCGAGTTTTAAAACTACCGGAGATTCCGTTCCGTCAGGAAAATTAGATTTAACCTGTTCGATTTTATCTCTAACTTCCTGAATACCGACATCGGCATTTTTATCCATATCAAACTTAACAAACACAATAGAAACGCTTTCCAAGTTGAATGCGGAAATTTCATCAACACCGGAAATTTCGTTAACTGCCTCTTCAATATATTTTGTTACGGATGTTTCAACTTCTTCCGGGCTTGCACCGGGCAAAACAGTTTGAATAAGTGTTGCGGGAATATCCATACTGGGATACAAACTTACACCCATATTTAAATATCCCATAAGGCCAAGAAGCATCAAGGAAACGCTTACCATGATGGTAAAAACAGGTCTGTGTATAAAAAATGCGGCTAATCCACTATGTTTCTTTTCATTATTATTTTCTTGCATATTTTAGCTCCTACTTTTGTATCTCTATCTTGCTACCGTCTTTAATACCGTAAACAAAGCCCAAAATTTCATCACCTTCGTTAAGACCTTCTATTTGCCAATTGTTATTATTTTTAAATTTAACGGTAACATCTTTTCTGACTGCAGTTGCTTTATCATCGGAAGGAACTAAAACATAATTTTTACCGTCTTCATCTTCATAAATACTTTTTTTAGAAACAGATAAAACATTTTTAACTTCTTTTAAAGAAATGTCTACTCTTGCAAACATACCCGATTTCAATAAATTTTTAGAATTTGCCGCTCTGAACTCCACAGCAACACTTCTGCTTAAAGAATCTACTACAGGGCTTATAACATCAAGTTTTGCTTCAAATTGTTGGTCCGGATATGCATCAACGGAAAGACTTGCCAATTGACCCTTATAAATTTCACCGACATATCTTTCCGGAACATCAACTTTTATCCTTAAAACAGATTGATTAACAACGGATGCTATAGGCGTTTGCGTTGTTACGTTTTCACCGGGATCTCTGTATATTTTTGCAACTACTCCGGTTAATGTTGAAGGAACAACTACAGGTTCATATTTTGCACCTACTTCATCTCTGTCTATTAAAGATATTGTCTGATCTTTTCTCACATAATCGCCTTCTCTTAAAAGATTTCTCTGTAATTTCCCATTAATTCTGGGATATATTACAGCTTCTTCCAAAGCTTTTATACTTCCGGAAGTTATCAATTGATGTTTCAAATCTCTCTTTTGCACGGTTTCTGTTTTAACAATAAACACATCTTTTGAAACATCATTCAATACACGAGATTCATCTTTTTTAATAAAGAATATATATGCAGAATATGCAACAATACCCAATATTAACAACCATACCAACAAAGTTACTATTTTTCCTTCTTTTGTGTCTCTCTTTATTATTTTTTTATTCATAATCTTCTGTCTCCATTCCTACGGCATAATTTAGGTCAGATAAAGCTACATGTGCATCATGAACGGCTTGAACGAATGTTAAATTCGAATCATTCAAATCCGATATTGCATCATTTAACTCCAACTGACTTATTAATCCGTTTCTATATCTCAACATTTTTGAGTTCAAATTTTCTTGTGCTCTTTCCACAACGCCTTTTGTAGATTCAATTCTTTTTTTTGCTTCTTCCAAGTTAAGCCACGCCGATTTTACTTGTATTCTTACGTTCTTTTTTAAATTTTCGTAACTTGCTTTTGCATCTTCATAATACATTTCTTTTTGTTTTACTTGTGAAGATACTGAAAACCCGTGAAATATAGGCATAGAAAATTGCAATCCTATATTTGATCCCCAATAATAATGATTATTGTCAGGAAGGCCTTCTATCGTATACCCGTTATATCCATAATTTCCATAAGCCGAAAGGTTAGGATAATGATCTGCTTTTGCTACTTTATAGTTGGCTTCGGCAATATCTGCAGCCAATTTTGATACTATAAGTTCCGGTCTTTGTTCGTAAGCCATGTCATATAATTTTTGAAGATCCGGTATTTCAGGTATCATTAAATCGTCTTCTACCCAAGTTAAATATATAGGTGCTTCAGGATCTTTATTTAAAATCTGTCTTAAATATAAGGTTGAAAGTTCAACATTTTTTCTTGCCTGCAAAACAAGAGGAACAATGTTATTTACTCTAACTTCTTGTGTCATAACATCCAAATTGCTCGACAAACCTTGTTTGTATCTTGCTTTTGTTTCATCTAAATGTTGGTTTGCAATATCTAAAGAGTTTTCCTGAACATGAACAAGGGCTGATGCATAAATTATCATATAGCAATAATTTATAACTTCTTTTGCTACCATAGATTTTGCATGTCTTAATTGATATTCTCCTCTTTCCGATTGTAGCCTTCCATACTCTTTAGTATTTTTTACTTTACCGCCGGTCCATAAAACCCAGTTTGCTTGAAGTTGTGCGGTAAATGTATTATTCACAGGTGAAACTTCTACCATTTTTTCTCCATCATCTGTCTTGGCTAATGCTTTTGATCTTAATAAAGCCCTGTTATAACTTGCATTAAAATCCACATAAGGATAATACGATGATTTCATTTGATTATAAACTTCATCACTTATTTCCTTCATTTTACTTGCAGAATAAACCTGATAACTGTCTTTCAATGCCATTTTAACGGCTTCTTTTATTGTTATTTTTGTACCTTCTTTTTGTTGTATTTCTTCAAACAATTTCGCATTCATAGGATTATTTTTAGAATAATCACCGGCAAATACGTTTACACTAAACAGTAATGTCAAAAATAAACTTAATATCTTTTTCATTTTTTCTATTCCTCTAATCTTCTATATCTCAAAATTTTCTTTTAACAATTTTTATAATCTATTGCCTTTAAAATTGATACCGCTATGTCTTTAGGTTCTAAACTTATTAATTTTATAGGTGCAAAAGCAATATGGTGCAAACAAGACTCAAACAAATAACATGCAAGCTCTACATTGTTTTGTGATATATTTTTATTTTTTACTTCTCTTTCAAAAAGATTTTTAACCAAATTATCGTTTTCTTCTTTTAAAGGTTTAAATTTTTTTTCAAGCGCAGGAACACCTTTAACATAAGTCATCATATGTAAAAAAAACTCCAATGATTTTTTTGTTTTTGCATTGTATGTATTTTGAAAAATATCTATTAAAATATCTTTTAACGAAAGATTTTGTTCAAAATAATTCTCTATTTTTTTATTTTGTTCGTCTAAAACATATCTTATTATGGTATAACAAAGTTCATCTTTATCTTTAAAATAATAATAAAGAGAAGGTTTGGTTATATCACAAGCTGCAGCAATTTCTTGCATAGAAACATCTTTTACGGACTTTTTTCCTATTAAATTAAATGCTGCCTTTAAAATTTTACTTCTCATTTTATTCTCTAAAAAACTTATATTTTATTTACCGACCGGTAAGTAACAATGAGATAATATATCACAATTTATCTTTTTTGTCAATGATATATTTAGCAAAAATAATTTTGATATTATTATTGATATTTTAAAAGATTTTATTACTTAGATAATTTTTGTTAGTTTACAAAACGCTATTGCAGTAAATTATCGGCTTCATCCGCAGGCAAACTCTCTACATTTTTCAGTTTTCTCTCTATAGCTCTTGTTCTTACTCCAGCATTATCAATTTCTTTACTTGCGAGTTCAAGCTTTTTCTTTGTTGCATCCAACACATCACCGAATTTTCCGAACTCGGTTCTTACTGCCCTTAAAATATTCCAAACATTATCGGTTTGCTCCTGAATTGCAAGAGTTCTAAAACCCATCTGCAAACTGTTCAAAAATGCTCCGAGAGTTGTAGGACCTGCTATTGTTATATTATATTCGTTTTGAATTTGTTGAATAATTCCGGGTATTCTTATTATTTCCAAATAAAGACCTTCAAAAGGTAAAAACATTACGGCAAAATCCGTAGTATATGGTACTTCTATGTATTTTGTTTTTATGTCCTTAGCAAAATTTTTAATATCGGTTATCAATCTTTTTCTATCGTTTTCTATTGCATTTTTATCCGCAATTTCATAATCCTGCAATAATTTTTCATATACCGTTGTAGGATACTTGGAATCTATAGGTAAATAAATATATTGTTTTTCATTTTCCTTTGAAGGAATTTTTACTGCAAATTCAACTACACCTTTTGGATTAGAAGGATTCGGATGGGCATTTTTTTCATATTGAGACGGTGCCAAAATTTGACTAAGCAATGCTTCAAGCTGAATTTCCCCCATAGTCCCTGCTGTTTTAACCGATGTTAATGCTCTTTTTAATCCGCCTACATCATTTGCTATATTTTGCATTTCGCCCAGACCTTTTTGAACGGATTCAAGTTGTTTGCTAACAAGTTCAAACGATGAATTCAATCTTTTTTCCAATGTTGATTGTAATTTTTCATCAACCGTAAGACGCATTTGTTCTAATTTTTTTTCGTTACTGTCTTGAATATTTTTTAAACTTATCTGAACGGCTTCTTTTTGTTTATCCAAAATTTCTTGTGTGTTTTTCAGTTTTTCATCAACGGTTATTCTAACCTGCTCCAATTTTTTTTCATTACTGTTTTGTATATCTTTAAGATTTATTTGAATCGTCTCTTTCTGTTTATCCAACGATTCCTGTGTATTTTTTGAAAGATTATCAAATTTAATATTTATTGAACTTTGAAAATTTATTAATGTTTCTTGTGTTTCTTTTCTTGATTCTCTTTCATTTTCCGTTGCTTCTTTTCTGCTTCTTGCAAATTCATCTTTAAAATCTTTTTCATACAAATCCAATTTTTTTTCATAATCTTCAAGTTTGCCGTTTATGATATTTTGATTTGAATTTCTATTTTTAAAAAGAAGAAACAACAATAAAACTAAATTTAACGAAACCAAAATCATAAGTACTATTAACATATTTTTCTCCTTTTACATAAGTTATTATGTTATAATAAAACTTTATATTTTATATTCAAAAAACTCTTTATTGAATTTAATTAAATTTCTAATCATATTTAAACTGCCTTTACTTCCGTTATGAATTACTATCGCTTTATCACAATATTTTGCCATTTCATAGTTTCTTATAACACCGGCAGATTTACCGTATTTATCCCAATCGGGCTTAAATATAGTAACTTTGATACCTGCTTGTTTTGCATAAATTTCTCCTAAAGTATCAACACCTCTTGCTCCACCGGACACAATTTCATCCTGCTCTGTTATTTTGTATCCGCAAAGGCTTAACACTTTAATTAAAACTTTCATATCCGTAATGGTTCTACTGCCTGCTATTACTATTTTCATAAATATATTATAAAAACATACCAAGACAACGGGTTGTCGCAAAAAACATAAAAAACGGCTAAGAAAAAAGCACATATATTCATTCAATCTTAGCCGTTTTTAATGTAAAATTAATTATTTTTCAATATAATGTTGTGCTGAAATTGCAGATATCGCACCATCTGAAGCCGCCGTTACAACTTGTCTTAACTGTTTTTTTCTTACATCCCCACAAGCAAAAACACCGTCTATATTAGTTCTCATGTTCTCATCGGTAACGATATATCCGCTATCTAAATTGATTTTTGAATTTTCCAAAAATTTGGTATTCGGTTGCCAACCGACAAAAAGAAAAACTCCGTTTACCGCCAAATTTATAACACTGCCTGTTTTTACATTTTTCACTTTTAAAGAATCAAGCATTTGTGTTCCGCAAATTTCTTCAACAACCGAATCCAAAATAACATTTATTTTTTCATTTGCAAGAACTTTTTCCTGTAATATCTTTGCTGCTCTAAACTCGTTTCTTCTATGTATCAAATTAACTTTTGAAGCAAACTTGGTTAAGTACAATGCTTCCTGTAAAGCAGAATCTCCGCCGCCTACAACGGCAATTTCTTTATTTCTAAAAAAAGGACCGTCACAAGTAGCACAATAAGAAACCCCTTTTCCTATAAATTCTTCTTCTCCGGGAACATTTAATTTCTTAAAAGCTGCTCCGCTTGCAATTATTATTGTTTTTGTTTCAAACACTTTGTCTTGTAAAACAACTTTCTTAATATTTCCTTCAATTTCTACGGAAAGAACTTCTCCGTAAGTTATTTCACTACCAAACGTTGTTGCTTGAGTCTGCATTTTTACGGCAAGCTCAAAACCGTTTATACCGGTTTCAAAACCCGGATAATTTTCCAAATGGTCTGTAATGGCAATCTGCCCTCCACAACCGGCTTTTTCTATAATTAATGTTTTAAGACGGGCTCTTGAAGAATATATTGCCGCAGACATTCCTGCAGGTCCGCCACCTATTATAATAACATCGTATATCATATAAATTCCTTTAATTTAAGATATTTTCTATTGAATTTTTCCATTCAATCAATGAACCCGGAGTAAAACCTACAAATTTGTTATAAATTTTCCCGTCTTGATCTATTATTATAAAAGTAGGAATTCCTCTAATAGAAAATTTAGATGCCGTTTTATTATCTCCAAGCAACACTTTGTAGTTCATTTTATTCTTGGTTAAAAATTTATCAATATCGTTTCTGTTCTCTGCCATATTTATACCGAAAACAACAACATTTTCGTTATCTTTATATTCTTCATAAAGTTTTTCTACTTCCGGTATTGCCATTACACAAGGAGGACACCATGTTGCCCAAAAATCCAAGAATACGACTTTACCTCTGTAATCGGACAAAGTAATATTATTATCATCCAAATCTTTTAAAGTAAAATCTATTTCATCCTGTTGACCGGCACAAGATATGGAGAACAAAGAAACACCTAATATTAATGCCAACAATATTTTTTTAAAGAACATTATCTATTTCCTTCATTATATCGTTTTTAGGTCTGAAACCTACCATTTTGTTAATTGCTTTTCCGCCTTTAAATATAATAAGACATGGAATTGAAGTTATTTGAAACTTGGAAGATAAAGACATATTTTCATCGGTATTAACTTTACCCACTTTTATTTTTC
>Ga0310695_10007123_pt1 | contig 18004 bp, 9 predicted proteins | sample RumenRJG_04DNA_FD_203882 | JGI IMG/M metagenome (GOLD analysis project Ga0310695, IMG submission 203882) | Bovine rumen microbial communities from Lethbridge, Alberta, Canada - RJG_04 (v2) (version 2) | ecosystem: Host-associated > Mammals > Digestive system > Stomach > Rumen | place: Canada...
ACGGTCATCCGGTGAACTTCTCCGGTATGCTCTACAACTTCGTGCAGTACGAAGTCGATAAGGAAACTGGTCGCATCGACATGGACAAGGTCCGCGAAATTGCTCTCCGCGAAAAGCCGAAGATGATTCTCGCTGGTTTCTCTGCTTACAGCCGTAACCTCGACTGGAAGCGCTTCAAGGAAATTGCAGACGAAGTTGGCGCTCTCACGATGGCTGACATTTCTCACATTGCTGGCCTCATCGCCGGTAAGGCAATCGAATCTCCGGTGCCGTACTTCGACATCGTGACGACCACGACCCACAAGACTCTCCGTGGCCCGCGTTCCGCTATCATCATGTGCAAGGACCGCACGATCCAGAAGATGGTGAAGGGCGAACTCAAGGAAGTTTCTTTGGCCAAGGAAATCGACAAGGGCGTGTTCCCGGGCATGCAGGGTGGTCCGCATGACCACATCAACGCCGGTAAGGCCGTTGCATTCCTCGAAGCTTTGCAGCCGGAATTCCAGACCTACGCGAAGAACGTCATCAAGAACGCTCAGGCTATGTGCGCTGAAATGCAGAAGCTCGGCTACAAGGTCATTAGCGATGGCACTGACAACCACCTCATCGTTGTCGACATGACTTCTAAGGGCGTTTCCGGTAAGGAAGCTGAAGTCGCTATGGAAAAGGTCGGCATCTCCTGCAGCCGTTCCACGATTCCGTTCGATCCGCGCAAGCCGATGGACCCGTCCGGTGTTCGTCTCGGTACTGCAGCTATCACGACTCGTGGCTTCGATGAAGAAGACACCCGCGAAGTGGCTCGCATTATCGACCGCGCCATCCAGGCTAAGGATGACGAAGCAGCTCTCGCCAAGATCCGCGAAGACATCGTCGCTCTCTGCAAGAAGCACCCGCTTTATAAGTAGGACAAATGCGTTGGTTGAGTGTCGCGGCCAAACTTGTTTGGACATGACCGAGACCAGCATTTAACGCCGTTGGCGTTCGTGGCTGCGGTTATGCCATATCTGAATACAAGTATTCAGTTGCGTCATAACCTTGCACACTATTGGTACTTGAACGAAGTGAATGTACAAGTAGACAGTGGTTAGGAATTGCTGCTGGACACTGCTGTTAGATGGCACCTTCGGTGCAAAAGATTAAAAGGCGACCCGTTAAAAACGGGCCGCTTTTTGCATTTGTGTCATACGGAAGCTTTACTCACGACTGTCATTCTGGAGCCTCGCAGTGGCGATAGAATCCAAACAAGTGTTGTCTGTAGAGGACACTTTGCAAAGCTCGCCCTTTTTTTGTGTGATTTTGTACGCTTCCCGTTTTAGATTTATCCCCAAAAAAGGTGTCGGGATGTTGAAAAAATATGTGTTAGGGCTGTTTCTAGGCATTACGGCTGCTTTTGCAAGCGGCCAACAAAAAACAATTGCTTTCTTTACTCCGTGGTCGAATACGAATGCTGTCCTTTATATGGGCGGCGATTCTGTAGCCACCATGACTTCGCTTGAAAATTACTGCGGGTGGTTCAAGGCTACGGTAGATGCCCCTGAAAGCGATTTCAAGGTTTACTTTAAACAGACCGTCGGATTTAATTATGTCGGCGCCGAAGGCTTGGTCTCGACGGAACCGACTATGGCGACTGAAATTGCGCTTGATTCTGTGGCGGCCCTTTCGGATACGATTTGGGTTCAAGGCTACAAGACGGATGTGCCCGCGCTATTTTCGAAATATCCTGGCGTTCTTGGCGATTGCCCGCTAAAGAAAATTCCTGTGACTGTTTACGACTGGCTTCATGGAACTAAGGGCGATGGAGACGGTAGCGGTAAAAATGGCGACCCGGCAAACGGTGTGAACGCTGATTTTGGGTCGGGTGGATGCTCTGGCAAATCGAAGGCTGTGACGGGCATGGTCGAATACAATCTCGGTCCAAACGGCGTTCCTGTTCGTGCAAATCCGTTCCCGGAGAACTGCAAGATTTCGGATCATTTGGATAGCTGGTTCTTGCCACAGGTTATCGGCATGGATACTGCGGGTAACGAGTACACCAATATGACTTGCCGCGACCTTTATGTTTCTTTGGACGATGATGGATTTTGGCTTGCAGAAGTGTCGAAAGACCGCATATCGGAAGGCAACGAAAAGAATTCAGATGGCATGTTCCTACTGGATGATTTTGAATATCTCGATGATGCAAAGACCGTTCCGAATCCTTATTTTGACCAACTTAAGGGAACAAAAATCGGCAAGCATAATTTTGGCTATACTGCAAAAATTCAGGCGACCTTTGAATATGTTCCAGGGCAGTATTTTGATTTTTATGGAGACGATGACGTTTGGGTGTTTATTGATAATCGATTGGCTGTAGATATCGGTGGCCAGCACGCCCAAGTGGCGGGTGCCGTGGATCTCGATACGATTGGTCAAAATACTGGGAACAAGCTTGTTCCTGGAAAGACTTATGATTTCCACATCTTTTACGTTGAACGCCATACGGGTTCCTCGAATTTCCGCATGCGCACCTCCATTGACTTGCATGTGGATGCGTCGATTTTCTTGACGTCTGATAATCGCGATGAAGGAAAGCGTTTTGAAATTTGGCAAATCAATAAGAAAAATAAGCTGTCTTGCAATTACGATGCAAATTCAACGGAACTGGATACGATTGGAGGCGTCTCTACGTTTACTCTCACCGGCGGAAATCTTGCAGGACCTGAAATTCTTGATGTCGGAACGCATTACGAAGGCATCGTAATTACAAGCGATTCGACATTCTACATTGACTCGGCGGCGATTGTGTCGAATGTTGCCCTTGCTCCTGGTCATTACTTCTTGGAAATTACGTTGAAGGCAGATCCCAGCCAAAAGACTAAAGTTGAAATTACGGTTCCCTCTTATGCGGTGCCAAGCGTTGCTTTTATGAAGACGGATTGGACTATTCTCGGGAAAAATGTTTCTGGCGATACGGCGCAAATTGGCGAATGGGCGTATGCGACCTATCAAGTGAATATTGCCTTCTTTGAAGAATGGGCGAAGGTCAACAATTACAATCGAAAGATAAATCTATCATTCTCCGATGTGAATATTGATGTTTTGGATACTGTGGACGGAAATAAAATCAATGCTGTGAATTTGGATGCAAATGGAAAAGCAACATTCTTTGTCCGTGCTAATGCGCCTGTGTCGGGCGTGACGCTTACGGCGAAGGGTGCTGCTGCAGGTGTGTCCGTGTGGACGGACCTTGTGTTTGCGGCTCCGCCGGTTCCTCGCGTGTCAAATGCCATTGCGATTGACCGAAACGGTGATGGTCGTGCCGATAGTTTGTATGTGCATTTTGATAAATCTCTCAAGCAAAAGAGCAAACTCGATTCTATCCAGTTTACTTTTGGGGAATCGTTTAATACGACCTCCAAGTTTACGATTGTCAATGAAAATGATATTGTAATTACGGCTGAAAACTTGACTCCGCAAAATTGCTCTGGGGATGTGTGCGGCTTTGGAAGCAAGGTCTTTACAGGGGGCACCTCGGACGTTTATGTCGGAAGTTTAAACAATTGGTTTACCTATGAAGACAAAGGAAAGACTGGTCGCTTCTATATGGAAAATGAACCCATTGCTGATGGGGTCGGGCCTGTTATTCTTACTGCTGTAAAATCAAAAAATAATAATGGAAATGTAATGCTCTTGCTTACTTTCAGCGAAACTGTGTCCGATGAATCCAAAAAGAATTTTGTACAAATGTTCGATTTCCTCTGTGTACGTTCAGGAGAAAATCGTACTCCTGAAAATCCGATGCTGCAAGGAGGGGCTGATAAAACCATGTTGCTCATTTACGAGGCGACTGCAAAAGATGCGGTGCTCCCGACTAGTGGTGATCGCGTTCGTTTTACCGTTGATGGAATTGTTACGGACCTTGCACAAAATAAGGCCCATAAAGAGAACCCTTGGGTTGTCATAGCCGGGGATCAGGAACTTTCTCTTGAAAGTCCCAATGTGGTACTGATTGGCGAAGATCCTTATGATATCATCAAGAAGGATTCCGTTACACAGGCTCTGCTTATTCCTAACACAGCGCAGAATGCTCAGGAAATAGGGGATTCTCTTGGCGTTCAGGGAAGTCTTGTCGATTTCGATGTCTCGAAAATTATGATTGAACAGACTCAGACTGCAGTGAATCATCTTGATGCGTTTATTGAATCTCGAATTGATAATACGGTCCACTACGACACCACCGTTACAAGCATCAGCGAAGAAGAAGCTCTTGTGCAACTTTTTAACGACATCCGTACCGTAGTTGTGGATACGTCTTACGGGTTTAGCGAAGAGACGGTCAACGGGATTTTAGACGGAGCTATAAACGAGGGTAATTATAAATTAATAGTTCGACCGGAAGACCAGGCGCTTATCGCGACGATGGTCGAAGCGAATGTTGATGCGAGCCGCGATAGCACCATTGCGATAGATGAAATTTTATCTGTAACGCAGGCTGACTTGTTCGATGCAATTCGACAAGGAAAAATGGATAGAGAACTTTTGCAAGCCGGTGTAAGCCAAGAACTGATTGATGCCATAAAAAATGGCGATGTAAATGAATTCAATATCGGTGAATATCGCAGTGGCGAAAAAACTGTAATTTCGGGTGATGATGTTGAACTTTATTACCATACGCGGTATTTCAGTCACTTGGGAGAATTTGTTGGAGATTATTCCAGTTCAATTAAATGTTCGGATCGTGATTTATATGGAGAAGAAGGTTGCTTAAAAACCAAGGGAAGAATTTTCCTAGCTTGGAATATGCGCTCTAATAATGGCCGTTTAGTGGGCACCGGAGTTTATATCGAACGCCTTGAAATCAAGGTTATCGTGAACGGGGAAAAAAATATACACCAGGTTCGGGATAAATTGATGGGCGTACGCCGTAAAGGTGGCGCGTTGTCTCATAAAAATAGTCTTTGAAATTGAAGCATATACAACACCCACAGACTCCAAATGCGCAGACTCGAAAGAGCCTGCGTTTTGCAATTTAGGGTGCTTTTAGCATTTTGTCAATGTTTTTTGTAACGTAGTTTGTTCTCTTTACCTTAAAAGAGGGTATTTTCATGCATAGAAAAATGTATGGGAGATATGTATGGAATGTTTAAAATTATCCTTTGCTGCGCTTTCTTTGGTCGCTGTTTCGGCTTTTGCGGGCCCAATTACCACTGTTCCCTGGAATGGGCACCCGGGGGCGGCGTCTTTCACATTCGATGACGGTCTGCACTCGCAGACGAACAACCTGACCTTCCTGGACAATATGCCGGATGTGACGGTGACATTCTTTGTTTGTACCAACACGATGGGCTTTGGTAGCAATACGCAACCTCATTTGAATTATGCAAAGAAGGGGCATGAGATTGGGAACCATACGGCGACTCATAAGAACTTGACGCAGAACGCCGACTTGAATTCGGAAATTAGTGGCGCGGCCTCGAAACTGCGTGGTATGGGCTTGGAAGCGACATCTTTGGCGACTCCGTATTGCGCGCAGAATCAGACAGTCAAGAATGCGATTAACAAGGAACATTTCATTAGCCGCGGGTGCGGCGGTTCTGGCCTTACGGGCTGGGATACGGAACCTGATTGGATGCAGATTGATTCCCACTATTGGCAACAGAATGGAAGTACGGTGTCGGCATTCAAGAGCAGTGCGGACCAGGCAGCAAGCCAGAGCAAGTGGCACGTGCAACTGAACCATGGCGTAGGTGCTGACTGGGACGTGATTTCTGCCGCCGACATCAAGACGCTTATTGAGTACGCGGTCAGCAAGAAGTTGTGGGTGGCGAGCTTCTCGACGGTGGGGGCGTATTTGCGTGCTCACTTCACCATTGACAAGGCGGCCGCAACGAACACCGCAAACGGGTTTACGGTCAAGTGGACTTCTCCGCATGCGCACATGCCGAAGAGCGTTCCGCTGCGCGTAAAGATTCAAGGCGCTCAGGGAAAGACTGTAAGCCAGAAGGGAAAAGAAATCAAGCCGAATTCCGATGGTACTTATACGATTGAATTCATGGCGCTTGAACTTGAAGTTTCTGGCGAGGCGCTATCCTCCAGCTCTTCAAAACAGGTGAAATCCAGTTCTTCGTCCGTGGTTTCGTCCAGCTCTTCAAAACTTGCTGAATCGAGCTCTTCTGCGCCTTCGTCGAGTTCCATGCAGTCTTCAAGTTCCTCGGAAACAAATGGTATTGCACCGCGTATTGCTTTTGAAAGTGGCGCGGTTATGGTTCACTGTCAAGTGTTCGATGCGAATGGACAACTGATGATGTCGAAAAATGTGATGGCAGGGTCGGCTAGCGAAGCCTGGAATAACGTTAAGGCAGGACTTATGAATGGTGTTTATTTCATGCGTTATGGCAAGATTGATGGTCGTAATACACAAATTATTCAAGTCAGAAAATGACGTTTTCTTTTGCTAGAAGAACTTGGTTGCGAACTTCGTTCGCAAATAAGCGCAAGCCTCCATCGCTGGGGGCTTTTTTGGCGTGAAAAATAGACTTCCTACTTCCTACTTCCTACTTCGTACTTAAAACGAAAAACTATCTTTGTATTATAAACACGAGGTTTTATGCAGTCCTGGACCGAAATCAAGAATATTGAAAACCCCACAGAAGAACAACAGCTTGAAGCGATTAAGCTGAACTGGTATGCCATCAGTCTCATCCAGAACCCGACTGAAACGGTGCAAAAGGCTGCATTTGAAAAAAATGAGCAAGCCATTCTTTACGTGAAATGCGGTCCGTGCGAAGCTTTGAAGCAGGCGCTGAATGCCATGGACGAGGCTAAGTTCCTCGCCGCATTCAAGGCTGAACCGAACTTGCTCAAGTTTATCACGAATCCCGCTCTTCTCAAGGTTGCTGTGTCGCAGGATTGGCGCATCGTCCGTAAGATCGATGGAGCCTCCGATGAACTTTGGGCCGAGGCCGTTCGTCAGAGTGCGGACGCTTTGAAATTTGTTCACAATGCAGGCGAAAAAGTGCTCGTCGCTGCTGTGGAACGTGACTGGAAGTACATCCAGGAAATCGAAGTCCCGACGGCGGCTGTCGTTGTGGCTGCAGTCAAGCAGGACTACCATGCATTTGAATACGTGAGCATCCGACGCCGTACTGAACCGGTGCAGCTCGCCGCCGTCCGCACGGATTGGCGTTGCATCCAGTACTTGCAGCGTGCTAGTGAGAAGGTGCAGATGGAAGCGGTCAAGGCTTCTAAGGATGCTCTTAAGCTGATCAAGAATCCGACTCCTGCCGTCAAGGAATTCTGCGCGTGATTGAGCTTGATTCGGTAACATTCCGTTATCCGAAATCCACGGCAGATGCTCTGTCTAATATTTCTCTCAATATCCCGCAAGGGAGCTTTTTTGCGCTGATTGGCCCGAATGGCGCTGGCAAGACGACTTTGTTGCGCTTGCTTTGTGGACGTCTAGGCGCATTCAAAGGCTCTGTCAAAATTGACGAGTCCTTGCGCAATTCTGCGGGATTCCTGGATGCCGAAAAGTACGGTGTGCTTCTCGAAAATCCGGGCGTTTATCCGAAACTTTCCATCAAGGAATACCTCCAGTATTTTACAGGTTTTTATGGCTTTGGCGCAGAGGTTTGGCGCGAAAATGGTGCGATGCTGGAACGTTGCAAGTCTTTTGCTGAACGCCTCAAATTGCCGCCTCTCGATAAGCGCTTGGAAACGCTCTCGCTTGGGAATCGCCAAAAGGTGCAGATTGTCCGTGCGCTTTTGCATAGTCCAAAGCTTTTGATTCTCGACGAGCCTGTTGCAAATCTCGACCCGATTTCAAGAGATACGGTCTGGCAACTGCTCGACGAATGGCGCAAAGAAGAAAACGGAACAGCGATTGTCTGCTCTCATGTGCTTGCTGAAATGGACCAGTGGGCAACGGATTATGCCATTATAGACTGCGGTCGCGTCCTGAAAAGTGGGCGAGTCGCCGATGTCGGAGCCGATACCACTTCGTTTAAGATAAATGCAACTGGCGCGACTCTAGAACAAATCCGCGCTGCTCTTGATGCTGCCGGAATCTCCGCAGACGTTAATCTCGAACACACAAGCCTTTCAAAGCTTTATCGTTCAATTATTCAGTAAATTCCTAATTTCGGCGGTCTTCTACCAGCTGCTGCGCAGCCATTTTAGAATGCCTGCGACAAGTCGAAGGCGAAACGTCCCCATTTAAATCTGGTGGAGTTCTTCTTGCTTTCGTCTACGCTTGTAAGCCCTGTGATAATTGCATAGTCGAGGCGGAACGTCAAGAATTGCCAATGATAGCGGATGCCAAGACCAAGGCTTCCTTCTTGCGATGAATTGAATTGCTCATCTTTCATGTCCATGACTTTCGCCCAGTCAAAGAATTGCACAATCTGCCAAGCTCTCAAAGACTTCCATGGCAACGTCCAGCGCAATTCCTCGTTGATGCGGAAATACATTGGCGTGAGTGCCGTATTGGTGACTTCTTTAGTCGTATCTTTTGTAACTACAGAACCATCTTCATCTTTTGTCGTGATTGTAGTCGGAACTTCTGAAGTGTAGCTTGCGTAAATGCTACGGAAACGGTAACCGCGTACAGAACGGGAACCACCTTGATAGAACACGCGGGCGTCATCTTCGATGGCTGTGTTGAAAAATCTGCCGACACTGCCACTTAATGCTCCGTATAGCGTCCAGAACAGCGGCATGTACAGGTTGACTGTCGCTTCGCCATAAGTGTAAATGTGTCCGTCTTCGTAGTCGTTCTTTCCGCTAAAGTTCGTGCCAAAACCCGCCGTGGGGAACACACGAATACCTTTTGTCGGATTGAAGTAGTCGTTGGTGTAGTCGAACGTCAAACCGATTTCGCCTTTGAGCTTGAAAAGCTTGTCTTCGTTTTTATTCACGTATCGAGTATCAATAGTACCGCGGAATCTGATGTTGTTCGTGATGCCGAATGTCAGGTCACCGCGGTTGATGATTTCGTAACGCTCTTCAATACTGTCTGGGTAAGCGGGCGGGTTAATCTTTTCGTGGTTGAAAGAAAGTCGGTCTACAAAACGGATAGCCGTCGGGATGAACGTGAATGCTGTTCCGAACAAGAGCGGGTTTGCGTATCCGAGCGTGATTTCTTGCTTGTGCTGTGCAATCTGGACGCTAGTTGAAAATTCGTTGAACTTTCCAAAGAAGTTCTTGTGGTCGGCATAAGCCATGGCGCCGAAACCGTAGATTTCTTCGAAGAAAAATCCGTAGCGCGCTTCGCCCGGCACGCGTTCGATCACATCGAGGTGAACGTCCGAAAGCCCGTCTTCACGAAGTGAATCGTTCAGCTTGACTTGCGTAAACAACTGCGTTGAATAGAGTTTGCTCTTGAAGTTGAAATACTGGTTACCGTCGATGATTTCACCTTTAGGGATTCGCCAAAGTGAAGAAAGCCAGGATGTGTCTGTCAGCCCTTGCTCGGGTGTCTGGTTCTTTTCGTTCTTGTTGATGACGCGTTGCGTGGTGGTGATGACGTTACCCATCAAGACTTTAGGGCCGGGGTTCACATTGATGATGACGTTGATCTGTTTTGCCGTTGTATCGACATGTTCTTCGGACGAAATATAAACGTGCAAGTTACCTTGTTTGCGATATGCTTTCTGGACTTCTTGCAAGTCTTCGGAAATGTCGTCCTGGTTGTAATATCTGTGCTTTGTAATCTTCAGAGATGCTAAATCTATAGGGATGGGTTCATCGCCGGCAGAAATGATTTTGGCATCGTTGAATTTATAGCATTCGCCTTCGCTTACAGTAATATCGTAGTTGCGCTGGATGTTTCCGTTCGAAAGCGGTTCACGATTGATTTCCAATTTCAAGTCGAGACTGAAGTATCCACGGGAATAATAAAGGGCTTTTATGTTTTCCGAAGAAAGGCGCATCAAAAAGTCTTGCTTGATGGTGTCGAGCTGTCCAAATTCATCGGGAATGTCAAGCTGTTCGTTTAACTGGAACTTCGAGAAAATCTTATTGCCTTCGATGGAAACAGACCAAGGACTTTTGTCATCGTTATCCGCAAATGCAATCGACGAAAAAAACAATAATGCACAAATCAATAAAATCATTTTGCTTTCTCCGTGGACTTCGTATCGCTAGGCTTTTTGTTACCAAACTTTTTAAAAGTAGTGGAATCGAAAACGTCCGTATCGTTCGGCTGGCGCATCGCTCTTGGCGGGCGGACCGTTTCGCAGTGCCCGATACCTAAAATACAGGGGTTCCAGAACTTGTATGTGTAGTTGATGCCGATGTTCTTTTCGACACGACTTTCGTTGTTACTTTCTGTACCAGAGTTCGATGTGTATTGCTTCGAAATCAAAAGACCGTTCAAGGATAACGTTGGCGAGAAATGGTTCTTGTGCGAGTATTCCTTGTCCTGGAATACTGGGAGCGTGTAGGTAGCGCCAAATTGCAATGCCTGTTCGTAAACCGGGTCTATACTCTGGTCTTGCGTGTAACCGAAAATGAGGCTCAAGTTCTTGACCCAGCGATCCAGAGAAATCGGAACCTTGACGTACGAAGAGTCCTTGTCGTTGGCAGAGTTGTCGAAGAGCATCACCTTCATGTCGATATCGCCAATGTAGTCGCCACCCAAGGTCTTGTTTGCGGTCGAAGAAATGACTTTACCGATTGCCTTGCCGGCAAGCTTGTTCCAGTCGGCAGAAACGCCATCCTCTGTAGCGACGCATCCAAGGAATATGTTGCGGTACGTATCTGCAGCGGTCGATTCTGTTCCGCAGTTGGAACTCGGCATCGGTTGCGGGTTGGTAATGGTTCCTTGAATATCAAAGTTAATCGGGCAGGTTTCTTTGTCCTTGTCCTCTTGTTCAGTGCAGTAGGGGAGTTCCTGTGAGCTAGAAACGTCGATAATGCCTTGCTGCCAAGGAACATCGTTCCACGAGAGATTGAAGCTGCTGAGTTCGAATTCGTAAATGTCCTTAACGCCGATGAAACCGTTATCCGCGTTAGTCACGTCGCCGCGTAAGAGAGGTCTTGTCGTCGTGCCGAGCACCCAAATATCAAGCGTGAGCGGGAAAGAGGCAAACGGCGAGATGATTTCGACGGAGTCGCTCTGGGAATCGCTGATGTGGAACGACAAGTCGATGGGGCTCGATACAGAAATCTTGGCTTCGGTCTTTTCTTTATTGCGGAGGTTGGCAATAGCGTTATTGAAGAGCGTTAGCACCTTGTCGAGAGAACTTGGCGTAATCTCGATATCCAAATCCTTTCTATAGACGAGCTTATCGATAATGAAGTTGCCGTTGATGCTCTTGTTCTTAATCTGTCTGTCTTGCGTATGCGGAATGTTGAGCGTAAGATCGCTTTTGCCTTTCAGGTTTGCTGTACCGAATGTTTCATCATTAAATTTGTATAGAATCAGAGGGAAGTTCGCGACGAGGGACATCTGTTCTTCGGAATCTTCCAAGTGGCTAGTGACATTTTTCAAGATGACTGTGTGGTTGTCCGTTTCGAGCGTGTAACTGTCGGTGCTGATATCAAGCGCTTCGAGCCTCATGGTTCTCAAATCGTAAAGCAAGGTAGCGAGAATCAGGTCGCCGCGATCGTTCTGCGTCGAAATTTCGTTGATGGCGAGCACGCCGTCTTTAAGGTCGCCTCTCACGCGGAGCGGAAAGTCCATCGGGAGTGTCCCGTAACGGACAATGGTAGAATCTGACCAGAGCGTTGCTGCGATTCCCGGTAAGCCTTCACGGAGTTTCGCCTGAATGTTGATTCTCATATCGGTCTTGTCAATTTCGGCACGGGTTTCTGGGATAAGCCATATGCCACCGAGATTGATTACACCTAAGAAGTCGAGGTCGTTATTGATGGAGCCTTTACCTTTAATGAAGCCTCCGTTCGGGCTTGTGTAGGTCAGGCTGACAAGCCTATTGTCATCGAAAATGTTGTCTACAACAATATTTGTAACACCCGTCCAGACGCCATTCATGATGTCGAAGTTGGTAAGCAATTCAATCTTGTTTTTCTTTGCCGAAACGTTCAGTTGCTTGAGGTTCAAGAGTTCTGGAGGAATGTTGGTAAACTTCAAGTCCTTGAATTCGATATTGCCGAGCATGCCTGATTCTTCATTAAACGAAATCTCACCGTTGAAGCTACCGGAAGAAAGCGTCGTGTCGCCAAGCGGTTCCAAAAGAATCGGCAAGTTGAAGTCTTCTGCTGAAGCCCAGGAATGCAAAACTTGGATGGGGAGCACAGCGGTAGGCTTGAAGTCCGGGTTCGAATCGTTAGGCAATACGAACGAAGCTTTCATGGCGACCTTGTTGCTGTTGTGCGTGAAGACCGCTGTATCGACAATTACGGTATCGCCAATTTCTCTAATCTTAGTGTGTCCGTGCACGATAAACGGTTCCACATTGCCGTCTATATCGAGCTCAGCTTCGCCGACACGGGAATCGAGATTGTAGTCAATGGTGCCTGTGACTGTGCCCTTGAGCTTGTCGTTCAGTTCAATGTCCGAGAGGGGGAGTGTCGATATTTCTGCATGGTCTACCCGAGCCCAGACGAGGAGTGAATCGCCAAGGTGGACAACCGTTTCTGCAGTACCTCCGTTCTTTTGCGTGAGTTTCCAAGAAGTGTGGAGCGTCGGCTCGTGGAAATCGACATCGCCTGTAATGGCAAATTCCTCGTTTGGCGTGAATACGGTCACTTTCGGGAACTCGATGTAATTGCGGTTGAGGTCGAGGACCAAGTGCAGGCGGAGGGAGTCTGCCTTCAGGTGGTAAGCGTTGACGATGGAGTCTGCCTTCAGGTAAGCGCGCAATTTGTTGTTCTGGAACGACCCGATGAGCTTGGGGTTACGTCCGAGTTCGACATTCCCCTTAACCCAGTCCAGCGCCCAAGGTTCTGTTGCGGCGAGGTTAGCAGCGAAGAATACCTTGAGACTGTCCTTGGTCTTGATTCGCGTTCTGATGACGGAGCCTTCGCGGGTTTCAATGGAGGCTTCGATGTCGTCACCTGTTTTTGTAATCGACTGGATGTCCATGTCCATCGGCATCATCTGCGGCCCGTACATGGCGCTCATGTATGCAATTTCACCGGAAAAGTCAAAGTCCAGCTTGTCGTTGATCACACCGTCGAGATTGATGTGTCCGCCTTCGTTATTGCGGAATACGGACTCGATGTTGGTGTGTTTCGGGCTTCCGTTGACCTTAATGGTGGCATCAAGCGGCAAGAACGGCCAAACCTCTCCGATGTGCGTCTTGAGCGTGAAATTGTACTGGAACGTTTTTTTGGTAAGCGATGTCGAAACATTTCCGCTTAGACTCAGGTTGCTTATTCCTGGAACCGCCTTCGGAAGTTTCATCGGGACCCAGCTAAGAGGATCTTTGACGTTCACGTTTGTGGCGACCTTCAGTTGGGTCACGTCGCTTTTGGGGGCTGTCGCGTTTATCGTCACGCTGGTGTTCGGTGTCGAAACATTGACGTTTGCGATGACGTTTTTCTGTTCGAAGTCCAAGTCGAGCCGTACGTTGGCGGGCTCTGCGATGTAGCTGCCTTGGATGCTGTCTGCGTTCAGCAGTAAACTTCTTTGACCTTTACTCTTGGCGAGGATATTCTGCGCCTTCCAGCCCATGTCTCCCATGGCAAAGTCTAGCTTTCCGACACTGATTTTTACAGGGAGCGGCGTACGCCAGTTGTCGGGAATCGCAAATGCTTCAAGCTTTGTCGTGTCTTTTGCCGTCTGTTGGCTTTTGGTTGTGTCCGGGACCTGGTTTATGGAAACCTCTTTAACATCCAGGGCAACCCCTTTATCTTCTCCGAGAATTGTGATGTCCAGGTGGGGACCACGGACCATGTAGGTCGAAGCACCCTTTTCAACGAGGATAGAATCGTAATAGTGGTCGAGGAGGTTGTTTTGATGGTGCCCGTAAGGGGTTATTGTTACGTCGCCAAACGTGTGCGGGGTCGAGAGGAGCTCTTCAATGGCAAAATGGACATACCAGACGCCTACGGCGATGGCGCCCACAATAGCCGTCGTAATTGCGGCTTTTATAAGGAATATTGATAGAATACTCTTCAAGTGCCCCTAATATAGATAATGTTGGTATTTGTAAAATGAATGCTTACGTGGAACTTACGCTTGAAAGTATATAGGATGTGTAAATTATTATTTATTTAGAATAAAGTAATTTGTTGCTGGTCGTTAGTCTATGTTCATTAGATGTTGGTTCATGAATTTCTAAATCATGAGTTAGGAATTCTTGCCATAAAAACTATTAACTATTGACTATTGACTATTGACTAAATTCTAATAACTAATAACTAATGACCAATAACCAGTAACTATTAACTATAAAAATTGTTATATTCACGCGTACATATTCATGAGGACTTTATGAAAAAGGGTTTGCTTGCGTTTTTGTCTTTCTGTACTCTTGTTTTTACAGGGTGCAATTCCATCGGAGAAAAGGATACTCTCGTAGCTAGGGTGAATGGTGAACCCATATACAAGGAAGACTACGCCTTCATGATGCGCGTAGGCAATATTGTTCCCAATACGGAACAGATGAGAAAAGCGTCGGGCTCGTTGTTTAGCCGCAAGGCCCTTTATACGGTTGCTCTCCAGAAGTATCCTGAATTCAAGGATCAGCTTGCTGCTCACAATGTTTCCTTGGAAAATTACCTCCTCACGTTTATCTATCAGCGCCTCTATTCGATGGACCGCCTGATGTACAGCGATGATGAACTCGCTTTCTACTACGACAAACACCGCGACCAGTTCCCGGATTCCCTGGCTTACATGAATCTCCGCGACAAGGTTGCCGATGCCAAGTATATCGAGGCGAACCAGGATTCTTTAAGGGCTTATGCGTTCCAGCACAGGAACTTGGCTGATTCTACAGCCGAAGTCAAGATTACGGACGATATCAAGGAAAGTTTCGTCTCGGACCATCGCCAAAGGATTGTTCGTGAAACGGGTCCTGCACTCCTGAAAAAGTACAACATCCAGGAAACCGAAATCCAGCTGCCTTCGGCCGAAGTTTATTATGAAAAACACAAGAATAAGTACACGACCCCGAACGGCTTTGTCGTCTATCATGTGGAAGCCGCCGATTCTTCAGCTCTTGCCAAGCGTTTCAAGGGCAAGAAGGTGGATCTTAAGGGCTTCATGAAGATTGCTTCCAAGTTCAGTGAGAACAAGGAAACCAAGAAAGCCAAGGGCTATGTCGGCAAGGTTATTCTGGGACATCCGCTTCCGTACGGCATCGGTTTTGTCTCGAATATGTTTATTGAACTCGATACATTGGCTGATGGAGCCGTTTCTTCGATTCTCAAGTCTGAATCGACAGGGCACTTCCATGTATTCTATCGTGTTTCGGCTGTTGCTTCGGAACAGAAACCGTTTGACCGAGTCCGCAAGACTGTTGAACGCGAGCTGGCAACGTCTGCTAATTATGAACTGGATTCCTCATATGTCCTCGTGACGAAAAACGGTGAACCGGTTATCCGCGAAAAGGACGTTCTTGCGGCATACGAAGACAATCCGATGATGATCCGTTCCCGCAGATCGCACGACCAGGTGGTAAGTTCTCTTGCTCTCCAGCTTGCCTTTGCTACAGAAGCTCGCGAAATCGGCTTGGACCACTCCTGGGAATATAGAGCCTTGCAGCGCCAGAGCGATGTGGATTACGTTATCAAGCTTTATAGAAACAAAGTGTTGAGCCAGGTCTCGGTTCCCGAAGATTCCCTCAAGGCTTTGTATGACCGCATGGGCAACCCTGCACAGCCGACCCTTTCTTATGAACAGTCCCGTGCGGAACTGAGCGACTGGTTTACTATCCCCGAAAACCTCATGAAGAGGACGTACTACTACGCCGAAGAAGACTACTTGCCGAAAACGTACGAACAGGCTAAACAGAACGTGTTTGAATCTGCTTTCCTGAAGCTCCGTTCTGGTCGTTGGGACAGGGAAGTCGTGTCTTCCTGGGGTACTGCAAAGGTGGATCTTTTTGCAGACAACATTACACTCATGCCGCAGGAAGCTTCTCCAGAACAGGCCATGAGAGCTGCCGATTCCCTTTACACGCAGGCAAAGAATGTTGAAAAGGCTTACCTCGCCTGGGATGGAATCCGTGACCGCTATGTGGACATTGATTCTGTTGCCAAGAAGGCTACGTTTGAACTGGCTCATATCTTTAGCGATAGGGAAAATTTCAACGAAGCCCAGAGAGAATACAAGGCTTTCTACCGTACATGGCCGGACTCTCCGGATGCTGAAAAGGCGATGTTCAGCCGCGGCTTCATCCTGACGGAAAATCTGCACTTGAACGACGAAGCCCTTAAGGTCTTTGACGAATTCAAGAAGCTCTACCCGAAGAGTGAACTCAATGAATCTGTCGATTGGCTTGTCCAGAACATCAAGAGCAACGGCAAACTTGCCGATGATTTGATGAAAAAAATCGAAGCCGAGGAATAGTCTCTAGTTTTATAGTCAATGGTCGTTAGTTTCTAGTTTGGCGGCGTAGCCGCGATTCTTAAGTCTTACGACTAATAACTAATGACCAAAGACCATCAAAAAACCTATATTTCTCACATCTTTAACTAAAAGGTACTACTATGGAAATGACATTTGCAATGATCAAGCCGAACGCAGTCAAGTCTGGCTTGGTTGGTCGTATTATCGATCGTTACATCGCTGCCGGTCTCTCTGTCTGCGCCGTCAAGATGCACCAGATGACCTCCGAAGATGCTCGCGGTTTTTACGCTGAACACGTCGAAAAGCCGTTCTTCCCGGAACTCGAAGCCTACATGACCAAGGGTCCGTCCGTGATGCTTGCTCTCGGTGGCGAAAACGCAATTGCAAAGGTCCGCGCCATTAACGGTGCTACCAATCCGGCTAAGGCGGAACCGGGTACCCTCCGCTACGATTTTGCTCCTTCCATGACCGAAAACGTCGTTCACAGCTCCGATAGTCCGGCTTCTGCAGAACGCGAACTCGACTTCTGGTTCAAGAAGGAAGAACGCTACGCTTACGAAATGCCTTCTCTCAAGGCTTGCTGCGTCCTCTAATTTTTAACAATAAAACAATCCTTCTAAGGAGTAGACTCAAATGCAATGGATCATCAAGTATCTTACCTCGTCCATTGGTAAGAAGCAGATCATGGGATGCACTGGCGCCTTCTTGGCTCTGTTCATCTTTGGCCACATGTGTGGTAACTTCCAGCTCTTGAACTTCGACCAGGCTGCGGCACAGGCGTCCTACAACGCTTATACCGAATTCCTGACCGGATTCAACCCGCTCCACTTCCCGGTGAAGATGATTTACCTCGTCGAACTGGTACTCGTGGCTGCTTTCGCCATTCACATCTTCCTTGCTATCAAGTTGAAGATTGAAAACAAGAAGGCTCGTGGCGGAATTGAATACGAAGTCAATGCACGCAAGGGCAAGAAGACTTTCGCAACTTTCACCATGATCTGGTCTGGTCTCTTCATTCTCGGCTTCCTCATCCAGCACCTCATGATGCTCAAGTTCGGTGAGCACTATCTCTATGTGAACGACAAGGGCGAAATCATCCGCGACATGTGGCTCACCACGATCCAGATGTTTGCAAATCCGGGCTGGGCTGCTTTCTATGTTGTTAGCATGTTCGTGATCGGTATGCACCTCTTCCACGCTATTTCGTCTGCATTCCAGACGATGGGTATCGCTCACCAGAAGTGGACCCCGATTATCGACATCGCCGGTATCGTTTATAGCGTCGTCGTTGCTCTTGGCTTCGGCATCACCGCTGTTGCCTCTTACTACCTCGCTAACCAGCCTGAAACCCAGGCTCTTATCGAAAAGTCCCGTAGCCTCCAGCAGCAGTACGAACAGCAGAAGGCCAAGGCCGACAAGGCTGCTTTCGTCATCCCGTCTGTTGGCGAAGTACAAGTTTCTTTCAATATTGAAAAGTAAGGAGCCCACTAATGATTCTTGATTCTAAAATCCCCGGTGGTTCCATCGAAGAAAAGTGGACCAAGC
>Ga0310695_10007125_pt1 | contig 18002 bp, 15 predicted proteins | sample RumenRJG_04DNA_FD_203882 | JGI IMG/M metagenome (GOLD analysis project Ga0310695, IMG submission 203882) | Bovine rumen microbial communities from Lethbridge, Alberta, Canada - RJG_04 (v2) (version 2) | ecosystem: Host-associated > Mammals > Digestive system > Stomach > Rumen | place: Canada...
GTCGAAAGAAAAGGAATTGAAGCGAGTCATGCTTTTCACAAAAACCTCATTGAAGGGTTGATGAGCCAATCCATGAAATTCCAATGCTGTGTGATAACTGATGCAAGCTGTATGTGACATGTGGCTTCCTATCTCATACTTGTCGCAAACAGGTAAACCAGATGCAATATCCTTCATGCAATAGGTATTGCGCCGTATAGCCACAATCCACCCTTGTTGCTTGTACCGAGCAAGCAACGCTTCCACCGATTTTACCTTGCCTTTCAGAGCCTCAGAAAGTTCATCCGAAGTGAATATCCGCAGCTTATATAATATACTCAATAGTTCTGTCATTGTTTCTAATTTTGCACAAAAATATAAGATCTAAATTGTCTATGAGAAAAATCAGAAACTTTTTATGCTTTTTTATATGTTCTTTCCATCTTTATTGTCCGACTACGGAGGAACAAATCACCGACAGGCAAGTTCTTTTGGGAGTAACTCGAAAGGTTTTGAGTAACTCAAAACATACCTTGCTGTGTCTTTGTGGACACAATGTTTTGGAAAGAATGCTCGTCCAAGGCGGCGTTTTCCTTGTCGAAAGCTCTGAGCAAGGTCTCGTATTCGGTGCCTATGCCTTGATAGGCGTTTCTCACCATTTCAGCGGTAACGAACGTCTCACGGTCGGAAAGTCGTTGGTAATGCTTGGCGATTTGAAAGCGTTTCTACTTCTCTAATCTGCTTTTTTCTCATTTCCTTGTCACTGCCAACTAAAGCCAACGACTGCCACAACCACTTGAAACTCAAAACAAATGCTCTATTTTACTATTATTTGCCTTTTTAGGCGTTCTTTTTACCATAAGACAAAAATAACGAATTGTTCCCATATTTACAAAAAAAACCTATAGCTTTTTTAAACGACATCGCCAATAAAACGCTAAATTTGCAGCGAATTTGAGTCTAAACCTTATTATGAGATATGACAATCTTACTTCTACTTATTGAATTGGCGATCTTATTGCTGTTCATTTTCATCGGTGCCCGGGTTGGCGGCGTTGGATTGGGCATCTACGGAATGCTTGGCACGTTTATCTTGGTGTTTGTATTCGGTTTGTCGCCTGGCAAGGCACCCATCGACGTGATGCTCATCATCCTTGCCGTGATCACGGCCTCGGCAGCCTTGCAGGCCACCGGCGGTCTGGAGTATTTGGTGGGCTGTGCGGCTAAGTTTCTGCGTCGCCACCCCAGCAACATCACCTACTATGGCCCGTTGTGCTGCTTTGCCTTCTGCGTGTTTGCCGGCACCGCCCACACCAGCTACAGTCTGCTTCCCATCATCAGTGAGATCGCCCAGGCCAACAAGATACGCCCTGAGCGGCCAATGAGTCTGTCGGTGATAGCGGCCTCACTTGGCATCACCAGCAGCCCCGTCTCGGCGGCCATGGCGGCCATGGTGTCCACCGACATGCTGGGCGGTCAAGGTATCAGCTTGGGCACCATTCTCACCGTTTGTCTGCCGGCCAGTATCATTGCCATCATTGTAGCGGCACTCATCGAGAACCATGTGGGCAAGGAGCTCACCGATGATCCCGAATATCAGCGCCGTGTGCGTGCGGGCATCATCAATCCCGAAGCGGATGCCAAGGCCATGGAGCAGGCCGAGGACGCTCCCGACCCCAAGGCACGCCGTGCCGTGTGGGCGTTCTTCTTCGGAGTGTTGCTCGTCATTCTCTTTGGATTCATTCCCTCCCTGCGTCCCGAAGGTGTCACGATGAGCGAGACCATCGAGATGGTGATGATGAGCGATGCCATTCTGATTCTGTTAGTGGGCCATACGAAAGTGGCGGAACTTCCTAAGGGCAACATTTTCAAGGCCGGCATGAATGCCGTCATCGCCATATTTGGTGTGGCTTGGATGGGTTCCACCTTCTATTGCGGCAACGAGGAGGTCATCAACAGTGCCTTGTCGGGCATGGTTGCCACGGCTCCTTTCCTTTTTGCCATCGCGCTGTTTGTGATGAGCATCATGCTCTTCTCTCAGGCGGCTACCGTGGCGACGCTCTATCCCGTAGGCATTGCCTTAGGCATCAATCCCCTGTTGCTCGTGGCCATGTTTCCGGCGGTCAACGGCTATTTCTTCCTGCCCAACTATCCCACAGAGGTGGCGGCCGTGGAGTTTGACCGCACAGGCACGACACATGTCGGCAAATATGTCATCAACCATTCCTTCCAGTTGCCCGGCTTCGTGACCACCATCGTCTCCATTGGCGTGAGCTACCTCATCACGCTGCTCATGGGGTGACGGTCCGTGTAGACCGAATTTTCACAATCAACAAAGATATCAATTAAAAACAGACCATCATGAAGATCAAGAAATTCTATTTCATGCTGCTGTTGTTGTCCTTCATGGTGAGCATCAGTGGCTATGCGAAACCCAAGATCAGAATCATCGCCACGGGCGGAACCATCGCTGGCGTCAGCCAGTCGTCCACCAACTCGGCCTATAGCGCCGGCCAGGTGGGTGTGCAGACGCTCATCCAGGCTGTGCCACAGATTCTCGATGTGGCCGACGTGAGTGGCGAACAGCTCTGCAATATTGGCTCGCAGGACATGAACGACCAGGTGTGGCTCAAAATGGCCAAGCGCATCAACGAACTGCTCAACCATGAGGGCTACGACGGTGTGGTCGTTACCCATGGATCCGACACCATGGAGGAGACGGCCTACTTCCTCAATCTCACGGTCGACAGCGACAAGCCCGTCATCCTGGTGGGTGCCATGCGCCCCTCCACGGCCATCAGTGCCGACGGTCCCGGCAACCTCTATGCCGGAGTGGTGGCTGCGGCCAGCCCCGAGTCGAAAGGGCGTGGTGTGATGTGCTGCATGAACAACATGCTGCTCGATGCCAAGGATGTGACGAAGATGCACACCACCGACGTGGCTACCTTTCAGGCTGCCAACTATGGCAAGGTGGGCTACGTCTACAACGGCAAGGCCATCTACTGCCGCAACATCACCAACCGGCACACCACACAGAGCGAGTTCCGTGTCGACCAGCTTGACCAGTTGCCCAAGGTGGGCATCGTCTACGGTTATGCCAACTGCTCCCCACTGCCCATGCAGGCTTTTGTGGATGCCAACTACGACGGCATCGTATTGGCAGGAGTCGGCGACGGCAACTTCTATAAGGATGTGTTCGATGTGGCGCTCAAGGCTCGTGCCAAAGGCATCAATATCGTACGCTCAAGCCGGGTTCCTACCGGACCCACTTGCCTCAATGGGGAGGTGGACGACAGCAAATACCATTTCATTGCCGCTCTGACGCTCAATCCTCAGAAGGCACGTGTGCTGCTCATGCTCGCCCTGACCAAGACGCGCGACTGGCAGCAGATCCAAAAGTATTTTGAGGAATACTGATTTCCGTTTTTTCTGTTCATGTGGGGCGGCTGATTTCCGTCCCACATGAACCACACGACAACCGATTTTTTTATGAAACAAATCCTATTATTAGCGACGGCACTTGTCATCTGCATGGGAGCTGCTGCTCAGGGCGGCAATGTGGGTATGGGCGGCAAGGAGGGCGACTTTGAGAGCCTCGCACAGCGCGTGGCCAACCTCGAAAAGAAAAACGATGCCTTCAATGTCTATCTCTGACCTGAATCTTTCACTGGCTTCCTCTTTTTTCCGAAGCTTCCTTTTTATGAATGGGCACGGCTTCCACATCTTTCCTATTCTGTCTGTGGATCGTGCCCATTCATGTGTATCCCTTTTTCTATAGACCATTCATTCTCATGGCAGATCTTGATTCTCTCTCTTGTTCTGTTATGTTTTTGGCTAACGCAGCGGCTGTGTCAACCACAAGCGTGACTAAGCCGTACACGTATCAACCAAATATAAAAGTAATTCAAGTTCCGCAAGTTCCTAACTTGGTTCAATGGATATTTTCCGTGGATTGAATATGTTGTTTCATTTCGTATAGTCCTGACTTCGCCAATGAATAAATGGTAATAGAAAATCATGGGCAGGCTTGCCACCAAAGGTGTGGGTCTGAAGCGATGGGATAGCCGCCGAGCTTGCTCGTAAGGCCACCCCATCGCTTCAGACCCATAGCTCCGGTAGGAGCGTAAGCCTGGACATGACCATTTTCCTTCCCCTTTACATATAAACTTACCATGAATCCACGGAAAATATCCGCTGTGCCTACTTAATATTTTAATACATCATCCTCCACTTGTCTTTTTCAACAATTGAGGACAGTTCCTTTTCGACAACTTGGGACATTGGTCGGCCCATTATATTTCGAGCCCATCCCAAAATCTTTTGTTACCCTGTGTGTGGTGAGCCACCGATGTTCATGCTTAAAAATGCAGTAAAACGCCCTTTCTCACTGTTAGATAGCTTACAGTAATAATCAGCAACTTCTTTCTGTGTCATTTGCTTAATATTTTATCGCAAAAAATTACTATTCTCTGATTGTATATCTGAGATTTTGATTATATTTGCATGCAAAAGTAGTCCAAACATTGGAGAAAACAAAATGTATTGCTCAACAAATTGGGCGTTTTGGTACAAAATAACATAAAACCATTATAATATTATATAGCATTATGTTGAATTTAGATTTAATAGATAACCTGTATGCAGGTTTGACAAAGGAGCAACAGCAGGATTTAATTAGCTTGTTATTCAAGAAAAGCAAACAGACAATGAGCTATTTCCGACGTACAAAAGATATTAGCCTCTCCAAGTTGGAGGTGCTGGCAGATTTCTTTCATATGCCGTTAGATTACTTTCGCGTAGGAAGTTCGTTTAGGGCAAACAATGTCAATAGCAATAACAATAATGTTGGTAACGTGTCTGTAAATACCAATCTGATGATAGAGAATGAGTCTTTGAGACGTGAAATATCGGGGCTTAGAGAGACGTTGAAAGCAAAGGAGGAAACTCTTAACACAAAGAATGACTTGATTGAAAATCTGAAAATACAAGTTAAGACATTGACCATAAATGAGGTCAAACAATAATATATTTAAGTTGTAGGCTATGGATATTAGACATATAAAGATACAGAACTTTAAATGTTTCAATCGTTACTCGGCGACATTCTGCCCTAAAGCGAATGTGCTGATTGGCCGGAATGGAACAGGTAAAAGTACACTTATACACGCCTTGGTTAAAGCCTTGAGTTTTGTGTTCTCTAATGATAAATCTTTGGGGACAGATTTTCTATCTGCTGGCAACAACACTCTCAATGTGAGAGGATTTGATACATCGGATTTTCATTTCGATGCAGCAACTCGCGAATATGCAAACGCAGCCAGTATTGAAGCTGATGGATTTTTCTATGGTGAGGTCTTGACTTGGACGCTCTTTAAGCGCAATTTCCCCAAGGCATCATTATATCCTTCATTATACAAAGAAGCTTTTCTGGCATTTATGTCTTCTGCCAAAGCTCCTAATAGCCAATGGCCTTTGTTGGCATATTATTCGGATTCTTATCCTCATGTATATTCCAAGATAACAAAATCTACATTGAAGGTCATTAATCAAGACTCGATACCTCGAAATTTTGGATATTACCAGTGGGACGAAGAGTCTGCATGCACATCTCTTTGGGAAACAAGGTTATGTAATTGCTTGGCTAAGATGCAACCTCTTTACACCCCAGCTTCAAGACTGGCATCAGCCATCCATGAAAAAGAAACTGTTCTGAATGAAAAAGAACTTGAAGAAGATGCTGAGTACAAGAAACTTGTAGAAGATCAAAAGCGTTTAAACGAGAGTTTTGTGCCGCTACACGATGAAGTTGACTACATACAGCAGAAGCTGTCAAAATTCATTTCTTATTTGCCAAAGGTACAGTCTGATGGTTATGATATCGACTATTTCTTTGCGACACAATCTGAAGAGGGATATAAGTTGACCATTAATTTCAAAAATGGTAAAACGAGTCTTCTTCAAGACCTTCCAGCAGGTTATAGACGCTTGTTCTCCATCGTCATAGATATGGCATATCGTTCATATATTCTCAATCAAGGTATAGAATCAAACGGTGTGGGTGTGATTGACGAGATTGACTTGCATTTGCATCCTGCATTGGAGCAGGTTGTATTAAATGCATTCTGTACAACATTCCCTAATATTCAATTCTTTGTATCTACGCATTCCGTTGCTGTAATCTCTAATTTGGACACTTCTGTTATGTATAGTACAGACGTAAAAGCCAATCAGATACTTGTAATGAATACTGGAGAAGAAGAACCTCACGCACTGCCAAATCTGATTGGGGTTGATTACAATGCTGTTCTTAGAGATTTCATGGAGACTCCTTCAAAAAATGAGAATCTAAAAAATTTGGAAGACTTGTATCTGTCTTATCTTTCTATGGATTTGAAAGAAGAGAGTCAAACCATTTACAATAAGATAGTTAAGCTTGTCGGAACTGACGCTAAAGTTCTGGACGACATAAAAAAGAAGGCGGCGGAGTATGGAGTTCATAGATAAAAAGCCATTTCTGGAGCAAGAGCAAAAAATGGATGTAGAGTTTCTAAAAGACTGCTATAATGAAGAGACACAATCGTTTTATCCAAGTGTAAACTCAGATCAGTCATATAGTAATTTCTCATCCAAGAAATACCGTAAGGGCATTGCAGGCTGGGAGAACCTGCTTCTGCAAGAGCAACACGACAGATGTTGCTATTGTATGAGGCGGCTCAAAAACTCTGCACTTAACATAGAGCATGTTATTCCCAGAAACCTAAAAGTCAATGACACTCACGACGAGTTCGCCAAATATACAGAAAACTCAAAATGGTTAGCGGATAATGTGGAATTGGATTCTGATTTTGCTAAGAGGAATTTCAAGTCAGTCCAAGACATCGAAAAAACAAATAAATTTCCGCACCGTATTGCTCTTGCCAATCTGTTGGCCTCATGCAATGGAAAATTTGAAGAAGTCAGCACTGGATGTTGCTGCAACAATGCAAGAAGCAACGATTACTTGTTACCGTTGATGCTTATGCCAGAGGTGAAAGAGCGAATAGTCTATGATGGTGTTTCCGGCGCAGTTGCAATATATCCCCAAGATGAGTCATGGGCGAAAATGTTGCAAACGCTTAACGATGACACCTATAAGGAAATCCGTATCTTATGGCATAAAATATGGGAATTCAACCAAGAACTTGACATTGAAACAGTCAGAGGTTACCTGTTAAAAGACAGAATCATATTCTTTAAGAAGATCTTCAATCTGAATAATTTTGAAAACATTCCTAATGAATACCACAAGTACACAGGGTTGCCTGATGGAGATGGTACTTATTGGAATCTCCTAATGGACTTTGATTGGTTCTTTACTTATAAGTGGAGATAAAATGGCGCAACCGACAAACCCTGTGGAGTGCGTATAGTCGCTAACCCAAAACTGTGGTTCAATGGATATTTTCCGTGGATTGAATATGTTGTTTCATTTCGTATAGTCCTCACTTCGCCAATGAATAAATGGTAATAGAAAATTATGGACGAAAATTGCCTTGGCATAAAATTGCGCCAAAGGCGCATAAAATCAGCGCATCCTTGCATCTGCCCAAAATCGGGGAATGCCTTGACTTGAAGCTTTCTGCCGTAGAATTTTATGCGTTAGGGCGCAATTTTACGCGATAGCGATTTTCGTCATGGGCAGGCTTGCCTCCAAAGGCGTGGTTCTGAAGTGACGGGGTAGCCGTCGAGCTTGCTCGTAAGGCTACTCCGTCACTTCAGAACCATAGCTCCGGTAGGAGCGTAAGCCTGGACATGACCATTTTCCTTCCCCTTTACATATAAACTTACCATGAATCCACGGAAAATATCCGCTGTGCCTTGAACTTGCGGAACTTGAATAAAAGTAATGTTTAATCGGGTCAACCAACATTAAAAATAAGGCTTAAAGTAGTCAACCAAAAGCGTTAAACTACAATGTGGCGTTCGCCGCACGATGATGTGGCATTCGCCGCACGATGGTGTGGCATTTGCCGCACGATGATGTGGCTTTCGCTGCACGATGTGGCTTTCGCTGCGCAATTGTGAGAATATGTTAAAATTAAAACGGATTCCTTGTCCCCAAGAATGATTTTCCCTATCTTTGTATGCATGGGGAAATCTCGTCCTTCCCGTTAGTAGCCATATCTAATAATTAAAAATACATGAGAAAAATCCTTATCATCTCACTGATGCTCCTCACCTCATTTGTCGCGGGGGCACAGAACGCAAACAAAGACGGTGCCTGGTCGGGCAAATTAGACGTGATGGGCACCGAGCTGACATTGGTCTTTCACCTCAACGACAGTGCGTGCACGATGGATTCTCCCGATCAGGGAGTCACCGGGGTACCGGCCACCTTGGAACGCAGCGAGACGGGCATCAAGATTTCCATACCTACCATCAATGGCCGTTATGAGGGCGACTATCGTGAGGCGTCGATTGTCGGCACCTTCACCCAGCATGGCATGTCGTTTCCGCTGACCCTCACGCCGGGCGCATCCAAGCGCTCCCGCCCCCAGACACCCGTTGCTCCCTTCCCCTATCAGACCGAGGATGTGAGCTTCAGCAATGGCGACGCACAGCTGAAAGGCACATTGACACTGCCAAAAAATTGTAACCGCCAGACGCCCGTGCTGCTGATGGTCACGGGGAGTGGGCTGCAAAACCGCGACGAAGAGATCTTTGAGCATAAGCCCTTTGCAGTCCTTGCCGACGCATTGGCACGCCAGGGCATCGCCACGCTGCGCTACGACGACAGGGGATTCGGCGAGTCGACGGGCGATCTGATTTCGGTCACCACTGCAGATCTCAAAAACGATGCCTTGGCGGGCATCAACCTGCTGCGGTCGCGCTTCGACCGGGTAGGGGTCTTGGGCCACAGTGAGGGCGGCACCATCGGCCTGATGTTGGCGGCCGAAGGCAAAGTCGATTTCGTGGTGAGTCTGGCGGGAAATGTCGTCTCTGGCGAGAAGACGTTGCTGGAGCAGAACCAGTGGGCACTGCGACAGGCCGGATACTCGCCGGAGGTGGTCGACCAATACTGCAAGACTCTCGAAAGTCTCTTCGACAGCCTGAAGGTGGGCAAGAACCCCGTTGTCAACGGTGCTGGCCTGCCTGCTGACTTGGCGCAGAATCTTCAGCTGGTGAAGGCGCAATGCTCCACACCCTACATGCGCTATTTCCTCAACTTGGACCTCACCGGCCTCATCGGCAAGATCCGTTGCCCGGTGTTGGCACTCAACGGCACCAATGACCGGCAGGTGGACTGTGAGGAGAATCTCAGCATCCTCCGTCGGGGGCTCAAGGGCCCGAAGACTGTTCTGGCCATAGAGGGTGTCAACCATCTGTTCCAGCACTGCACCACTGGCGACCCGTCGGAGTATAAAGACATCGAGGAGACCTTTGCCCCCAACGTCATCCAGCTGGTGATCGAATGGCTGAAGTCGCTGTGATCATGCATGATATCAGCACCTTGTTTCGTTATTTACAAATCATGGTCGTTTTTTTGTAAATCACGTGACGATAAAAACGCTAACTTTGCAACTGTAATAAATATCTACAATAAAACTATCAACCATCATGGCAGAAGAAAAATTCAGAATCGAATCAGACCTCTTGGGCGAGCTCAAGGTGCCTGCTGATGTTTACTACGGCGTACAAACCCAACGCGCCCTCAACAACTATCATATCTCCCGCAAGAAGATGTGCGACTATCCCGACTATGTCATCGCTATTGCCTACGTGAAATTGGCTGCCGTGCAGACCAATCACGCTCTTGGCACCATCAACGACGAGATTGCCGGCGCCATCTCTCAGGCCTGCCGCGAGATCATCGATGGCAAGTTCCACGAAAACTTCCCCGTGGATATGATGCAGGGCGGTGCCGGAACTTCGGTCAACATGAATGCCAACGAGGTGATCGCCAACCGCGCCCTTGAAATCATGGGGCACAAGAAAGGCGAATATCAATATTGCTATCCCAACGACCATGTCAATTGCGGCCAGTCTACCAACGACGTCTATCCCACCACCATCCGCCTGGCCATCATCCGCATGAACAAGACGCTCGTCGGATCCCTCACCGGACTGATCTCCGCCTTGCGCTATAAGGCCGACGAATACCGCGACGCCATCAAGATGGGCCGCACACAGCTGCAGGACGCTGTGCCGATGACCTTCGGGCAGGAGTTCAACGCCTACGCCGACAACCTTGAGGAGGAAATCCTCAACCTCGACCGCAATGTCAAGTTGCTCCATGAGATCAACATGGGCGGCACGGCCATTGGCACGGGCCTGAATGCTGTTCCCGGCTTTGCCAAACTCTGTGCGGCCAATCTGAGCAAGCTGACGGGTGAGAACTTCGTCTCTTCGCCCAACCTCGTTGAGGCTACTCCCGACACCGGAGCCTATGTGAGCTATTCGGGTGCGTTGAAGCGGTTGGCCGTGAAGGTGTCGAAGATCTGCAACGATCTGCGTCTCTTGGCTTCCGGTCCGCGTTGTGGACTGAACGAAATCAACCTTCCTCCGAAGGCTCCCGGTTCAAGCATCATGCCGGGCAAGGTGAATCCCGTCATTCCCGAGGTGACCAATCAGACCTGCTTCAAGGTGATCGGCAACGATACCACCGTGACCATTGCTGCCGAGGCCGGACAGCTTGAGCTCAACGTGATGGAACCCGTCATCACGGAGTGCCTATTTGAGAGTCTGTGGTGGCTCAGCAATGCCATCAACACCCTCACCGAGGAGTGCATCTTAGGCATCACGGTCAACAAGGAACGTTGCTACGAAATGGTGAAAAATTCTATCGGAATCGTCACGGCCTTGAATCCTTATATCGGATACAAGAACAGTTCGAAGATCGCCAAGGAGGCCAACACCACGGGCCGCTCGGTCTACGACCTTGTATTGGAGAACAAGCTGATGACGAAAGAGGAACTCGACAAGGCCCTCGATCCGAAGGCCATGCTGGAATCCCACCAGTTCCTCACCAATCATCTTTCTTCCAATTAGGCCACCCATGAATTTTAAATAATTGTATTTTCAAGGCAGTTCCGTCGTCCAAGGGGCTGCCTTTTATAATGCACAATTGCCATGTGGGACGGAACAATTTCCCTTACCTTTTCACAACGCATCATGTAGGGTACAGGCTCGCACAGCCTATATGATGAGTCGTGAATCATGAATTATTCAACTTTGTTATTGTAAAATTTGTAAGTTTGGAGAAAAACTACTATCTTTGTCAGTGAACATCCTAATTATTCACTAATAATAGCAAAAACGACATGGCTAAAAGAAATGAAGTTTACAAGTGCCCAGAATGCGGCAATATCGTAGAAGTGCTTGTCCCGACCGACAAGGAAGTTTGCGGATTCAAGTTGTTGAAAGAGAATACCACCGACGCTGCTACTGAGAAGCACGTGCCTGTGGTGGAGAAAATCGACGGTGGCTATCGCGTCACCGTGGGTGAGGTGGAACATCCCATGACGGAGGCTCACTACATCCAGTGGATCGAACTCATCACCAACAACAATGAGGTGCTGCGCAAGTATCTCACCCCCAACGACAAGCCTGTGGCTGAGTTCAAGACCGACGCCACGGAGGTCTTCGCCCGTGAATATTGCAACCTGCACGGACTCTGGAAAAATAAGTAAAGGCTGGAACGAACGGTGATCCGTCACCCTTTGTGTTGCAAGGCAACTCACCGTGGATAGCCGTTTGGCACCATTAGGAATTCTGCCTGAAAACGGCAATAACCGTTGTCAAAGTGTAGCTTAGGAATCAGGAGGAGAAAATCCCTCTGCTGATTCCTAAGCTTTTTTATGATCCGATTCTAAACAGCGTTCCCATCGGGCAAACAAAGCGGCAGTAGGGGCGGGCGACGACCGTGGAGAGCAGCAGGAAGACTACGGCAATGACGATGGAGGCCACGGCTGCCGACTGGAAGACGAAGGCCGAGAAGGGCTCCACGTCGACCCAGTCGAACCACACGCCCGTCCACAGACACAGCATGAGCGCGGCCCAAAGCACCTGGCGCAGCCGGTCGAGACGCTTCGCCGTCGTGGCTCCTATCCTGATCCGATAGTTGACACAGCGGCTGGCAAGTTCCTGCAGGGAGCCAAACGGGCAGACGTTGGCGCAATAATACGATTTCTTGCCGAAGAGGGGATAGACAAAGGCCACGATGAGCAGGAGGGTGGCGATGGGGAAGGCCAAAGGCTTCAAGCCGTTGGACGTGAAGGAGATCAGCGAGGCATAGGACAGGCAGCTGCCGCACCAGAAACCGAGCACCGCCACGTTGAGCACCTTCTGCACGACGCGGTAGCGCTTGTTTTTATAGAACAGGGGGACGATGGCTGCCATCAGGGCCACAAGGAGGCCGCAGACGGTCTTGGCGCTGAGATCAAAGCGGCTGGCCAGGTCTTCCTGGGCCTTTGCCTTCTGCACGTAGGCCAGTCCGCGCTGCATGTTGCCTATGATGGCCTTCGACGAATAGGTGGCTCCCGACACGCCGTCGACTTCCTGCGCAGCGGCCTCGTCGACGGTCTTGCCCGTCCAGCGGGCAAACAGCGACTTGGCCTTGCCAAAGAATTCGGGCGTCTCGGAGTTGGCCTGCGCCTTGATGGATGTGACCTTTCCGTCCTGGATGGAAATTTCGAGAGGCACGTTGCCGCCGTAGCCCACGATGTCCTTGGCCAACGGGGCGGTGTTGACAACGACAGTGCCGTCTTTCTCTACCCGGAGTGTATCGCTCTTCACGGCATTCTTCTCTGTCTTCCGGGCTCCCCATTCATATCCGAAGAGCTTTCCGTCGCGTCTTGCCGATACGGCGGCGATCATCAGGAAAACCATCACTAAACTCAATACTTGCTTGAATTTTTTCTTTATCATTCTTTTTTTAATGGATTTCGGCACTCTTGGCCGTGTTTTGAATACTTGGCAAAGGTACGGACAATTTTGGAAACCGACTTTGCTCAAACATCTTTTAATACTTCGTTCAAACATCTTTTAATACTTTTTGTCCGTCGTTCTCATCCTTTCGGCAGGCTGTTCCGCGTTTCGTTGTCGCTCCGCCCACAGAGGTCAGCCCGGGGGTGGAGGTGGGCACGGGATGGGCTTGTTGCCGGTGCTGAAAAAGGCACTCAAAAATGTTTGTGAATGGGTGAAAAAGTGTATCTTTGCACCGCATAAAGCAATACAATCATGAGCAAGCAATCGATAAAGACTGAAATTCAGGAGTTTAAGTCCAATGGTGGCAAATTTCAGTTCACCTTTGGTGATGTGCATTTGCCCGTAGTCTACCATGAGACATTGGGCGTTATGAGTGTGCGCGTCGATGGTTCCGACATTTTCGTACCTGTCGACTATCAGATGAATCTCTACGACAACATGGCCGTATTGATCGATAAGCTGTTGGACAAATACCCCCAGCTTTCCGACTAAGACCGTGGCCGCCCAGCCGTTGTCTTCTCTTTAGCCTTAGTTATCCCACAAGAACAAATAAAAAGCACGCAGCCGGTGGAGTTTTTGGCCTCTTCGTATCTTATCGCCCGGCACCTCATTCCCAAAAGAAAATTTGCAAACACAAACAAGCCCTCCCCGTTGGCGGGGGAGGGCTTGCTGTCCTTGCTCAGCCGTAGAACTGTTCTGCGGCTCGTATATGGATGAAGGGTCTGCTTATTCCGATTATTCAAAGTCAAATGAGATGCCTTTGGCATTCATATTCTTCTCATCGTCAACTTGAGATCCCTCAGTAGTATTGTTTTCTGTTATATTCACGTTAGCTTCGGTGCCAAGCACAATACTTCCATGGCTCACTTCTTTACCTATGGAGAAAGGCACCTCCATGATATCCTCGATGTCCAAATCTGCCACTTTGATGGTTGGCTTGCAATATATGTGTTTCATCGTTTAATCTCCTCTTTGTTATTTTATGACAATTTTCTTATGATTCCAGATGTATACTCCCATAGGAAGATTTGCAGTGGAAGTGGCATTCTCTCTGAAGAGTTGACCGTCTATAGAGTAAATGTTTCCCTTGCCTGCATTCGTCTCTTCTTTGATGGTGCGTATTCCTGTCGTCAAATTCTCCATTTTGCCAAAGATGCTGACATCAAATGGCTTGGCGTTCTGCGTGGAGCCTACCTCATACATCCAGCATCTCAGACCACGGAAATAGTCGGTGCCTCTATTTACATACTTCGTGAGATAACCTGAAACCATCGTGTAGAAGCCTTTGTCAAGATGCGTTCCCATTTTGTATGTTCCCTGCCAAACTACAGATGGTATGTTTGTTGCAGTAGAATGGCAGCAGAGCAACGTATCGGTCACGACCTTGTTGTTCTCGGCGATGTTGTAGTCAACGCCCTGAATGATATAAACAGAGTCCACAATGTTCTGGGGATCGATTTTTTTATTGTTGTCCTCCAATTCGCTCTTCAGACTTTCATCAGCATCTTTGAGATTCTGATTGTCTCCCAATTTGATGATGTAAGGCGTGTCCTTGTGCAGCAACACGTTGTTGCCATACACTTCATCGATATCAAAGACGAGGGTGGATTCATGATTCTTTAAGAAATTCATGGGCTTGCCGAGAACGGCATTGTTGCCGAAGGTCTTCACAAACTGGTTGAAGGTCAGGTCTACAGGCAGGCAGATAGAGAACCACTGACCTTTGCTCCACGTTGCGAGGTCGGGCTTCATGTATCTTCTCAGGTTCAGCTTGCCATGCACGTAGTCGTGGGCTTTGTTCAGCTCGCTCTCATTCTCATCGATCAGATAAGGGTTGTCGCAGCTCTCGTCGTCGTTGGCATCGATAATACCGTCGCCGTCTGCATCGTTGGCCACCTGGATGCCATAGATCCAAGCCACGTCAGCAACATTGGCCACACCATTGAAAGAAATGCTGATCTCGTCGAAGTCGACGGGCTTCTTGTCGTTGTCGGTAGGAGTCCAAAGAATCTCTGCCTCATTGTTTTGGCCACCAATCACGTTCAAGTTGAGCACGTCCCAGTTGGTCTTCGTGGCCACTACCGAGTCGTTGCGATAAGCCTTCAAAGTGATGAAGCTTCCGAGGTTCACTTTGAGCCAGTCCTCGTTGGAAACGATGAACTTCACTTGGTGTCCGCCCTCATACCTCTTGCCTAACTTCACGGCGATGGTGTTGTTGCTGCCCACAGAGGCCAGACCGGCCACCGTAGCGTAGTTGTTGTTGTCGTCGTCGATGATGTTGGTCAGGTTTTCTACCGCATTGGCAACCTTGGCCACACCAAATGAGCCCAACTTGGAAACGTCGAGGCTGGCGCCGGTAGTGGAGTGAGTGATGGGCTGCCAGCTCTTTGCCACGTCGTCGTTATAGGTCTGCGCAAGCGTTGACGGCTCTACGAAAGCGTAGTAGATATCCATCTCAGACACATTGACATCCAAGAGTCCGTCGCTCCAGAGCGAGATAGCATCGAAAGATGTGTTTGCGTCTATTTCAACACTGTATTGTGTGGTGGCGTAATTATCACTATTAATTAGGCCGGCGGAAAGTACTTTGAAATGCGTGTTCTCACTGGATACCGTTTTAACTTCCTCTCCAGCATTGTAGACCTTCACCTTGAGGCCGTTCAGCAGGTTGAGGTTGAGTGCCGTCCACTTGGTGCGGGCCACAAAGCCTACGGTCATTTTCTCGTCTGACTGGTAGGGCTGTGAGCGGAAGACGCAACTCAGCATCTTCTTGCTGGCCAATGAAATGCCACCGGATGTAGCATAGTCGTCCAAAGAGGGGGTCACAAGATTTGCCGTGTCCGTGACGATTTCGGGAATAAGAGTGTTTAAAAAATATTAATTCCATGGAGTTCTAATCTTTCGCCAGTAATATTGAACATCTTTGGTAATTTTATGACTCACACGTCATCATTCATCCTTGCCTGGGAATGAAACTATGCATGCATTGACCTGGGTCGCCCGCTGCCAAAATTATGCATGATGCATTGTAATGTGTGGCACAATATTTGCCACTCTCATCATGTAAACTATCACAACAACAGTATGAGAGCAAACATCAGGATAAACGAGTTGACGAGAGTGGTCATCGTAGGCGCGGGACTTGGCGGTCTGCAGTTGGCCATGCACCTGCGCAAGGCCGGTTTTCAAGTAGTGATTGTAGACAAAAACAATTACAATCAGTTTCCCCCGCTCATCTATCAAGTGGCTTCAGCCGGGCTGGAGCCCAGCAGCATATCCTTTCCCCTGCGGCGCATCTTCCAAGGCTACAAGAACTATTTCTTCCGCATGGCCGAGGTGAGGGAGATCGACGTGAAGGAGAAGGCCATCCGCACCACTGTGGGCACCATCCACTACAACTATTTAGTGCTTGCCATGGGCGCGACGACCAACTTCTTCGGCAATGAGGATGTGGAGCGACACGCCTTGCCCATGAAGACCGTGGAGGATGCCATGGCTCTGCGCAACCACGTGCTGCTCGCCCTTGAGCGCGCAGAGACGGAAGAGAACGCAGAGAAACGGCAGAAGTTTATGAATTTTGTCATCGTCGGCGGTGGGCCGTCGGGCGTGGAGATCGCCGGCGCGCTGGCCGAAATGAAAAAGGGCATCGTGCCCAAGGACTATCCCGACCTGGCCGACCGCATGCACATCTATCTGCTCAATTCCGGCCAACGGCTATTGAAGGCCATGGATCCCGCGTCCTCGGCCCGGGCGGAGCGGGACCTGAAGAAAATGGGCGTACACGTGCGCAACGGATGGCGGGTGACCGGATATAAAGACAATGTGGTCAGCGTCGGCAATGGTGAGACCATCGAGTCGGCCACTGTGATCTGGGTGAGCGGCATCAAGGCCAACGCCATCGGTGGGGTGCCGGAGGAAGCCGTGGGCCATGCCGGACGCCTGCTCACCGACCGCTTCAACCGGGTGAAAGGGATGGATGATGTCTTCGCCATCGGCGACCAATGTCTCGTGGAGGGCGATCCCGACTGGCCGTTGGGACATCCGCAGTTGGCACAGGTGGCCATGCAGCAGGCTGACAATGTGGCGCGAAATCTGATCAGAAAGGAGCGCGGAGAAGAGATGGTGCCCTTCACGTATAAGGATTTGGGCACAATGGCTACCATTGGGCGCAAACGTGCCGTGGCCGAGATTGGAAGGGCAAAGTTTGGCGGACTGTCGGCCTGGATGCTGTGGTTGGTGGTGCACCTGCGTTCCATACTCGGCGTAAAGAACAAGTTCATCGTGCTGCTCAACTGGATGTGGAACTACTTCAACTACAAGCAGAGCCTGCGTTTGATCTTGCGGCCCCGTCAGCGTCCGTTGGAAGAGTGAGCCAGCCCGCAAGGCAATGATGCATGGTTCTTTGTTTCATAATATCGCGTGCTATATAATATAAGAACGTGCTATATAATATAATATATTCAAGTTCCGCAAGTTCCTAACTTGGTTCAATGGATATTTTCCGTGGATTGAATATGTTGTTTCATTTCGTATAGTCCTGACTTCGCCAATGAATAAATGGTAATAGAAAATTATGGACGAAAATTGCCTGGGCATAAAATTGCGCCAAAGGCGCATAAAATCAGCGCATCTTTGCATCTGCCCAAAAGCGGGGAATGCCTTGACTTGAAGCTTTCTGCCGTAGAATTTTATGCGTTAGGGCGCAATTTTACGCGATAGCGATTTTCGTCATGGGCAGGCTTGCCACCAAAGGTGTGGGTCTGAAGCGATGGGGAGGCCGTCGAGCTTGCTCGTAAGGCCACCCCATCGCTTCAGACCCATAGCTCCGGTAGGAGCGTAAGCCTGGACATGACCATTTTCCTTCCCCTTTACATATAAACTTACCATGAATCCACGGAAAATATCCGCTGTGCCTTGAACTTTCGGAACTTGAATAATGAGTCCACTTTAAAAAGTCCAGTCTCTATCATTTCATAAGAAATTAGTTCAAATAAGCTTGCCCAAAGATGCTTGTATGTCGGATATTTTTTGTACCTTTACATCTGTAAACAAGAAGG
>Ga0310695_10007128_pt1 | contig 17998 bp, 16 predicted proteins | sample RumenRJG_04DNA_FD_203882 | JGI IMG/M metagenome (GOLD analysis project Ga0310695, IMG submission 203882) | Bovine rumen microbial communities from Lethbridge, Alberta, Canada - RJG_04 (v2) (version 2) | ecosystem: Host-associated > Mammals > Digestive system > Stomach > Rumen | place: Canada...
TAATAATAACTACGTTGCAGATGGGTCAAATCCTTTTTTTATTTTACAATATCTTCGTATGTATTTTCCGCGTATCTGTCTGTCATTCCGGCGATTTCGTCCTTAACAAGTTCCTCAAGATCCGAATCCGCCGCCAGATCCGGATAAGCACGCATTATCAGCTCCGGATTGCCTTTGTAATAATCGAAGAGAGTGCCTATTACAGTCTCGACCCGTACCACTTCCTCGACGGTCTTTACTCTCTCATTGTGATACACATTCTCGAACATGTAGCTTCTCAGCTCATTCATCGCGCCCAGTTTCTCATCGCTCAGGCGGATGATCGCGGAATCCTCACTGTTTGAAATCATGTCCCTTACCAGCGTATCGATTCTCTTCTTGTGGCTGTTGCCTAGAACCTTTACACACTCGGCTGGAAGATCCGCCTCGGTAATGACGCCGCTCCTTATCGCGTCATCTATGTCATGGTTGATGTACGCAATCCTGTCGCTGGTCTTGACGATCTGCCCCTCGGGCGTGAACGGCATCACGGAACCGGTGTGGTTCAGTATTCCATCCCTTACCTCCGCCGTCAGGTTCATGCCTCTCTCGGGGCCGTGAAACTCCAGCACATCCACTACGCGGAGGCTCTGGACGTTGTGTCTGAAGCCTTTGCTGTAGAGTCTGTTGAGCACCTGCTCGCCGCTGTGTCCGAAGGGGGTGTGACCAAGATCGTGGCCCATCGCGATAGCCTCAGTGAGATCCTCGTTCAAAGACAGGCCCCTCGCTATGGTTCTGGCTATCTGGGAAACCTCAATGGTGTGGGTCAGTCGCGTTCTGTAGTGATCCCCCTCGGGAGCAAGGAATACCTGTGTCTTGTGCATGAGTCTGCGAAACGCCTTGGAGTGTATGATCCTGTCCCTGTCTCTCTGGAAATCCGTCCTGATTTCACACTTGTCCTCAGGCCTGACCCTGCCCCTTGATTCCGCGGCCTTTGTCGCGTATGGCGAAAGGTACATGTATTCGCGTTTTTCTACGTCTTCTCTTTTTATCATGTCTATATCCCGGTTGATCCGAATCCGCCCTCACCGCGCGATGTGTCCGACAGCTCTGAGGCAGGCTCGATTTCAGCCTGCACGACAGGTGAAATAACCATCTGGGCAATCCTGTCTCCGTTCTTTACTTCAAAGGCAGTCTCACCCATGTTTATAAGCGCCACTTTGATCTCGCCGCGGTAGTCGCTGTCTATGGTTCCGACACCGTTTACAAGGCCTATGCCGTGCTTTACCGCCAGACCGCTCCTGGCCCTGATCTGGACCTCATACCCCGGTTCAAATTCCATGAAAAGACCTGTCGGAATAAGCGCTCTCTTTCCCGGCTCAATAATTACAGGTTCGTCCAGATACGCGCTTATGTCCATGCCCGCCGAACCCTCTGTTTCGTATGAAGGATAATTGCCTGAAACGCTATTGATTCTTACTTTCATCAATGAGCTCCTTTAAGTCAAGCTGGCTGCCGGTAACCGCGGCGCCGCAGTATGTATCAAGGTCGCCAATCATTCCGGCCGCCTTGAGAATATCGTCTGTTGTCACTGCGCTGAACTTCTCCAGAGATTCATCAACGGAGAAGAGCCTATTCATGAGCAACTTGTTCCTGCCGAGGGAGAACATCAGTGCCGCGGGATTCTCCAGCGAGAATATATACGACGTCTTCGCCTGTTCCTTGGCGATAGAGAGCTCTTCTTCGGTAACTCCGTGCTCCGCCAGTCTCTCCAGTTCGTATCTGATTTCGTTTATGGTCTTCGCGACGTTCTCATGAGCGACTCCGGCGTAGATGTTGAAGAAGCCCGTGAAGCTGCTGAATGAATTCATTGAACAGACATTGTACGCAAGTCCCTTCTGCTCTCTTATGTTCTGGAACAGTCTTGAACTCATTGAACCGCCAAGTATGCTGTTCATGAGAACAAATGCGTGATAGAGATCATCAGTATAGCAGACCCCCGGAGCAGCCAGGCAGATGTGTGTCTGCTCAATATCCTTGACCTTGACGTCAAAGGACTTCTCATAAGGTTTCACTGTTCTCTCAAATTCAGGCAGTTTCTCGTCGAGAGCGCTCAGCTTATCTTCGAAGAGCTCTATTATCTTTTTCTCATCGAAGTTGCCGGCGACCGCTATGACAAGGCCGTCTCTCACGTAACGCTTTCTGTAGTATTCGACCATTCTGTCGTGATCGATTCCCGCCAGGCTTTCCGGCGTGCCCAGTATCGATCTCTCGAGCGGGTTGCCTTTGTTCACCAGTTCAGATATCGTATCGTATATCTCATCGTCAGGAGTATCCTTGACCATCTTTATCTCCTCGATGATCACCTGGCGTTCCTTGTCGATCTCAGTCTGATCGAATCTGGATTTCAGCACCATGTCCAGCAGAATCTCTGCCCCCCTATAGATGTTGGACGTGAGCGTTTTCACGTAGTAACAGGTGGATTCCTTGCCGGTCATGGCGTTGAAAGTCGCGCCGATCTTATCCATGTCCTCGGCTATCTGTCTGGCGGTACGGCTGTCCGTTCCCTTGAACATCATGTGCTCAATAAAATGAGAAACACCATGGGTGCTGTCATCTTCATATACTGAACCTGACGCCGCCCAAATTCCCAGAGCGGCTGATCTTACCATGGTGTTTTTTTCTGTTATTATGCTGACTCCGCAGTCAAGTCTTATCTCTTCTGCCATTATTCCTTTCCTTTTTCCTTAACCAGTTCCATGAGAAGCCCCATCTTGGACATCACATGATCATAAGCTCCCGTGCTGTGCGGCACCATGCAGTTGCTGCAGTCCTTGATGCCGTTTTCAGTATACTCGAAATTGCCTCCGCACTCTCTTCCCAGCGCATAAAGCGGACAATAGCAAAAGAGACAGTTAAAAGTCTCTTCATTGCCCGTCTTGTGGCACGGAAAGAACTCGCAGTCCTTATGTGAAAAGAATTTATAGTTTTCTGTTTTTATCTCATTCATTCTGCTGGTCCTTATCTTCTGTCTTATCTGTTTCTGCTTCTGTTATATCTGTTTCCGCTTTTTCTTCCGTTTCCGTCTGCTGCTCACCCTCTGTCAGGGCGTGAAGCTCCTCGTACTGCTGACGGGCTTCCTCGGCTGTAACAGGTACAGGCATTGTCTCCTTGATCAGATGTCCCGCAAGAATCTCGTAGAAACCTGAAAAAGTTGAATACATGTAGGCGAGAAGAGGCGCTACAAACAGGGACCCTATAATTGTAAAGAGCGCGATTACGAATGAGTTGTCAGATACTGTTGAACCTATGGACTCAACGATTCCCGCAGGAATGGCTGACAGAAGACCCCATCCGATAAACGACAGGCTGAGAAGGAAGTATTTGCCCTTATTGCCCTTCATCATAGCCTTTGATTCATCCATGCACTGTCTGATTCCCTTGTCCGGATCGTCCGCAAGGACGAAGAACGCCTGACTGTATCTGAACGCCGCTATGATTCCCGGCACGATGAAAAGCAGAGTCCACAGGAAGATGAACAGGGACATGTAGAGGTAAAGGCCAAGCGCCTTTCCGAATCTTTCGAATCCCAGGAACATGTCAACTGGCTGAACATCGTGCTTTCTGAAGGTAGCCAGGAAGAACAGCGTGAGTCCCAGCTGCATGGCTCCCGTTATGAGCAGTATATACACTGAACTCAGAATGCTCGTCTGAGGCATGTTGTTGTAGAAGTTCGCGTAAAAGTCGGCGTCCATCCCGTAGGTGTAGCCGTTGCTGGTCATCATGCTTCCGATGTTTCTGCCAAAGAGCGCGTCAAAGACGGCAACCGGCAGCTGCAATACTAAAATATATATGCAAACAGCGATTATGGATGTCTTCCACTTACCCGCAAGCGCGTTCCTGCCAAGGGTTCTGAGCGTTTTGCAAGGTTCTGTAATAATAATATTCTGATCAACTAAAATATCCTGCATAAAAAATCTCCCTCTTGTCTCCTTTTAATAAGTCCATAGTATGTTACCACAAATGGCATGCATATTCAAACAAAATAAGAATAAAAAAAGATGGGAAAACAGTGTGTTTTCCCATCTCAAAAGGTTTTGATTTTATTATGTAAGTTTTTAGTAAAGATTCTGGAATATCTCCGCGATTTCAGCTTCTGACAGCTCAACATAGTTGTTGCCGAGCAGTCTCTGCTGGTTGTAGATTGTTGACTTCGCGAATGGAGCGACCTGATCCTCTGTCATGCCGTACTCTCTGAGAGGTTTCTTCTCGAGAATCTTGCCGAGGAACGCATCCAGTTCATCGTATACAACTGCTTCGTCACAGCCAAGAACGTCGCAGAAGATCTTGTTGGCTTCCTGAATCTTGCCTACCGGCTGCTTTCTCATGTACATCTTGAATACTTCAGTGAAGCAGATGAAGTTAGCCTCGCCGTGAGGAATGTGGAACGCGCCGCCGTGAGCGTATGACAGTGCGTGTACTGCCGCGCAGCCCGCGTTACCGAACGCGATACCTGCGTAAGTTGCTGCCAGGCAGAAGTCCTTGAGCAGGTCAGCTCTGTTTTCCTTTGTGTTTCCGCCTCTTTCGACGATCTTCTTGTATCCGCCCATGATCAGAGCGATTGCTTCCTTTGAAAGAATCTCAGTGAATGGTGAAGCCTTCGGTGACAGGAATGATTCTACAGCGTGAATCAGAGCGTCAACGGATGAAGTCGCGAATACTTTGTCAGGCAGTCCCTGAAGTGATTCAGGAATAAGAACTGCTTCGTCAGCGAAAGTATCAGGAGTCGCGATACCCTTCTTCAGGTTCAGTGAAGGGATTGAAGCAACTGCTACGTTTGTTACTTCTGAACCGGTTCCGCAAGTTGTAGGAACTGCGATGAGCTTCTTGATCTTCTTGCAAGGATACTTGTCAGTGTACAAATCTGCAACCTTGTCAGGAATTTCGCATGCCAGAACCTTGCAGCAGTCAACGATTGTGCCGCCGCCGAAAGCGATGATTCTGTCATAATCGTACTTGTCCATCTCAGCCTTCATTGCGTCCATCATCTCATCAGTTGGCTCGCCCATGCCGTACTTTTCCTGGAAGATAACAGGCATATCAATGCCAAGACCTTCAACATATGGCTTGTACATCCACTCGTTTGTTACGAGGATATCGCCTTTTCCGAGTTTGAACTCATCGTTAAAGTCTTTGAAAGTATCAAAATAGTGAATTGTAGGGACTAATTTTAAAGCCTGCATAATGCATAACCTCCTTGAAATTGGTTTACCGTAATATAGTTATTTAATCATCTGATTATTCGTCATAGCTGTGGTGGAAGATTTCTTTCATTGCTTCCTTAAGCTCCGGTCTGAAATCAGGATGTGCAATGTCGATAAGGGCTTTTGCTCTTTCTTTGTTGCTCTTTCCCCACAGATCTGCAATACCGTACTCGGTTACTACGAATTCAGTATCGTTTCTGGAATCTGTTACGACTTGCTTGTCAGCCAGATGCGGTGTAATCTTGGAAATCTTCGTTCCATCCTTCTTGACAGCCATGGACGGCATTGCGATGATGCCCTTGCCCAGTCCGTCTCTTGCCATTGCGGCACCACGGATGAAGTCGACCTGTCCGCCTACTCCGGAGAACTGAACGTCGCCGCCCAGCGTATCGGAAGCAACCTGTCCATAGAGGTCGCAGCCGAGTGCACCGTTGATGGCAATCATCTTGGAGCAGTTCATGATGATGGTCGGGTCATTGACATAGTCTACCGGCATGATCTTAACTGCGTGGTTGTGATCACAGAACTCGTAGAGTTCCTGTGTACCCATGACAAAGTTGGCTACCATGACATCCTTATCAAAGGATTTCATCGTGTTGTCGATGACGCCTTCATAATAGAGCTGCATCGCGCCATCACCCAGCATCTCAGAGTGAAGTCCCAGATGCTTCTTGTTCTTCAGCTGTGCGCATACAGCGTCAGGAATGGATCCGATACCCAGCTGCAGTGTAGCGCCGTCTTCAATGAGACTTGCGCAGTACTTACCGATTTCCTCTTCAACAGGACCAATCTTGGAAGCAGGAATTGTCGGAAGATATTCATCATACTCAACAATTGCGTCCGCATACTCCATCAGCGGGAATACGACATCGCCATAGGAGAATGGAACGTGCTCATTAACCTGTGCGATAACAGTCTTCGCTGATTTGATTGCCTGTACAGTGTAGTCACCAGATACACCTGTGGAAACATAACCGAGTTTATCCGGCTTGGAAACCTGAATCAGGACAACGTCGACCTGTACTCTCCCCTGTCTCATCAGTTCCGGCAGTTCATGGAAGAAGAATGTCGTATAATCGCCCCAATCATTGCAGGCTTTCCTTGTCTGTCCGGAAATGAACCACATGTTTGGATGGAAGTTTTCTTTGTACTCTTCCTTGCAGTAGTCTCCAGGACCGAGTGAGAACATGTGAGAAATCTCAACATTCTTGTAGTTTTTCGCATTTCTGACCATGGCTCTTACCAGCTCAGCCGGTTCACCTACGTCATGCTGGAAAACTACTTTGTCATTTGACTTGATGAGCTGTACGGCTTCATCTGAAGTCATTTTCTTTGAATCATAAAGTTCTTTCCAGTTTTTCATTAACTTTATCCTCCAGTAATTGTTCTATTTTGGATATGTGATCCTCTGACCACATTTTTAAAACATCACCATTGACAGTGTATTGATCAATCATAGGACAGCAGGCTGTACATCCGCCTATGACAAGAAGATGATCATAGGCAGGCCCTTCTTCGGCATGCTCAAAATCAATTTCAGGTAGATCCGATTGTATTTTTCTGAACGCATCCCCTCTCTGATAGTGAGGATTGCAGCCGCCGCAGAATTTGACCCCGCACTTCATGTTAAATTCTTAACTTTCCTTCTTATAATCTGAGGCCGCCCGGGACTGCCAAGCGGCCTCTTCATTAACACTGTCTATTCGAAATTTGTCTTCAGGCAATCAATTATTCCTTAATGCCTGCGATAGCCTTTGCAAGAGCCTTCTTGCCTTCGATGTTGCCCTGTCTCTGGATCATGATTCTCTGAGCCTGAGGTGAGCCTGCACCGTGCATGGACTCTGTTCTGTATCCTACTGCTGCAGCGCCGAGGCACAGGTTCTCGATCAGTCTGAGAACTCTCATACGCTGTTCTGTTGTGCATGATGGAGCAGCTGCATAGAACTTGTTGCAGATTTCGCCGATTGTCTCGCCGTTTCTGCCTACCGGCAGATCTGACTCGAAGTCTTTCTGAGCCGGCATAGTTACCATCAGTCCGCCTGCAATATCTTCAGCCAGTCTTACGATCTCATAAGGGAATCTCGTAACGTTCTGCTTACAAACGTTTGCCAGCAGCAGGTCGATCTGATAGTTTCCTGCTTCTGTAGGATATCCTTCTGTTGAGCAAGCGATACCGCAGCAGTACAGAGTTTCGTTCAGGTGAGTCATTTCGATGAGCTTGTCCTTAATGTGTGAAGCCTTCTGAGCGCCATTATATTCAGCAGCCAGAGCAGCAGCACCGATCAGAACGTCACCAACGCCGACCTTGCAGCCGCCGTATGACTGTCTGTGATATCCAGCAAATCTTTCTACAACCATGCCTGCGAATTCATATTCGCCAGCGAGGAATACATATTCGTTCGGAATAAATACATCGTCGAATACTACGAGAGCTTCCTGTCCGCCGAACTGAGCGTTACCGAGGTCGATGTCAGCTCCTTCTTCCAGCTTTCTTGTGTCGCAGGACTGTCTTCCGTAGATCATGTACATACCTTCAGCATCGGATGGGCAAGCGAATGCTACAGCGTAGTCAGCATCCTCTTCTCTCATCGCCTGTGTAGGCATTACGATGTGCCAGTGTGAGTTGATGGAACCAGTCTGGTGGCACTTAGCGCCGCATACTACGATTCCGTCTTCTCTTCTCTCTTTGATTCTAACAAACAGGTCCTTATCTCTCTGAGCGTGCGGAGCAAGTCCTCTGTCGCCCTTAGGGTCTGTCATAGCACCGTCAACTACCAGGTCTTTTTCCTGTACCATCTTCAGGAAGTTCGTGAAGTTTTCATGATAGTGAGTGCCGTACTTTTTATCGATTTCAAAAGTGGATGAGAACATTGCGTTGAATGCATCCATACCTACGCATCTCTGGAAGCATGAACCAGTCTTCTGTCCGCACAGCCTCTGCATCTTGACCTTGTTCTTCAGGTCTTCTGTGCTCTGGTGAAGATGAGCAAATCTGTTTACAGTTTCACCAGTCAGATTTGACTTAGCAGTCATCAGATCTCTGTATTCAGGATCCTGAGCCAGGTCATAAGTAACCTTTACGCAGTTGATGGAAGGTCTGATAATTGGGTGGTCTACCCAGTTATCGATCTTTTCACCGAACATATAAACTCTTGTGTTCAGTTTTCTTAAGCTTTCAATGTACTGTTCGCCTGTCATTAACATAATAAAATCACTCCTTCTTATTGCTTTACTTCCGTCGGCAGAATTGCCGGCAGATATTGTGAACTAAATTATGGCTTATCCTATTAAAAGGCAGCACAAAAAGGCTGCCTGTTTAATCGTTTTTCATTTCTCCTCTGAGGATTTTTCTTGCAAAGTCAAGAAGATCTTCGCTTACGGAAGTATCGAGCACAACGTCCTTCACCTCTGGACATCCTCCCATTACAAAATCCTTTACAACGCTTTCAAGAGTTTCCTGTGCAGCCGGGCACTGGGCACATGCGCCTGTAAGTCTGACATATGCCACTCCATCCTCATACTTCGAAAGGCTTGAACCGCCGAAGTGCTCCTGCAGTACGGGGTCAACCTGTTCTCTTAAAATAGCCCTGATTTTATCTTCCAATTCGCTCTCCTGAAAACATCTAATCTTACTGTACCATTATATGTGCGAAAGCGCTTTATTTCAAGCAATAATGCGCTTTGGCAATAGAAATAGATGCAAAAAAGCAACAAAAGACAAATAATTCACAATATGTGTACGTAATAATGAAGCTTACTGGTCTGAAAGAGTCCTTCCGACTGCTTCGTGCCATCCATCCAGAAGAGTTTTTCTCCTCTCGTCATCCATCTCTGAACTGAAGACTCTGTCAATCTGCCAGTTGTCCAGAACGTCTTCCTGAGACTTCCAGTACCCTGTCGCAAGTCCCGCCAGATAAGCAGCACCCAGAGACGTGGTTTCAATGCAAACAGGACGGTAGACTTCGCATCCGAGGACGTCTGCCTGGAACTGCAGCAGGAAGTTGTTGGCTGACGCGCCGCCGTCGACCTTCAGTGCATCCAGATCCTGTCCAAGGTCATCGGCCATTGCGTCCAGGAGATCGTAGGTCTGATACGCCATGGATTCAAGAGCCGCACGGACGATATGATCTTTTGTCACTCCTCTTGTGAGTCCGACAATCGCTCCTCTGGCATATGGATCCCAGTACGGCGCGCCGAGACCGGTAAAGGCCGGTACGATATAGGCTCCCGCCGTATCCTCCACTCCAAAAGCAATCTCCTCCGTTTCTTTCGCGCTTCTGATGATTCCCATTTGATCACGCAGCCACTGGATCAGCGCTCCGGAAACGAACACAGACCCTTCCAGAGCATATTCCACACGGTCTCCGATTCCCCATGCGATGGTGGTCAACAGTCCGTGGGAGGATTTGACAGGATTCTCACCCGTGTTTATCAACACGAAGCCTCCGGTACCGAAGGTATTTTTGGCTTCTCCCACCTTAAAGCAGGTCTGTCCGAACAGGGCCGCCTGCTGATCTCCGGCCGCGCCGGCAATCCTTATTCTTCCGCCGAACAAACTCTCCTCGGTCTCGCCGTAAATACAGCTGGAAGGTTTCACCTCCGGAAGCATGCATTCCGGAATGCTCAGTTTATCGAGAATGAACTCATCCCAGCACAATTCATGGATATTGAACAGCATGGTTCTTGAAGCATTGGAATAATCCGTCACATGCACGCGGCCGCCAGTCAGATTCCAGATGAGCCATGTTTCCACGGTTCCGAAGAGAAGCTGCCCCCTTTCGGCTCTGTCTCTGGCCCCTTCCACATTCTCAAGGATCCACCTGATTTTCGTTCCGCTGAAATACGGATCGATGAGCAATCCGGTCTTTGACTTGAAAATCACATTCAGGGCCTGTTTTTTCAGTTGTTTACAGTAATCGGAAGTCCTTCTGCACTGCCATACGATAGCGTTGTAGACAGGTTCCCCCGTTTCTTTATCCCAGACGATAGTAGTCTCTCTCTGATTTGTTATACCGATGGAATCGATGTCCGAGGCTTTCAGTCCTGCTTTTGCGAGGGCTTCACGGGCTACGCCGATCTGTGTCTCCCAGATTTCCATCGGGTCATGTTCCACCCAGCCTGCCTGCGGGAAGAACTGTTTGAACTCCTTTTGCGCAACGCTGATCTGTTCTCCCTTGCGGTCGTATATGATGCATCTTGAACTTGTTGTGCCCTGATCCAGGGCCATGACATATTTCTCTGCCATTGTTTTTTCTCCATTCCGTCGTCTATGTCAGACGAGCCTGTTGAATCTGCCGCCCTCAAGGAAGGACCTGAGGTTTTCGGCAAGCAGTTCGATGATCTTCTCCCGCGTTTCCTTCGGCGTAAACGCAATGTGCGGCGTGATTACGCAGTTTTCGAGATTAAGAAGCGGACATGTTTCGTCAGGCGGCTCCTTTTCCAGGACGTCAAGCCCCGCGGCTTTAAGCTTGCCGCTTTTCAGTGCTTCCGCAAGGGCCTGTTCATCCACCAGCGCGCCTCTGGCCGTATTGATCAGAATCGCGCCGTCCTTCATCCTGCTGATAAACGCCCTGTCAACCATATGCCGGTTTTCTTCCGTCAGCGGACAGTTCAAGGAGAGCACATCAGCACTGATTGCTCCTTCCGGATCCGCGCTGTATGGTATTACTTTCATTCCGAGAGACGATGCGATTTCTCCCACTTTCCTGCCGATGTTGCCGTATCCGACTATGCCTATGCTTTTGCCGTTCAGGAGCATAAGAGGAGTAGTGTCCACATCGTCATAAGTTCCCGGACGATTGGTTATCTGCAAAAGCAAAGAAATTGCGTGCTGTGCCACCGCGTCGGTGGAATACGCCGGGATGTTTGTCACGGCGATTCCCTTTTCCTCCGCCGCTTTGATATCGATGTGGTTGAATCCGGTCGCCGCAATGCCTATGTATTTTAATTGCGGATTATCATCCATGATCTTGCGGTCGATCGGAAATGAATCGACAAAAACAGCCTCCGTGTTCCGCAGTCTTGCCTTTGCCTCTTCTTCCGTTGACTCAAGGTAGTAGTTGTAATCGCAGAGTTTCTCCATGGGTTCCCAGGATATGTCGCCTCTGCTGATATCTGTGCAATCAAGAAAAACGCCTTTTATCATTGATCACATCCTCCTAACGTATCAAGTTTACCATAGGTTATGATAGAATTCACAGATTTCTTATGCTATACTTTAGTCAATCGGTCAGACTGTGAAAAGTTCCACTCTGAAAGGATGTAATGAAATGAAAAAATCAACGAAAATAATCATTTTGATTGTACTTATACTGATGTGCATTCTCATGGCAATCGGCGGAATCTCCATGGGTATCGCACTGGCATAATAAACACCGCTTTCGGATTCCACACGACCGAAGCAGTTCATGCAATTAAACGCAATAAAAGAGACACCGCGAACCGCAAAGTGCGCGATGTCTCTTTGTTTTTTATTGAGTGAACACCTCAGATTTTCATTTAGAAGTCATGTTCTTCTTCGAGTTCATGATGCTGTTCAATGTAAGGCTTAGCAAATGATCTCAGATACTTGTGACCGAACATGAGGTATTCTGTTTCTTCCCTGCGTGTCTTGCCGTTCTTTCCAGCCTTGTTTGCAATGAAGAAGATGATGCCCAGAATGATCCATCCTCCGACAAACATCCATTCAGGACCGGTCAATGGTGACGGGCTGCCCAGGCCAGGCAGATACAGCCAGAAGAAGAACAGGGCTACCAGCATCGCCAATGCGCCGATGACAGGACCAGCCGGTGTACGGAATGGTCTTGTAAGCTCCGGCTCCTTCTTTCTCAGGATAAAGAATGAGAGTGATACCATGAAGTACGCAACTACAGTTCCGAACGCCGCGGCGTCAACGAACCATACCAGCGCGGATCTTCCTGCGCAAGGTGAGATGATTGTGATGATACCAACGAGCAGTACCGCTGCTGTCGGTGAACCATACTTAGGGTGAACCTTCGCGAAGATTTCAGGAAGCATCTTAGCTCTTGCCATTGCGAAGATAACACGTGATGCGCCAACAACGAATCCGTTCCATGATGTCAGGATTCCGCACATCGCCGCGATGATCATCAGTTTACCGAAGATCGGATTGTTCATGCACCATGCGAAGCAGTTCGCTACCGGAACAGCTGAAGGGTCATTGTTAAATCCGTCGAGTACTTCTCCCGGAGTTGAAATAGCAACTGCGAAGATCATCAGGCAGTACCAGAAGGCTGCCATGCAGATTGAGATGATCATAACTCTTCCGATCTTGCCGAGAGGAATGTTCATTTCCTCAGCAGCCTGCGGAATAACGTCGAATCCGACGAACATTGCAGGTACAGCCAGCATAACGGCTACGAAGCCTTTGCCGTCCGTGAAGAGCGGAATGAAGTGTTCAATTGAACCTGTCGCTGTACCGCAGATAGCAAAGGAGATTCCGCCGATAGCCATCGCTACAGTCGCGACGGTCTGGAAGATAGCGGACGCCTTCGCGCCTCTGTAGTTAACAACTGTCATTACAACAGCACCGATAGCCGCAATGATCAGGAATGTGGTTGTAACATCCGATCCTGCAAATGTCCATAGCGTCGCTCCCTGAGGCAGAACACCTGCGAACAGGAAGTTGATGGCGTTTGAAAGCGCCGGGCCTTCCCAGGCAGCTACACCCAGGTAAGCCAGTGTGATCATCCAGCCTGTAAACCAGGATGCGTTGTATCCCATCGCTCTGTATGAGAATACGAGTTCTCCGCCTGACAGTGGCAGCATCGGTGTCAGTTCTGCATAAGTCAGTCCTACGAAGATAGCCATCAGTCCGCCGAATCCGAAGGCGATCATGGCGCCCAGGCTTCCGCCGTTGCCTACCCATGAACCGGCCAGCATGATCCAGCCCCAACCGATCATGGTACCGAAAGCCAGTGCCAGAATATCCTTCATGTTGAGGGATTTTTGTAGTTCATGTCTTTCTTGCATGTATTTATTCTCCTATTATTCTGTGGAAATAGCTACTTTGGCAGATTCGCTTCTTATTTAGCTGCTTCTGCAAGCGCCTCTTCGAAGATCTTCAGTCCTGCCTGCAGCTGCTCGTCTGTAGCAACCAGTGGGCAAAGGATTCTGATTACGTTGTTGAACGTTCCTGCTGCCTCCAGCATCAGGCCCTTGTTCATTGCGTTCTGTACGATCTTTCCTACGATCTCTGCATCCGGTGTCTTCTTCTCGTCCTTGATGAACTCGATACCCATCATTGCGCCGGTTCCTCTTACGTCGCCGATGCATGGATACTTCTTCTGCATCTCTTTGAAGCCGTTGCCGAGTACGTCTGCGATGTGCAGTGCCTTGCCAGGGAAGTCATCTCTTGTCATGACTTCGATGACCTTCAGTGCGGATACTGCTGCCAGAGCGTTTGCTCCGTATGTTCCGCCGATCGTTCCAGGGTTTACCTTGTCCATGATCTCCTTGCTCGCTACGATCGCTGAGAGTGGAATTCCGCCTGCGATCGACTTGGCTGTCGTCATGATGTCAGGTGCGCAGCCTGCTTCTTTGTAGTACTCTGATGCGAACATCTTTCCGGATCTTGCCCATCCGCACTGTACTTCGTCGCATACCATCAGGATGCCGTGCTCGTCGCAGATCTTTCTGACTGCCTTTACCCACTCGAGCGGTGCAGGAATGAATCCGCCTTCGCCCTGTACAGGCTCGAACAGGATAGCTGCGCATGATTCATACGGTGTTGCCTCGATGAATACTTCTTCCAGCTTGCTTACATAGTAGTCGATTGCTGCCTGTCCCTCCAGGTCGCCAGGAGCTCTGTAGAGGTTAGGGAACTCTGCTCTGTAGATTCCGTCTGGGAATGGTCCCATTCCTACTGCGTATGACTTCTTAGCTGTCATTGTCATCGTCAGGGCTGTTCTTCCGTGGAACGCGCCTGTGAATACGATGATGTTAGGTCTTCCTGTAGCGTTTCTCGCTACCTTTACCGCGTTCTCATCTGCTTCTGAACCGGAGCATACGAAGAATGCCTGCTTCTCCTCGCCTCTTACCGGCGCGATCTTGCAGAACTCTTCTGCCAGTGCTACGTAAGGCTCATGAGTAGTGATGTTGAACATTGAGTGGAAGTACTTGTCCGCCTGTGCCTTGACCGCTTCGATCAGCTCAGGATGTGAGTATCCGATGTTCAGTACGCCTACGCCCGCGATCCAGTCCAGGAAGATGTTGCCGTCAACGTCTTCGAACATTGCTCCTTCGCCTCTTTCGATAACTGCCTTGTAAGCAGTTCCGATGGCCTTAGGTGTTGCCTTTGCTCTTCTCTCGATCAGAGCCTGCGCCTTAGGGCCCGGCAGCGGAGTTGTGATCTTAGGTAATGCTGTTCTTAATTCTGACATGATTTTTCCTCCTTGAATAACAATTGATTTTCGTGCCAAAAATGATTACAAATTGATTGTTTGTTAATTAATTATCGAAATTAACTTATTCTATACTAACACATCAAAACAGTATAATGATAAAAAAAAGAGTAAAAACGCATTATAATTATGCATTTTTACATCAAAATTCCTATATTCACCTCAGTATTATCAGATATTGTTAATTATATAGCAATGTTTTCGCTTCTATACGAACTCCGACATTACCCTGTTGGACACATCAAGTCCCTTTTCCGTAAGCCTCATTACAAAGCCGTCCATCTCGATGAGTCCCTTGAGGTTTGTTATTATCGACGGATCATACACATCGAAGAAATCAAGATTAAAGGTGCTCTCAAAATCCCTTATGTCAAAGCCGGCGGTCTTTCTGAGTCCTGTGAACACGAACACTCCCATCTCTTCGCGCGGTGTGTATCTCTCCACATCCTCAGGCTTAACCGGCGGCAGACCTTTCTTTATGTACTTCAGATACTCAAGAACGGAAGACGCGTTTTTGAACCTGTGGCCGCCCATGAATGAACTGGCTCCAGGACCGAGTCCCAGATACTCCTTGTATGACCAGTACTTGAGGTTGTGTCTGCTCTCGTATCCCGGCAGAGCGACGTTGGATATCTCGTAGTGATTGTATCCCGCCTGTGTCAGCATGTCGATCGCGTCGTGGTACATGGTTCTGTCCACCCTGTCAGGCGTAGGTTCGAGAGTCCCGTTGTCCACCATCTTCTGAAAAGGAGTGCCCTCCTCTATCTGCAGACTGTAGAGGGATATGTGTTCAGGTCTTAGGAATATGCACTGACGAAGCGAATCGCGCCACATCTTGAGAGTCTGACCCGGAATACCGAACATCATGTCGACATTTACATTCTTGAATCCGGCTTTCTTCGCCATTCTTACGGCATTAAGCGCGTCATTCTTGTCATGTGCCCTGCCCAGAAGATTCAGGATGCTGTTGTCAAAGGACTGGACGCCGATGCTGATTCTGTTTATCCCTGCCTCAAGATACGTTTCAAGTTTTCTGTCATCCAGAGTGGCCGGATTTGCCTCGATGGTTATCTCGCTGTCAAGAGTCACAACAAAGTTATCTTTTATCGTTTCCATCACTCTCTTCATGTCCTCAGCAGCGAGTACCGACGGGGTTCCGCCGCCGATGTAAATGGAATCGACTACTTTGTACGGCCATTCCTCGTATCTTGCGTTTATTTCACGAACAAGCGCGTCGGCGTACTGATTCAGGGCTCTGTCGTCATGGCATTCAAAGGACAGGAAGTCACAGTATCTGCACTTCCTGAGACAAAACGGAACATGTACATACAATCCGATAGTGTTGTCGTTACTTGTTATCGTCATATTTGAGCACCGCTGTGAATGCTTCCTGCGGAACCTCCACTGTTCCGAACTGGCGCATTCTCTTCTTTCCTTCTTTCTGTTTCTCCAGGAGTTTCTTTTTCCTTGAGATGTCGCCGCCATAGCACTTTGCTATAACGTCCTTCCGGTATGCTCTGACAGTCTCCCTGGCTATTATCTTCTGTCCGATGCTTGCCTGTATAGGCACCTCGAACTGATGCTTTGGTATGATCTCCTTCAGCTTCTCGCAAACGAATCTTCCCCTCGAATAAGCCTTGGATTCGTGGACGATCATGCTGAAAGCGTCAACCATGTCTTTATTGAGCAGTATGTCAAGCTTCACTACCTTGCTCGGCTCATATCTGCTGAACTCATAATCAAGAGAGCCGTATCCCCGCGTTTTGGATTTGAGCGCGTCAAAGAAATCGTAGATGACTTCGTTCAAAGGCATGTCATAGTGGAGATTAACTCTGTTCTCGGTTATGTATTCCATGTTTATCATGCGGCCTCTGCGCTCCTGGCAGATTTCCATGATGCTGCCCACATAATCTTTCGGCACCATGATGTCGGCCTTTACCATGGGTTCTTCTATGTGATCTATTTCAATAGGATCAGGCAGATTTGACGGATTCTGCACCATGCGCACAGAGCCGTCGTTCATTACGACCTTGTATATTACGCTCGGCGAAGTGGTTATTACACCGAGATCGAACTCTCTCTCAAGGCGTTCCACGATGATCTCCATGTGTAAAAGCCCCAGAAAGCCGCATCTGAATCCATATCCGAGAGCTGTTGATGTCTCAGGCTCAAAGTGGAAAGCCGCGTCGTTGACCTGCAGTTTTTCAAGAGCGTCCTTGACGTTCTCGTACTTCTCGCCTTCAGCCGGATAGATTCCGCAGTACACCATTGACTGAACTTTTTTGTATCCCGGCAGCGGTTCATCCGCAGGGTCTTCGTCAAGAGTGATCGTATCGCCCACTCTGGCATCGGCAACCTGCTTGATGCTTGCGCAGATGTAACCTACCTCTCCTGCCCTGAGGCTTTTGCATTCTACAGGACCCGGGGAATATACTCCGACTTCCGTAACTTCATATTTTTTATTTGTGTTCATCAGGCGTATCATGTCGCCTTTTCTGACTTCGCCGTCAAACACTCTGGTGTATATGACCACGCCTTTGTAGTTATCGTAATAAGAGTCAAATATAAGCGCCTTCAGCTTGCCGTTTTCATCTCCTGACGGCGCCGGAATCTTCGTGACTATCTCCTCAAGGAGCTCTTCAACTCCCGTTCCTTCTTTCGCGGAAACCATCGGAGCGTCGGAAGCATCAATACCTATGACTTCTTCGATCTCTGCGCGCGCTTCGTCAGGACGGGCGCTTGGAAGGTCCATCTTGTTGAGAACGGGCATTATCTCCAGATCCTCGTCCATTGCAAGATAAACGTTGGCCAGAGTCTGAGCCTCAACGCCCTGCGTCGCGTCAACTACAAGCACCGCGCCCTCGCATGCTGCAAGTGAACGTGATACTTCATATGTAAAGTCAACATGGCCCGGCGTGTCTATCAGATTGAAAATATACTCATTACCGTCCTTGCTTTTGAAGACCATTCTCGTGGTCTGCAGTTTGATGGTAATGCCGCGTTCGCGTTCCAGTTCCATGTTGTCCAGATACTGCTCGCGCATGTCGCGGTGGCTGACTGTGCCGGTCATCTCGATCATTCTGTCGGCCAGAGTCGATTTGCCGTGGTCAATATGGGCTATGATGCTGAAATTTCTTATGTACTTTCTGTAGTCGCTCATTTGATATCAGTATACGCTTTCTTGATGCATTCGAATGTCTCTTCACTCAGGTCGTGTTCTACCTTGCACGCGTCTTCTCTCGCGGTCTCTTCGCTGACACCAAGCTTTACGAACAGCGATGTGAGAAGATTATGCCGCTCGTATATCATTTTAGCTATCTCTTCGCCGCTTTC
>Ga0310695_10007133_pt1 | contig 17990 bp, 19 predicted proteins | sample RumenRJG_04DNA_FD_203882 | JGI IMG/M metagenome (GOLD analysis project Ga0310695, IMG submission 203882) | Bovine rumen microbial communities from Lethbridge, Alberta, Canada - RJG_04 (v2) (version 2) | ecosystem: Host-associated > Mammals > Digestive system > Stomach > Rumen | place: Canada...
GCGCATGGTCGTCACGGGCGATCTCGGTCAGGTGGATCTGCCGCGCGGCGTGACGAGCGGCCTGCGGCAGGCGAGCGAGATCCTGGATGGCGTCGAGGGCATCGGCATCGTGCGCCTCGCGCCGCTCGATGTGATCCGTCATGATGTCGTCACGCGCATTGTCAAGGCGTACGGCGCCTATGAGGAGCAGCAGAAAAAGCAGCGCGAGCAGCGTCAGGCGAGGCGGCGACGCCAGTATGGCGAGCGGGCGGAGGCTGCGGCAGAAAGCGAGGCGAAGGCATGAAGGTCATCATCAGCAATTATCCGGAGGAGCTCAGCTTCCCGACGGCGATCGAGGAGAATGTGCGGGCAGCTGCCGAGAAGGTCGGGGAGCTCTACGGCGTCGAGAACGGCGAGGTCAGCGTGACGCTCACGAACAACGACTACATCCACCAGCTCAACCGAAAGTATCGGCAGATCGACAGGCCGACGGACGTGCTGTCCTTTGCGCTCAACGAGAGTGAGGAGCCTGACATCGAGAATGGGCCGGATATCAACGTGCTAGGGGATATCATTCTTTCCGTCGAGCGTGCCGAGGAACAGGCGGCGGACTATGGGCACAGCCTGCGGCGGGAGATCGCCTTCCTGACGGTGCACGGCATGCTGCATCTCCTGGGCTACGATCATATGGAGGAGGCGGATCGCCTCGAGATGGAGAAGGAACAGCGCTACGTCATGGAGCAGCTGGGCATCTCAAGAAATGAAGGAGCGTGATGCTATGAAAGAGAAACAGCATAAATCGGGATTCATCGCCGTCATCGGTCGGCCGAACGTCGGCAAATCGACACTCATCAACAGCCTGATCGGGCAGAAGATCGCCATCATGAGCGACAAGCCGCAGACGACGCGCAACAGGATTCTCTGCATTCTCACGCGGCCGGAGGCGCAGATTGTCTTTCTCGATACGCCGGGCATCCACAAGCCGAAGCACAAGCTCGGCGAGTATATGGTCAAGGCCGCCGAGGGCACGCTCAAGGAGGTCGACGCCATCTTCTTCGTCGTCGATGCCACGGAGAAGATGGGGCCGGGGGAATATTATATTCTCGAGCGCCTGCAGGCGACGGCAAAGCCGGTCATCCTCGTCGTCAACAAGCTCGACCTCATCGAGAAGGAGCAGGTGCTGCCCATCATTTCTCATTATACCGACAAGTATCCCTTTGTCGGTGTCGTGCCCATCTCGGCGAAAGAAGAGACGAACCTCGACGCGCTCATCGAGGAAGTGGAGAAATACCTGCCCGAGGGGCCGCAGTACTATCCGGAGGACATGGTCACGGATCAGCCGGAGCGGCTCATCGTCGCGGAGCTCGTGCGCGAGAAGGCGCTCCAGCTCACGCGCGACGAGGTCCCGCATGCCATCGCCGTCGACGTCGACGAGATGAAGGCGCGGGACAACGGCGACACCTACATCCGCGCGACCATCTATGTCGAGCGCGATTCGCAGAAGGGCATCCTCATCGGCGCGAAGGGCTCCATGCTCAAGGAGATCGGCAAGCTCGCGCGCGCGGACATCGAGATGCTCCTCGGCACGCGTGTCTTTCTCGACCTCTGGGTCAAGGTGAAAAAGGACTGGCGCGACCGTGACAGTGTCTTGAGAGGGTTTGGGTTCGGCAATGAACAATGAGAAACGCAGGGCATTGCGGCGGGTGATATCCCGCCGCTTCATCAATGGCCTGATTCTGCTCGTTCCCATCGCGATCACGCTTTTCGTCGTAGCGGAGACGCTGCAGTTCACGGAAGGCGTGCTGGGGAAGCACCTCCCGTTCTATTTCCCCGGCATGGGCATCATCACGCTCGTCCTGTTCATCTACTTTGTCGGCTGGCTCTCTTCCTACTGGTTCATGCGGCGCTGCATCCGCATGGGCGAGCGCCTGCTCGGGAAGATTCCCGTCGTGAAATTCATCTACAACAGCGTCAAGCATCTTTCGACGGCTGTCTTCGAGTCGAACAGCATGTTCGACCGCGTCGTGCTCGTCCCCTTTCATCAGTCAAAGGCGCTCGGTTTCATCATGGCGGATGTGCCGCAGGCGCTCAAGGAGAAGCTCGGCGATGACTATGTCTGCGTCTTCGTCCCTTGGAGTCTCAACATGACCTCGGGAACGAATCTCTTCGTCAAGGAGAGCGATGTCATCTACCTCGATATCAGCAGCGAATCCGCACTGCAATATATGCTCACAGCTGGGGCCGTCATGCCAAAGAAGATCGGGCAGCCTCCTCTGTCGCAGCGGGATAATGGGGAGCAGATTTCTTTGGAGAATCACGGCGCGCAGGATGAGAAAGAGAGCAATCAGCAGACCGCGCCGGAGCAGGAAGAGGGCGCGGCATTTGCGTCTGACGCGCGGACAGGAACAAAAGAGGAGCATCGCTGATGGCGCGCTACACGGCATCTGCACTGGTTCTCGGCGTGCACAACTGGGGCGATGCGGATAAGATCGTCACGCTCTTCACACGGGAGCGCGGCCTCATCCGGGCCGCGGCTTTCGGCGCGCGCCGCCCGAAAAGTCCGCTTGCAGCGGGACTGCTGATGTTCAACGAGATCGAGGCGGAGCTCACGGAGGGACAGCGGCTTGATACGGTGCGGACGGCCTCACTGCTCCATCATCCGAAGAAGCTCAGCGAGGATCTTGCGGCGATGTCCTACGGCTCGTTCGTCGCGGAGCTCGTGCGCGAGTTCCTGCCGGAGAAACAGCCGGAGCCCGCGATCTACACACTGCTCGGCAAGGTGTTCGCGGCGTTTGAGACGCGCAACGCACGCATTGTCGCGCTCATGGCCGCGTATCAGCTCATGGAGCATACGGGGCTGCAGCTCTCCTATGAGCGCTGCGCACATTGCGGGAAATTGCTGGAGGGGGATGCCTTTTTCAGCGAACAGGCGGGCGGCGCGCTCTGCGCAGAGGACAGGGCCGTGGATGCCGTGCCTTATCCGGCGCCTTTGCGGGAGTTCCTTGCGCGCATCTTTGCCTATGACTGGCGACCAGATGCGTCGTCCACGGTCACGCGGGATAATCTCCTCGCGGCGGAACAGATGCTCATCGGCTACTTGCAGCGGCTCTTAGGGCATCCACTCAAATCGCTCGTCTTCATCCATCAGCTGGGGTGATGGTGCTGTGACAGCTGGAGGGAACTGCCTTAGGGGGTTGCGAATAGAGAGGTTACACCACCATGAAGAGAAATTTCATACTGGACATACTGCTCGTAGTGAGCACCTTACTCTGTGCTGTAACAGGCATCGTATTGGATTTTCATCTCTTTTCCGGCGGCCGCAGCGTCAAGATGCTTTTGCTTACGATTCATAAGTGGAGCGGGTACGGCATGGCCGTTCTTGCGGCTTTGCATTTTGCCTGGCATTGGAACTGGCTGCGGCATGCGGCGAGGACTTTGTGGAAACGTTGAGGATCGGGGTGCATTGTTTGTCGGTATGGAGGCTGTTTGGAGATGATGATAGACGGCGTTCCTGCTGCGCTTATGCGGGCGATGGATCGCGAGAGGGAGAGAAGAACTATGGTTAGATGCGCACATTGCGGAAAGTCTCTGGATGAGAAGGAAGCGCTCCGCCACAAAAAGAAGGACGGCGGGGAGGAGATCATCTGCAGGGATTGTTTCAAGGAAATCACGGGGATTGATTATCAGACGTTTGCTTATCGGCGGGAAAATGCGAAACAGACCATCTTTGCTGTCGTGTTCTGTCTCGCGGCGACGGTCTATGCCTTTGTCGAGAAGGGCGCGCTCTGGGGCGTGCTCGGTCTGGTGCTGACAGTGCTTGTGTATCTCTTCGCAAGCAAGGCGCGTTGATGGCCGACAAAATATACGAATATAACGGATAACGAACGAGGCGCTGATCCATTCGGCACTTCCTAAAAGACGAGCCGTCGCTTTCCCTTGGAGGAGAGCGGCGGCTCGTCTTTATCTTCTTTACTGTGAGGGCGATGCAAAATGTCTACGAAGTGGACGTTTGTGCGTTGAGTTTACTACGTAAATCCCCAAGAACGCAAGCCACAGGCGCAGCGCGATTGGTTGGATTTACTGCAAGGGCGGGCGCACAATGTCCACAAAGTGGACGTTTGTGCGTTGAGTTTGTTATGGAGAGAAAACGAGGGCAGTGCGCCGTGCACTGCCCTCGCTGTGTTTCTTATATGGGAACTTTTAACGGCGATATGCCGTGATGGACTGATAATGCTTCTTGAAGAACTCCTCTGCGACCTGCGGGAAGAGCGCGTAGGAGAGCACGTCCTCATCCGTCGGGTTCAGGAAGCCCTTGCCGATGAGCTCCGCCTTGAACTGGTCGAACGTCTCTGCCTTTGCATCCTCGATGGAGCAATCCTCGATGATATCCTCCTCCGCGATGTGGAGCGTCTTCGTGAGGAAGTCGTGATCCACAGGCACCGGCGTACGGCCGAACTTGCCGCGTGCGAGATCCTTGAATTCGTTCGGCACCATCTTGTAGCGCTCGCCGCTCATGACGTTGAACGTTGCCATCGTGCCGACGATCTGAGAGGACGGCGTGACGAGCGGCGGATAGCCGATATCCTTGCGGACGCGCGGCATCTCGTCGAGCAGATCCTGATACTTGTCCTCCATGCCGGCTTCCTTGAGCTGGTTCGCGAGGTTCGAGAGCATACCGCCCGGAATCTGGAAGTCGAGGACGTTCGGATTGATATCGAAATAGCCCTTGAGGTTGAACTCTTTGATGAGGCGTTTCTTGACCTCGAGGAAGTGCTTGGAAATCGGCGTGAGCTGCTGGACATCGATGCCCGTATCGTGTTCCGTGCCCTCGAGCATGCGGATCATCGTCTCCGTGCAGGGCTGGGACGTATCGGAGGAGAACGGCGCGAGGGCGCAGTCGATGATATCGACACCGGCCTCGACAGCCTTGAGGTATGTCGCGTGGCCGAAGCCGGACGTGCAGTGCGTATGGAGCTCCACAGGGATATCGAGTTCGCTCTTGAGCTTCTTGACGAGATCCTCTGCGACATACGGCTTCAGCAGGCCGGACATATCCTTGATGCAGATGGAGTGGCAGCCCATCTCCTGCAGCTCCTTGGCGAGCTTGACGAACGTATCATTGGTATGCACCGGGCTGATGGTATAGACGAGGCAGCCCTGGACCTCCGGTTTCTCTGGGCAGTTCAGCGCCGCATTGATAGCGACCTTGAGATTGCGGACATCGTTGAGCGCATCGAAGATGCGGAAGACACCGATGCCGTGCTGGGATGCCTTCTGGACGAATTTCTCGACGACATCATTGGAGTAATGATTGTAGCCGAGGAGGTTCTGGCCGCGCAGGAGCATCTGGATCGGCGTCTTGAGTTTCGACTTCAGCGTATCGAGACGCTCCCACGGATCCTCATCGAGGAAGCGCAGGCAGGTATCGAAGGTGGCACCGCCCCATGCCTCGAGAGCCTTGTAGCCGACCTGGTCAAGCGCAGCGAGCTGCGGCAGCATATCAGAGAGGTGCATGCGCGTCGCACAGAGCGACTGGTGGCCATCGCGCAAGACGGTTTCCATGATTTTCACAGGTTTTGCCATAATAAAACACTCCAATGCTTTAATAATCCTAGATTATCCCTCGTGGCACAAAAGAGGACGAACGCAAAGCTCTGAACAAGACGTGTCGTATTGTTTCTTTTTTGCGTCCGGGCCAGTCCAATTTCGCAGCACACCTTTAGTATAGGTACTAAATTGGGATGTGTCAATCAAAAAATTTCCCCTCGATTGTGAAAAACGATATGGAAAAATAGCAAATAAGTTAATATCTTCACTTTGTAGACAAATCGGAGAAAATTTTATACAATATGAATCAGGAAAAAACACACTGCAACAAGTAGCGAAATGAAAGTTAATAATAAAAGTGACGTGGGCAAAGGAAGGTTCGCCACAGCGCGGTACCGCGGAATCTTTTCCTGATGTCACAAAGTAGGAGGGGCGATTTATGGAAATTCTTGTTTGCATCAAACAGGTACCTGGCTCGAACAAGGTTGAGGTCGATCCGGTGACGGGCGTGCTGAAGCGCGATGGCGCGGACAGCAAGATGAATCCTTACGATCTTTATGCGCTCGAGGTCGGCATGGAGCTCAAGGAGCAGTACGGCGGCCGGGTGACGGTGCTGACGATGGGGCCGCCGCAGGCGAAGGCGGTGCTCTACGAGGCGTTCTCGATGGGCGCTGACGAGGGAGTGCTCGTCACGGATCGGAAGTTCGGCGGCGCGGACGTGCTCGCGACGAGCTACACGCTCTCGCAGGGCATCCGCCGTCTGGGCAAGTTCGACATCATCCTCTGCGGCCTGCAGACGACGGACGGCGATACGGCACAGGTCGGCCCGGAGGTATCCGAGATGCTTGGGATTCCCTGCGTCTGCAACGTGAATGCCATCGGCGCGGTCAAGGCGGGCGGCATCACTGTGACGATGGAGATGTCGGAGGACATCGAGGAGCTCGATGTCTCGTTCCCCTGCCTGCTGACAGTGCAGAAGGACATCATGCAGCCGCGGCTTCCTTCCTATAAACTCAAGCAGGCGACGAAGGATCGCAAGATCACCGTCTATACCTTCCAGGATATGGAGGATCAGGACGAGCACCATTACGGACTGAACGGCTCTGCAACGCAGGTGCAGCGCATTTTTCCGCCGACGTCTGACAAGGAGCAGAGGACGATCGAAGGGACGAGTGCAGAGACGGCACAGCAGGTGCTGGATCTTTTGAAGCAGAAGAAATTCATCGCGTGAGAGCAGGGGGAAAGAACGATGGCAAAATTAGTTGTTCATCAGGACAAGATTGATGATGTGCAGAAATTGATTTCCATCTGCCCGTTCGGCGCGATGGTGGAACATAACGGCAAGGTAGAGGTGACGGCAGCATGCCGTATGTGCCGCCTCTGCGTCAAGAAGGGCCCGAAGGGCGCGATGGAATACGTCGAGGACGAGCCTGTGCCGCAGGTCGACAAGAGCGCATGGCGCGGCATCGCCGTCTATGTCGATCATGTCGAGGGGAACATCCATCCCGTGACGTTCGAGCTTCTCGGCAAGGCGCGGGAGCTCGCGGATAAGATCCATCATCCTGTCTACGCGCTCTTCCTCGGCAATGAGATCGAGGAGCGGGCGGAGGAGCTCCTCCATTATGGGGCGGACAAGGTGTTTGTCTGCGACAAAGAGGAATTGCAGGATTTCAGCATCGAGACGTATACGACGGCGTTCGAGCAGTTCATCCATGATGTGAAGCCGACGGCCATCCTCGTCGGTGCGACGCCTGTGGGACGCCAGCTGGCACCGCGCGTCGCCGCGCGGTTCCGCACGGGCCTCACGGCAGACTGCACGATCCTCGACATGCACGAGAATACCGACCTCGTCCAGATCCGCCCGGCGTTCGGTGGCAACATCATGGCGGAGATCCTCACGCCGAACAGCCGCCCGCAGCTCGCGACCGTGCGCTACAAAGTCATGGACGCGCCGGAGCGCAGCGAGGAGGCAAAGGGCGAAATCGTGCCGTTCGATGTGCCGACAGAGAAGCTCGGCAGCCGCGTCACGGTCATCGGCATGAAGAAGAAACCGAAGGAAAAGAGCATCGAGATGGCGGATGTGCTCGTGGTTGCGGGGCGCGGTGTAAAGAAAAAGGAAGACCTCTCGCTGCTGCGGGAGCTTGCCGATGCCTTGGGCGGCGAGCTCGCCTGCACGCGACCCTTGGTTGAGGCGGGCTGGCTCGACGCGAAGCATCAGATCGGTCTCTCCGGGCGCACGGTTCGACCGAAACTCATCATTACCTGCGGCGTTTCCGGTGCAATCCAGTTCGTTGCAGGCATGGATCATTCCGATACCATTTTCGCCATCAATACAGACCCGAAAGCCTCGATTTTCAAGGCGGCGAATTACGCAGTCATCGGCGATCTCTATGAAATCGTTCCGCAGCTTCTGGCAGGAATCCGCGCGGGGAAAGGGAAAAGGGGATAAGTATGTTTCAGAGAGTGACAGAAAACGACCACAAAGCGATTGCCGCCATCATTGGTGATGAGGAGCGGGTTCTTTTTGCAGAGACCATCCATGAGGAATACAGCCATGACGAGCTCTCGAGCGAGCATATCTATCCTGACATCGTCGTGCGCGTCCAGTCCTCGGAGGAAGTCTCGAAGGTCATGGCCTATGCGTCGGAGCATCATATCGCCGTGACGCCGCGCGGTGCCGGCACGGGACTTGTCGGCGCGTCCGTGGCAGTCGAGCATGGCATCATGATCGATATGACGCTCATGAACCATATCCTCGAGCTCGATGAGGACAACCTGACGCTGACCGTAGAGCCGGGCGTCCTGCTCATGGAAATCGCGGCATATGTAGAGGAGCGCGGCTTCCTCTATCCGCCGGATCCCGGTGAGAAATCGGCGACCATCGGCGGCAACATCAGCACGAACGCGGGCGGCATGCGCGCCGTGAAATACGGCGTGACGCGCGACTATGTTCGCGGGCTAGAGGTTGTGCTCGCAGATGGTACGATCCTGCATCTCGGCGGCAAGGTCGTCAAAAACAGCTCCGGCTATGACCTCAAGGACATGATCGTCGGCTCGGAGGGTACGCTCGCCATCGTAACGAAGGCCATCCTCAAGCTTATGCCGTTGCCGCGCAAGCGCGTGAGCCTGCTCATCCCGTTCCCCACGCTCGCGCAGGCCATCGGCACGGTGCCGCGCATCATCCGCTCCAAGGCCATCCCGACAGCCATCGAGTTCATGGAGCGCGATGTCATCCTCGACTCCGAACAGTATCTCGGCAGGAAGTTCCCGGACAACCAGGCGGATGCCTACCTGCTGTTACAGTTCGACGGCAATACGATGGAGGAGATCGCCTCCTACTATGATGAGACAGCGCAGATCTGCCTCGAACAGGGCGCCATCGATATCCTCATTGCGGACACGGAGGAGCGCAACGAGCCGGTATGGAAATCGCGCGGCGCCTTCCTCGAGGCCATCAAGAGCTCGACGTCCGCGATGGATGAGGTCGACGTCGTCGTGCCGCGCAACCGCGTGCATGAGTTCGTCGAGTTCGCGCATGCGCTGCCGAAGGAAATCGGCGCGCGCATCAAGCTCTTTGGTCATGCCGGCGACGGCAATCTGCACGTCTATGTGCTGCGCGACAAGCTCTCTGATGAGGAGTGGCAGAAGGTCCTCGATCTCGCCATGGAGAAGATGTACGCGAAAGCCCGCGCACTCGACGGACAAGTTTCCGGCGAGCACGGCATCGGCCTTGCGAAGCGCTCGTATCTCAAACAGTCGTTGCCGCCGGAGCAGATTGCCCTGATGCAGCGCGTCAAGAAGGCATTCGATCCGGAGGGGATTCTGAATCCGCATAAGGTCTGCGAGGACTAAAGGGATCGCTGAAGGAATCAGTGTTTTCGCATTATCGCAAAATAGATGAAGAACCACCTGCTTTGAGCCATGCTTTCGGCAGGTGGTTTTCTTTTGCTTGCGCGAGGGATTCTCCTGGGGGCACAGTCTCATGGTCCTGGCAGCTGGTGTGAGGAAAAGAAATACATTGACACAGATCGATGTATGTGCTAAGGTTAACGTATCGATAGACATCAATGTGAAAGGCGCTGACATGCGCAGCGCTTTGCTGAAACAAACAAAAGGAGGTCGGCTGTATGCAGGGACAGCAGCATGATTTCGCCAAAATCGCGAAAGCGCTTTCGGATGACAATCGTCTCCGTATCCTGACTTCTCTGCGGGATGGGGAGAAGTGTGCCTGCGAGCTGTTGGCGGATTTGCGTATCTCGCAGCCGACGCTGTCGCATCACATGAAGATTCTCTGCGATGTGGGCTTGGTCGTTTGCCGTCGGGATCGCCGCTGGGCGTATTACTCGACGGACGTGCGGGAGATCGACGCCGTCGCCGAGGAGTTTCAGGCGAGGTTCCGTCCCGTGGCGCAGGCTGCGTGCGCTCGCTGTGATGGGAGAGTGTAGCGGTAAAAAGAAGCGCTTTGCGCGTTTTCTTTTTGGCCTACATATTCATATATATCAATATATAAATCAATGGAGGAATCGTCATGAAGAATATTCGTATTTTTGAACCTGCGATGTGCTGCGCGACGGGGCTTTGCGGGCCATCCATCGATCCCGAGCTCCTGCGCATTTCTACGCTGCTTTCCTCGTTGAAGGAAAAGGGAATTGTCGTGGAACGGTATAATCTCACGAGCCATCCGCAGGTATTCGCGCAGAACGAGGCGGTCAAAGAGCTTTTGTCAAAGCATGGGACGGCGATTCTGCCCGTGACCATCAGTGGGGATGATGTCGTGCTGACGGGCCGCTATCCGAAGAATCAGGAAGTGTTTGCTTGGCTGCAGGTCGATGCGCAGGCCATCGGGCTCAAAGAGGAGTCGGCATGCTGCGCGACAGAGACGGCATCTGGCTGCTCTTGCAGCGCAGCGGGATGCGCTGCGGATGAGGATGGGGCAGCGAGCACAGGTTGCTGTTGCGCCGAGGAAGGAAACCATCATGAAAAGATTTGATCCCGCAAGCGTCGTCCAGACGAAATATCTGTTTTTCACTGGGAAAGGCGGCGTGGGCAAGACGTCCACTGCGTGCGCCACAGCCGTCTATCTCGCAGACCATGGTAAACGCGTCTTGCTGGTGAGTACGGATCCGGCTTCCAACCTGCAGGATGTGTTTTCTCTGGCCCTGGATCGTAAGGGAACGGAGATACCACAGGCACCGGGCCTTTTCGTTGCCAACCTCGATCCCGTCAAGGCAGCGGAGGAGTATCGTGAGAGCGTCGTCGCGGCGTACCGCGGCGTGCTGCCCGAGGCAGCCATCGAGAATATGCGGGAGCAGCTTTCTGGCTCTTGCACAACGGAAATCGCGGCATTCAACGAGTTCTCCAGCTTCCTGACCGACGAGGCGCTGAACAGGCGATACGATCATATCATCTTCGATACCGCGCCGACAGGACATACGCTGCGCCTGCTGCAGCTGCCGTCCGCCTGGAGCGGCTTCATCGAGCAGAGCAAGCATGGAGCTTCCTGCCTCGGACAACTCTCCGGACTGGCGGACAAAAGAAAGCTCTATGAGACGGCTGTCCGCACCTTGTCGGACGGAGGCAAGACGACGCTGCTGCTCGTAGCGCGGCTGGAAGAAACGCCGCTGAAAGAAGCGGAGCGTGCGGCTGAGGAATTGCGAGGGCTGGGCATCTTGCGCCAGGTACTCATCCTCAATGCCGTAGCGCCTCCGGGAGACGATGCGGTTTCGGCGGCGCTCTATGAGAAGCAGAGACAGGCGCTCGCACACATGCCGGAAGGGCTGCGCCGTATGGCTTCGTATGAGATTCCGCTGCGGGCCTACAATATCACGGGCATCGCACATGTGCGCGATATGCTGCGGACGGATCATGTGGATGAGACACAGGCGCCTGTTCAAGAGAGGAAGGGCTATCGGCTGTCAGATCTCGTCGATGATTTGACGAAACACCGGAGGAGGGTCATTTTCACGATGGGCAAAGGCGGTGTCGGCAAGACGACGATTGCCGCCGCCATCGCGCTGGCACTCGCGAAGAGAGGAGAGCGCGTACATCTCGCGACGACGGACCCGGCCGCACATCTGAAATTCGTCCTCGATGAGGGAAGCGGCATCCGTACGAGCTATATCGACGAAAAGAAGGAACTGAAGAAATATCAGGAGGATGTCATCCGGGAAGCGATGGCAGGCGGCATCGCACCGGCAGATCTCGACTATATCAAGGAGGATCTGCGGTCTCCCTGTACGCAGGAGATTGCCGTCTTTCGTGCGTTTGCGGAGATCGTCGCGCAGGCGGAGGACGAGATCGTCGTCATCGACACGGCGCCGACAGGTCATACGTTGCTGCTGCTGGAGTCAACAGCGGCATACGACCGCGAACTGAAGCGCTCGCAGGGGAAGACACCGGCATCGGTCAAGAAACTGTTGCCGCGCCTGAAGAGCGAGGAGACGGAGACCGTGATCGTCACGCTGCCGGAGGCGACGCCTGTCTACGAGGCGGAGCGGCTGCGCGAGGATCTGCAGCGCGCGCAGCTGCAGGTGAGATGGTGGGTGGTCAACCGCTCTTTCCTGGGACTGGAGACAAAAAATCCGCTTCTGCGCGCACGAGCTGCGCAGGAAGCGGCGTGGATTGATGAAGTGAATCGCAAAGCCGACGGACGGGAAGTGCTCATCCCCTGGAAAGCGGAATCGTTGAAGGGAGCTGCGCTGCTGTCACTCTGAGCGACAGCAATCGTTATAGCGGAGACTGCGTGCGTCAGGCAGCGGTCTCTGCTTTTTGCGTGCGCGCATTTTCTGGATAAGGCGTCGCGGCGGCGACAAAGATGGAGAGGATGAGCGGCAGCGTCGTGAGGAGCAGGGCCGGGGCGAGGCCGATCTGGTCGGCGATGGCTGCCGTGAGGGCGGCGCCGAGGCTGCCGAAGCCGAAGGAGAGGCCCATCATCATGCCCGAGGCCATGCCGGCGCTGCCGGGCATCGCGCGCTGTGCCCAGACGATGGAGCTCGGCTGGGAGGCGATGAGGAAAGCGCCGGAGAGGAAGAGGGCGAGCAGCGAAAGCGGTGCTGTGCCCGCGTGCGTGAAGAAATAAGCAGTCGGCGCGACGGCGAGGATGAGTGCGCCGAGGATGATGCGCTTGTGGCCGAAGCGGTCGCCGAGCATGCCGCCCGTGATGCCGCCGCACGCGCAGCCGGCGAGGAAGAGCGTGAGGAGCGTGCCGGAGATCATCGCGGAGTAGCCGGCGCTCACGAGCAGCAGCGGCAGGAAGGTCGAGACGGCGACATGCGTCCAGCAGCGCAGTCCCATCGCGATGTTGAGACGGACAACGGAAGGATTTTGCAGCATCTTGCGGAGCGGCAGGCGGTCAGAGGGAGATGTCTCCTGTATCGTCGAGAAGCGAGCGAGCCCGGAATACGCGTAAAGTCCCATCATGCAGAGGCTCGGCAGGATGAGCCAGGGAAGTGCGGAGAGCGGCAGGGCCTGCGTATAGGCGACGATGACGACGGGCGCGAACGCGAAGCCGATGTTGCCGCCTGCCACATAGAGTGACATGGACTGTCCCTGTCGGCCGGTGGGCGCGACCTTGGCGACGAGCGAGGAGCCGAGCGGGTGGAAGGCGGAGACAGAGAGCCCCGTGAGCGCGATCAGCAGGAAGAGCATCGCCTTCGTCGTGAGAAAACCGATCGTGCAGATGCAGATGGCGCCGAACGGGATGACGGGGATGAGCAGCCAGCTCATGCGGTGGCGATCCATGAGAAAGCCGAACACCGGCTGCATCATGTTGCTCGCGATGCTCATGACCATGACGAGCAGCCCGGAGAGCGTGAGCGAGAGGTCGAGCCGCGGCATGATGATGGGCAGCAGCACCGGTAGGAAGTTGCAGTAGAAATCGTTGAAGAGATGGCCAAGCGCCAGTAAGACAACAGAAACACGGGCGGAAAACCGCATGAAATATCGCATCCTTTCTTTTCGATCAATCGTTAAGATGGTTTCATCATTATAGAAAGAATGCGAATTTCTGTCAAATTCTCGGAAATCTTCCAGAAACGCGGGTGTGGGCTATTGGTTTTTCCTGCTGGTCTTGCTATAATAATAGATACATCTTTGTATCTGTGCATTGTCTCCATGACTTTTGGGAGTGCACAAAGTGTCGCTGTGAAGGAGAAATGTCTCAATGAAATTAGTCGTTACCATCGTCGGCAAGGATCGCGTCGGCATCATCGCCACGGTGAGCTCCGTCCTTGCGGAGAACAATGTCAACATCCTCAATATCAATCAGAATATCATGGAAGGCTTCTTCAACATGGTCATGATCGCCGAGATGAGCGAGGACAGCAAGCTGAAGCTCGGCGAGCTGCAGAAGGTCCTCAAGGACAAGGGCGAGGAAATGGGGCTTGACATCAAGGCCCAGCACATGGACATCTTCAATGTCACGCACAACGTCTGAGGAGGCTTCTTCATTTGATTACCATTGATGATATTTTTGAAACGAATCGGATGATTACGGAGAACAAGCTCGACGTGCGCACGATCACGATGGGCATTTCCCTGCGCGACTGCGCGCATCCGAACATCACGAAGTTCTGCCAGAACATCTATGACAAGATCACGAAGTCGGCGGAATTCCTCGTGAAGACAGGCGAGGACATCGAGGCGGAGTACGGCATCCCCATCATCCACAAGCGCATCTCGGTCACGCCGATCGCCATCGCGGCGGATGCCTGCGAGACGGATACCTATGTGCCGGTGGCGGAGGCGCTCGACCGTGCGGGCAAGGAGGTCGGCGTCAATTTCATCGGCGGCTTCTCCGCGCTCGTCGAGAAGGGCTACACGAAAGGCGACCGCACGCTCATCCAGTCCATCCCGCAGGCACTTGCGACGACGGATATTGTCTGTTCCTCTGTCAATCTCGGTTCGACGAAGGCCGGCATCAACATGGACTGCGTGCGTGAGATGGGGGAGGTCATCAAGCGCACGGCGGAGCTCACGCGGGAGCAGGAGGCACTCGGCTGCGCGAAGCTCGTCGTGTTCTGCAACGCGCCGGGAGACAATCCGTTCATGGCGGGCGCGTTCCACGGCGTCAGCGAGGGCGACAAGGTCGTGAGCGTCGGCGTCAGCGGCCCGGGCGTCGTGAAGCACGCGCTCGAGGGCATGAAGGGCGCGGATTTCACCGAGGTCGCGGAGACCATCAAGAAGACGGCGTTCAAGATCACGCGCGTAGGCCAGATGGTTGCGCGCGAGGCGAGCAAGCGGCTCGGCGTGCCGTTCGGCATCATCGACCTCTCCCTCGCGCCGACGCCGGCTGTCGGCGACAGCGTTGCGCGCATCCTTGAGGAGATGGGACTGGAGGCGTGCGGTGCGCCGGGCACGACGGCGGCGCTCGCGATGCTCAACGATGCCGTGAAGAAGGGCGGCCTCATGGCGTCGTCTCATGTCGGCGGCCTCTCAGGCGCCTTCATCCCCGTGAGCGAGGACGAGGGCATGATCCACGCCGTCTCGCAGGGCAGCCTCTCCATCGAGAAGCTCGAGGCCATGACCTGCGTCTGCTCCGTCGGTCTCGACATGATCGCCATCGAGGGCGATACGACAGCGGCGACGATCTCCGGCATCATCGCGGACGAGGCGGCCATCGGCATGATCAACAACAAGACGACGGCTGTGCGCGTCATCCCTGTGCCGGGCAAGAAGGTCGGCGATACGGTCGAGTTCGGCGGCCTGCTCGGCTACTGCCCGATCGTGCCCGTGCGCAACCAGTACAGCTCAGCGGCGTTCATCGCGCGCGGCGGACGCATCCCGGCACCGGTGCGCAGCCTCACGAACTGATATGCGCGTCACGAAGAAAATCAAGGAGGAGCAGATCCGCATCCTCGAGCAGACGTATCTCGGCGCCAAGCCGGCGCTCAAGTTTCGCAATCCGTTCGAGCTGCTCATCGCAGTCATCCTCTCGGCGCAATGCACGGATAAGCGCGTCAACGTCACGACTGCGCGGCTTTTCGCCAAGGCGCCGACGCCTGCGGCCATCGTCGCGCTCGGCCTGCCGCAGCTCGAGGAGGAGATCCGTGACTGCGGACTCTTCCGTAACAAGGCGAAAAATATCATGGCGACCTGTGTGACGCTCTGCGAGCAGTACGGCGGCGAGGTGCCGGAGGACTACGACGCGCTCCTGAAGCTCCCTGGCGTCGGCCGCAAAACCGCGAACGTCGTGACTTCCATCGCGTTCCACCGCCCGGCCATCGCTGTCGACACGCATGTCTTCCGCGTGGCGAACCGGCTGCATCTCGCGGTGGGGGAGACGCCGCTCGCGGTCGAGCGCGGCCTCCAGCGCGCCATTCCCAAGGAAAAGTGGTCGGACGCGCATCACTGGCTCATCTGGCATGGGCGGCGCGTCTGCAAGGCGCGTCGGCCGCTCTGCGAGACGTGTCCGCTCGCGCCCGTCTGCCCGAGCGCGGGCCATGCGGAATGAGGCGGAGCGCGGCGGATTCCTGCCGCCGAGGCAGACTATCTTTTCTCAGAGGTGTTCAGTATGAAATATCGCAAGGCGACATTTGCCGACATTGAGGCAATCTTTGCCCTGGTCAATGATTATGCGGGGGACGGCGTGATGCTCGCGCGTTCGCGCAATACGCTCTATGAGACACTGCGGGACATGATCGTTGCGGAGGACGACGCGGGCGAGATCGTCGGCGTGGGCGGGCTGCATATTCTCTGGGACAGACTGGCGGAGATCCGGACGATGGCCGTCTCGCCGCGGCTGACGCGTCACGGCATCGGCGGGGAGATCGTCCGCCGCCTCATGGCGGAGGGAAAGACGCTCGGCGTGGAAAAGTTCTTCACACTCACATATAAGCCGGGATTCTTCCAGACGCTCGGCTTCCATACGGTGACGAAGGATGCCCTGCCGCAGAAGGTCTGGAAAGACTGTATCGACTGCCCAAAGTTCCCGAACTGCGATGAGATCGCTATGGTGAAACTCAATGGTGCGGCAGAGGATACCAGCGGCCAGTAACAAATGAAACAGCATTGACGAAGAAAATTCCGTATCATATTCATCAGAGAATGTGATACGGAATTTTGTTTCAGATAAACATCGAGAAAGTGAGGAAAACGTGATGAAGGAGACGAAAAAAGAAGTTTTGCGCGGCTATCTCGATCGCCTGCAGCAGGGAGAGGAACTCGCCTCTGTGCGCCGCGATTTCGTGCGGTCGTTCGTGGATGTCCAGCCGGAGGAGATCATGGAGGCGGAGCAGTCGCTGCTGCGTGACGGTGTCGCGCCCCAGAAGCTCCAGAAGCTCTGCGACCTCCATTCCGCGCTCTTCTGCGGGAGCAGTGAGGAGGAGCTTGCCGCGCAGCGGGCGGCAACCGAGCGGGCGGCACAGGCGGCCCCGGAACTCGGCGGCCTGCCAGAGGGGCATCCCATCTCCATCCTGCGGCGGGAGAACGAGGCGCTCGCTCATCAGCTGGCGGCGCTCTTCCGTCTGCTGGAAAAGAAGGAGGACGGCACGGCCTTTGCCGCCGCGTTCCCGCGGCTCAACGCTCTGCGCGCGCATTACGCGAAGAAGGAAGAGCTCCTCATGCCCATCCTCTATCGCTATGGCGTGACGGGACCGTCAGAAGTCATGTGGGGCGTCGATGACGAGATCAAGAAGGAGCTCGGCGTCCTCACGAAGGCGCTGAAGGAGGACGCGGAGAATGTCGTGATTTACCGCGGCCGCCTGCACGATCTCATGACGCGCATCCGGGAGATGATGGTCAAGGAGGAGCGCATCCTCTTCCCGCTCACCGTGCGTTATTTCACGCAGGAAGAGTGGTATGCCGTCTATCGCGACGACAAGGAGTTCGCCGCCGTGCCGCCCGCAGACACCCAGCTAAATTGGGAAGAAGCGGAGGCCTGGTGCGCCGAGCAGCAGGCAGCGCTCGCGCGTGAGGAGATCTTTGGCGGCAAGGTCCAGCTCGAGACAGGGGAGCTCACCGTCCGCCAACTGCGCGCGCTGCTTGCGCTTTTCCCTGTGGACATCACGTTCATCGACGAAGACGATGTGCTGCGCTATTTCCTCAACGAGGGCAAGATCTTCGCGCGGCCGCGCTCGGCGCTCGGCCGCAAGGTCTATGAGTGCCATCCGCCGCAGATCATCCCGGTCGTGCGTCAGATGCTCGCCGATTTCAAGGCGAAGAAGCGCGATCACATGGTCGTTTGGCGTCGCATCATGGGTAAGCCCATCGGCGTGCGCTACCAGGCGGTATACGGAGAAGATGGCACCTACCTCGGTACGGTGGAGTTCGTGCAGGACTTCACCGAGGCGCTCGCGCATTTCGCTTGACGGGAGCTTCGAAAAAATAAGTGAAAATACAAGGGGCTGTCGCACGAAAGCATTTTCGTGCGGATAGCCCCGTTTTCTTTGACCTCAATCACGGTCATCTGACACTGGCGATAATCATGGCATAAAAAACAGTGCAAGAAACAGGCGGTCACCGATCGC
>Ga0310695_10007134_pt1 | contig 17989 bp, 16 predicted proteins | sample RumenRJG_04DNA_FD_203882 | JGI IMG/M metagenome (GOLD analysis project Ga0310695, IMG submission 203882) | Bovine rumen microbial communities from Lethbridge, Alberta, Canada - RJG_04 (v2) (version 2) | ecosystem: Host-associated > Mammals > Digestive system > Stomach > Rumen | place: Canada...
ATAGCAGGTCTATGTCCGTCGAGCGTATGCCGTCCGTGCCGAAATTCATTGCATTTGCTCCTTTGCTTTTTTGCTTTACTATATGCCGCCCGCCGTCCCCTTAGACCTTTGGTGCTCGCGCGCAAACGCGCAAAAAAGTATAAATATATAGGCGCTACGCAAAAAAGTATTTGACAAGGGGTTGACGGTCGGGTATAATAGGAAAGACTATTCGTAGGGATAGTTATTTTTTGACGAAATTTACAAAGCGAGGATAGATGTATGGCAATGTTCAGAACGTATCAACCCAAGAAAAGACACCGCAGCAAAGTGCACGGCTTCCGTGCGCGTATGGCTACCAAGGGCGGTCGCAACGTGTTGCAACGCCGTCGTGCTAAGGGCAGAAAGAAATTGTCTGCCTAATGATGCAAAAGGTCTACAGACTGCGCCGTAGGAGCAGTTTCGACTACATCTACAAGAGAGGCAAAAGTTACTCGGACGCCAATTTGGTGCTATTGGCCCTCGACGGCAAACTTACACAGCCCAAGGTGGGCTTTGTGGTGGGCAAAAAGGTGGGCAAAGCCGTGGTGCGCAACAAGGTCAAGCGCCGTTTGCGCGCCATCGTCCGCGAACTGATCCCCGACATCAAGGGGCATACCTCTTATGTGATGGTTGCGCGCAGTCGGTCGGCCGAATTGACCTATTGGGAGTTGCGACAATCGGTAGTCGCGCTTTTGGTCAAAGCAAACAAATTGCATCGCGAATGAAATGGTTGGCGCGCATCTTGTTGCGCTTCTACAAAAAATACTTGTCGCCGGCTATTGCGGCGCATTGTATTTATGTACCCACTTGTTCCTCTTATACCTATCAAGCCATAGAGAAATACGGCTTTTGCATAGGATGCTTTTTAGGTGGTTTGCGTATTTTGCGGTGTAACCCATGGGCAAAGGGTGGTTTTGACCCTGTGCGCGAGAATTATAGAGGAAAGGCAAAATGGTTGATTTGAGTCTATTATTTTTGGCGAAACCCGAACTGACCAACTGGATTGGCAAGCTGGTAGATATGCTCTATCACCAAATCGGCAACTTTGGCTGGACGGTCGTTATTTTTACCTTAATTCTAAAGGCGATCGTTTCCCCCTTCGACTTGTGGCAAAAGGCAGCCACGCGCAAAAACAACCGCGCCATGAAGTTGATGAAGCCCGATTTGGATCGTATCAACGAGTCTTATGCGGGCAATCCCCAAGTGTTGCAAAAGAAACAAATGGAACTCTACAAGCAATACGGCTACTCGATGTGGGGCGCCTGCTTGCCTTCCATTTTGACGTTGGTCATCTTTTTGGTGGTGTTTTCGGGCTTTAACGCTTGCGTCAAATACGAAAACCAGATGATGGTATACGAGTTGACGCAGGTCTACCGCACCGAGATCGTAGCCGAGGATCCCATCACGCACCAAAGCAAGCTGGATACCGCCTCGCAAGAGGAGATAGACGCCATTATGTTCGACGCGTACGAGAGCCTCAAAACCAATGAGGACGGCTCGCAAAAATGGCAATGGCTGTGGGTCAAAAACGTGTTTATGCCCGACACTTGGGCCGACGTGGTGCCCGATATCAGCACCTATGCCGGCACGGGTATGGGCAAGCTCAACGCAGGGCTTACCGACGTCAACTTCCCGTATAGCTCGGCCTATGGCAACGCCTACGACGCTTTGCTCAAGCCCGCCATGCGCGAATATAACAAGGTGGACAAAGGCAACGCGTTCAAGACGTTTTTCGACGTCAAGCACTGGAACGGCTACCTCATTCTGCCCATTTTGAGTTTGGCGCTGTCCATCATCAGCACGCGCCTCACGCGCGGCAGCCAGCCCGAAACGCCCACCCAGTACGACGCCAACGGCAAACCCGTGGCAGGCGGCGGCGCGGCCAATAGCATGAAATATATGATGTGGATCATGCCCATCATGATAGGCGTATTTTCCCTCTTTTACAGCGCGGCGTTTTGTATCTATATGTTTACCAACTCGCTCATTACCGTGGCCATCAACTTGATTTACAACGCGGTCACCAAAAAGAAGGACAAGGCCTTGGGCATAGAATAAAGGAGATAGTATGATATCCATCGAGAAAGAAGCAAAGAGTATAGAGGAAGCCATCGCGCTCGGGCTCGAACAGTTGGGCATGACCGAGGACGAGGTGGAGATAGAGGTGCTCAAAAAAGGTGTGTTGTTTGGCAATGCCAAGGTGCGCCTCACCGTCAAGAGCACGCCCAAGGACGACGTTTGCGAGTTTTTGGCGGGGCTACTCGAGCGTATGGGGCTGGATTGCGACGTATCCGTTGAGGACGTCGAGGGCGGCTTCCACGCCGAAATCAGCGGCAAAGACAGCGCCGCCGCCATCGGCTATCGCGGCGAAGTGTTGGACGCCATTCAGTACCTCACCACCATTCATATCAACAAAAACGACGCTTCGTACACTCGTCTGACCGTCGACGTAGAGGGCTACCGCGCCCGTCGTGCCGACACCTTGCACGCCTTGGCCACTCGTTTGGCCGACAAAGCGGTGCGTGAGGCCAGACCCGTGGAATTGGAGCCCATGAACAACCAAGACCGCCGCATCATTCACGAGACGTTGGCCGACGACGAGCGCGTCAGCACCGAAAGTTTTGGCGACGAGCCCAACCGCTATGTGGTCATCGTGCCCAAAGAGCGCGAGGTGACCTATGGTACTAACAAGTCTTTTCGTACCGGCGGCATCAAGACGCGCAGCTTCGGCGGCAAGAAAAGAAGATTTTGACCTCGATAAAATCTATGCGATAGCCGATTTGTACGCACAAATCGGCTATTGACATATAAAGGAGATTTATGCAGACCATCGCAGCCATATCCACCGCCATCGGCGTGGGCGCCATCAGCATAGTGCGTATGTCGGGCGAGGGCAGTTTGTCCCTGGCCCTTCGTCGTTTTGTATGCGCTGCCGTAGGCGGCTCGCCCGAGCCCAACCGTATGTATTTGGGGCGCTTTGCGGGCGACGGTTTTAGCGAACAATGTATGATGGTCTATTTCCGCGCGCCGCACAGCTACACCGGCGAGGACGTGGTGGAGTTTCAGGTGCACGGTGGCATGGCCATCACCGATATGGTGTTGCGCTGTTTGCTCTCCGACGGCGCCCGCTTGGCCGGTGCCGGCGAGTTTACCCGCAGAGCCTTTTTGAACGGCAAGGTCACTCTTAGCCAAGCCGAGGGCATCATGGGCGTTATCAATGCCGAAAGTCGTGCCGAGGTCAACGCCGGCTATGAGATGATGGCGGGCAGTTTGGCGCGCCGACTTGCGCCCACCTTGGACGCGTTGGAGCGGCTTATCGACACGCTCGAGGCCGGGCTCGACTATCCCGACGAAATGCAGGAGGAGATAGAGCGTGATTTCGGCCCCACCCTGCGGGCGATAGATGGCGACTTGCGCGTGCTTTCCGCCACCGCCGCCGACGGCAAATTGGTACGGCACGGCATATCCGTGGCGTTGATCGGCACGCCCAATGCGGGCAAGAGCAGCCTGCTCAACTGCATTTTGCACGAGGAGCGCGCCATCGTTACGCCCATTGCAGGCACCACGCGCGATACGTTGTGCGAGAGCGTTTCGGTAGCGGGCGTGCGCCTCAACCTATTGGATACCGCCGGTTTGCGCGAGGCCACCGACGAGGTGGAGCGCATCGGCGTAGAGCGTGCCAGACAAGCCGCCGACAAAGCTGACGTAGTGGTCTATTTGTTGGACGCCACGCGGCACGAATCGCCCGATCCGGCGCTGTTGGCAAACTATGCGCACAAACGACTGTATATCGTCTACAACAAGACCGACCTTGCCGCGGCGCCCTCTAAGGAATATGCTTCCATCAGCGCCAAAACGGGGGCGGGCGTAGACCGATTGTTGCAACAAATAGCCGCCTTGTGCCACACCGAGCGCACCTATGGCGGAATGCTCACCGAGGATAGGCATATCGAGGCGGTAGGCCGTGCGCAAAGGCACATCGAGGCCGCTTTGGCCGCCTATGACAATATGCCCCTCGACTGTGTGTTGGTAGATCTCCGTCAGGCTTACCAAGCATTGGGCGAAATAGACGGCGCCACCGCGACCGACGCGGTGCTCGACCGCATATTCGCCACCTTCTGTATAGGCAAATGAAAACGCAATATGACGCCATCGTAATAGGTGCCGGCCACGCCGGCGTGGAGAGTGCGCTCGCCTTGGCCCGTTTGGGCAAAGACGTGCTTTTGTTGGCCATTCAACTCGACTCGGTATCCTATATGGCGTGCAACCCCAACGTGGGCGGCACGGGCAAGGGGCACTTGGTGCGCGAGATAGACGCATTGGGCGGTCAAATGGCCATCAATGCCGACCATAGCCTGTTGCAGATCAAAATGCTCAACGCCACCAAAGGCGCCGCGGTGCAAAGCCTGCGGGGACAGACCGACAAAGACGCCTATCATCGCAATATGAAGGCCACGTTGCTGTCCACGCCGCGCCTCACCTTGTCGGAGGGCGAAGCCACCCGTCTTGCCGTTGCCAACGGCCGAGTAGAGGGGGTGTATGTCGGGGCGCAACTATATACCGCCCGTGCGGTGGTGGTGGCCTCGGGCGTATATCTCAACGCGCGCATCATTCGTGGCGAGGAGCAATATTTCGAGGGCCCTTCGGGTTTCCGTCGCGCCGAGCGCCTTACGCAGTCTTTGGTGGAGGCGGGCATACCTATCCGACGTTTCAAGACGGGCACGCCCGCGCGCATTGCCCGCGACAGCATAGATTACGACGAGATGGAGATAGAGAAGGGCGACGAAGATATCTACAGCTTTTCGTTCCTCACCCGTCGGCGCGTATTCGTAGAGGAGCCGTGCTATCTTACCTACACCAATGCCGATACACACCGCATCATTTTGGACAATTTGCACCGCGCGCCCATGTACAACGGCAATATCAAGGGCGTAGGCCCCCGCTATTGTCCCTCTATCGAGGACAAAGTGGTGCGTTTTCCCTCTCACTCGCGGCACCAAATTTTCATCGAGCCCGAAACGCTCGGCGGCGATAGTATGTACGTGCAGGGTATGAGCACCAGTTTGCCGCGCGACGTGCAGGAGGCCATGTACCGCACTCTGCCCGGGCTTCGACATTGCCGCTTTCTCAAATACGCCTACGCCATAGAGTACGATTGCATCGATCCCACCGCGCTCTATCCTTCGCTGGAGTCCAAGGTGGTGTCGGGGCTGTTTTTCGCGGGACAAGTCAACGGCAGCTCGGGCTACGAAGAAGCGGCCGCGCAGGGGTTGATGGCGGGTATCAACGCCGCCCGCACCCTCGACGGCAAGCCCCCCGTGGTGTTGCGCCGCGATCAAGCGTATATAGGCGTACTCATAGATGATTTGGTCACCCGCGGCACCAACGAACCCTATCGAATGATGACGGCTCGCGCCGAATATCGCATCACGTTGCGCCAAGACAACGCCGACCGTCGCCTTACCCCCTTAGGGCGCGAAATAGGCTTGGTGGACGACCTGCGTTGGGGCGTCTTTTGTGACAAACGCGACGAGCGCGCCGCGCTGGACAAAGCGTTGGAGACCGTGTTGCCTCCCGCCGTCACCACGCCCATTTTGACCAAGGGCGGCGAGCAGGCGCCCAAAGCGGGCGTCAAAGCGCGCGATCTTTTCAAGCACGCCAAGGTGGTGTGGCAAGACGTGTGGGCGCTCCCGCAATTTCATGACTTCGACAGCGTCGTTATGCAAGAGGCGGCCATCGACTGCAAGTATGAGGGCTACCTTGCGCAAGAGCAGGCCATGCGCGAAGAAGCGATGGCGCTCGAAAGCAAAGCGTTGCCGCTTGACTTCGACTACAACACTTTGGACAATTTGCGCTTGGAGGCGCGCCAAAAACTCAACGCCGTACGCCCGCTCACACTGGGGCAAGCAGCGCGTATCAGCGGCATATCGCCCGCCGATATCAACGTGTTGATCATATATCTGTTGAGGGAGAATAAGTGATGGATTTGCAAAAGGCGGCTGCCGCGTGGGGCATAACGCTGTCCCCCGACCAAATGCAACAATACGATCGCTACTACCGTTTGTTGGTCGAGTGGAACGAGCGCTTCAATCTTACCGCACTCACCGCGCGCGACGAGGTGTACGCCAAACATTTTTTGGATAGTTTGGCGGGGCTTGGGTTTATGCACGGCAAGGTGTGCGACGTGGGCGCGGGGGCGGGATTTCCCTCCTTGGCCTTGGCCATTGCCGACAAGTCTGTAGACTACACGTTGCTCGACAGCGTCAACAAAAAGGTCAACTTTTTGCTGGCCGTAAAGGATGAGTTGCACCTCGACAACACGCGCCCCGTACACGTGCGCGCCGAGGACGCGGGACGCGGTCAAATGCGCGAGACGTTCGACGTGGTCACCGCGCGTGCCGTGGCGCCTATCGGCACCTTGCTCGAATACCTCTGTCCGCTTGCCAAAGTGGGCGGGCAGGTGGTAGTATATAAGACGAATGCAGTTGAGGAGCGAGCGCTTGCTTCCCGCGCCGTGGGCGTGTTCAAATTGGAGGAGATCGCCTGCTTCGAGTATGAGATAGAGGAAGCCAAGCGTTGCGTTTTGGTCTATCGCAAAACGGCCGCTACCCCTCGCCAGTATCCGCGCGGAGGCAACAAACCGCGCACTATGCCATTGTAGGAGGCACTATGACGTTTGAAGAATTGAAATCGGGATTGCAGGAGCAACAACGCGTGCTGGATCAAGTGGGCGTCGCCATGGGGTTGGACGCATTGAAAGCGCGCAGTGAGGAATTGCAACGGCAGCTGGACGACCAAAACCTTTGGAGCGATATGGCCAAGGCGCAAGTCGTGGCGCAAGAAGCCAAAAAGGTGAGCAACAAACTCAACGCCTACGGCAAGTTGCAGTCCGCCATCGCCGACGCTTTGGTGTTGGTGGATATGGCCGCCGAGATGGAGGCGGTAGAGGAGATAGATAGTTTGTCCGCCGAGTTGTCCTCCATAACCGAGCGCGTGGAAGCCATGCGTTTGGAGGCTTTGCTCCGTGGCGAATACGACAGTTGTGACGCTATTCTCACGTTGCACGCCGGCGCAGGCGGCACCGAAGCGCAGGATTGGGTGAGTATGCTCTATCGTATGTATACCCGCTATGCCGAGAAAAAAGGCTACCAATGCAAGACCATCGACTACCTCGCGGGCGATGAGGCCGGCATCAAGAGCGTTACGTTCGAGTTGTCCGGCGACAACGTGTACGGCTATATGAAGGCCGAAAAGGGCGTGCATCGCTTGGTGCGCATCTCCCCCTTCGACGCCAACAGCCGCCGCCACACCTCGTTTGCCTCTCTCGAGGTCATGCCCGTTATCCCCGACGATGGCGAAATCGTCATCAATCCCGAGGAACTCAAAATCGACACCTATCGCTCGGGCGGTGCCGGCGGCCAACACGTCAACCGCACCGATAGCGCCGTGCGTATCACCCACTTGCCTACGGGCATAGTGGTGCAATGCCAAAACGAGCGCTCGCAGATCCAAAATAGAGAGGTCGCCATGACGATGCTCCGCGCCAAATTGGCCGAGAAAAAGGAACGCGAACAACTCGAAAAAGCAAACGAGATCAAGGGCGAACTCAAACGCATAGAGTGGGGCAGCCAAATCCGCAGCTACGTTTTTTGCCCCTACACGATGGTCAAGGATCATCGCACCGGCTACGAAACCGGCAACGTGCAAGCCGTAATGGATGGGGATATAGACGCATTCATTACCGAATACCTACGCAAATCGTAGGCAAAATGGGCGATTAAGTGGGCGTGCACTCGTTCGCTCGCGTCGTGTACGTCGGTACACCGGGCGCTCGTCTCACGCCGCTAACACACCCCCTTACTCATCCCATTTTGCCTACGATTGGGAGCGTTGGAATGTGGTGTTGTGTGGTGTATAGAGGGAGACGAAGTGGGCGTGCACTCGTTCGCTCGCGTCGTGTACGTCGGTACACTGGGCGCTCGTCTCACGCCGCTAGCACACCCCCTTACTCATCCCATTTTGCCTACGATTGGGTGCTATGGAATGTGGTGTTGTGTGGTGTGGTGCGCTGGAATGTGGTGTTGTGTAGTGTATAGAGGGCGATTAAGCGGGCGTGCACTTGTTCGCTCGCGTCGTGTACGTCGGTACACTGGGCGCTCGTCTCACGCCGCTGACACACCCCCTTACTCATCCCATTTTGCCTACGATCGGGAGCGTTGGGATGTGGTGTTGTGTGGTGTATAGGGTTATGCCGACAAGGCGCACAAGCAAAAAATCGCTTTGGCCGGCAAGCCTACAAAAAGGCTCGCCGACGTACCGAGCCGTCGCTCGTAGGGGTATCACTATCCCTGTAGCACGAACAATACGAGGCGCTACTGCGCCCAAAGGAACGAATATGGCAAACGATTTGCAAAACAAATCCCAACTGACGGTGCTGGCCATAGAATCCAGCTGCGACGAAACCGCCTGCGCCATCGTGCGCGACGGGGTCGTTTTGGGCGAGAGCATATCCACGCAAATACCCATACATCGTCTATACGGCGGCGTCGTGCCCGAGATTGCTTCGCGCAACCACGCGCTCAACGTCAATTGGGTGGTGGGTGAGGCGCTTAGCCAAAGCGGTCTGACCATTGCCGACGTGGACGCCGTTGCCGTTACCTACGGTGCGGGGCTCATAGGCGCGTTGTTGGTGGGCGTATCCTATGCCAAGGGCTTGGCCTATGCGCATCGCAAACCCTTGGTGGCCGTCAACCATATTCGCGGCCATATCGCCGCCAACTATCTGGCGCATCCCACCCTGCGGCCACCCTACGTGGCGCTCATCGTGTCGGGCGGACACACGGCCGTGGCCGAAGTGACCGACTACACGCATCTTTCCGTCTGCGGTGCCACCGCCGACGACGCCGTGGGCGAGGCCTTCGACAAAGTGGCGCGCGTATTGGGTTTGCCCTATCCGGGCGGCCCCGAGATAGAAAAATTGGCGCGCGAGGGGCAGGCCGTTATCCCCATGCCCCACCCCAAGATGGCGGGCAAATACGATTTCAGCTACAGCGGATTGAAGACGGCCGTCATCAACTACGTACACACCAAAGAGCAAAGGGGCGAGCCCTATAGCAAAGCCGACGTCGCGGCCTCTTTTCAGGACGCTGCCGTGTCGGTATTGGCGCAAAACGCGGTGGCGTTGGCGCAAGAAAAAGGTCTGAACACCATTGCGGTGGCGGGCGGCGTGGGTGCCAACGGCAGATTGCGCGAGGTGCTCAACAACTACGCCTATCCCCATGGCATACGCACGCTGTTTCCTCCCAAGCGGTTTTGCACCGACAACGCCTCTATGATAGGCATGGAAGCCATCGTGCAAATTCGCGCGGGCGCACCTTTTGCCGACCTCAGCTTGGACGCTGTGGCCACCATACCGTTGCGCAGCCATTGAGCGCGGCATATACTGTCGTATGTTCGGCTATGACTACGACAGATTGCGACAAGATCTACACACCTTCCCCACCGTATTCACGGCGGGGCATTCGGCGTTTGGCAGGCCCATCTATTGCATTTCTGTAGGTGGGGGCGGCGGTATGCTCGTTCACGCCGCCATACACGCGCGCGAGCACATCACGTCGCCCGTGGTCATGGCGATGGCCGCAAGGTATCTCGAGGCCTATCGCGCGGGCGGGTTGCCCCCGTGCGACTTCGTGCCTATGGTCAATCCCGACGGGGTAGAACTGTGCTTGCACGGCTTGCGCTCGGCGCCCCTATGCGCGCGACGCCGTCTTGCGTGCATGGCCCAAGGCGATTTCTCTTTGTGGAAAGCCAACGGGCAGGGCATAGACCCCAACGTTAATTTCGACGCCTATTGGGGTATGGGGCAAAGCAACGTATTTCGCCCGTCCTCGCAAAACTACGTGGGACCCTATCCGCACGCCGCTGCCGAAACGAGGTGCTTGGTGCGCCTGACGCGGCGTCGTCGCTACCGCCTGACGCTCAGTTACCATTGCAAAGGCGAGGTCATCTACTACGGATTGGGCGAGGGCGAATTGGCCGACCACAGCCGCGCCGCCGCCCAATACCTTGGGCGCTATCTGGGCTATGAGCCAAGGCGCAGTTTGGGTAGCGCCGGCGGCTACAAGGACTGGTATGCCTTGCACTATCCGCAGGGCATAGCCCTCACGGTAGAGATAGGCAGCGACGACTTGCCGCACCCTTTCCCCTACACCGGCCTCGCGGCATTGACGGCGCAGCACCGCGACGTGCCCCTCTATATGGCGCAATTACTTGCCCGCACGACGTAGCCTTGGGCAAAGGAGATAGATATGCAAGAAGAGTATATGCGAAAGGCCATAGCCGCCGCCCGCGAAGCGGCCGCCGAGGACGAGGTGCCCGTCGGCGCCGTCATTGTGCGCAACGGCGAGGTGATAGCCACCGCCGCCAACCGCAAGGAGCGGGATCAGTCGGCCGTGAGCCACGCCGAAATACTGGCGTTGGTAGAGGCGGCCAAAGCGTGCGCCAATTGGTATTTGGACGAGTGCGAAATGTACGTTACGCTCGAGCCGTGCGCCATGTGCACGGGCGCCATCATCAATAGCCGTCTCAAAGCCGTATATTTCGGCGCATACGACCCCAAAGGGGGCTGTATGGGCAGCGTGTACGACCTTGTAGGGGACAAAAAACTCAACCATCGTATGCCCGTAGAGGGTGGCGTATTGGGTGAAGAATGTGGCAAAATGCTCAGCGAGTTTTTTGCCGCCAAACGAAAAAAATAAAGGCGGAAAGCGTCTGAAAAACGGGAGCGCTACGCTCCAAAGGAGCAATTATGCTGATTATTGTAGGGCTGGGCAACCCCGGGTTGGCCTATCGCAACACCTATCACAACTCCGGCTTTAATGCGGTGGACAAGCTTGTCGAACGTCGCGGCGGCACCTTTAAGCGCCGTATCTGTCGCGCCAAAGTGTGCGAATTGTTTGTAGGCGGCGAAAAGATCGTGGTAGCCAAGCCCCAAACGTATATGAATTTGTCGGGCGAAAGCGTCAAGGAATTGGCGGGCTACTATCGAGCCAAACCGCAGGAGATCGTGATCGTCTACGATGACGTAGATCTCGACTTGGGCGTATTGCGAATGCGCGAAAAAGGCTCGGCCGGCACCCACAACGGTATGCGCTCGGTCGTGGGCCTTGTGGGACAAGACGTGTTGCGCTTGCGCATCGGCATCGGACACCCCGAGGGGCAGGTGCCTCTCTACGACTTTGTGTTGTCCAAGCCCAAGGGTGCGGCGCTCGACGCTTGGGACGATGCCACCACCCGCGCCGCCACGGCGTTGGATCGCTATATTCGCACGCGCTCGGTATCGCAAACCATGCAGGATCTACAATGAAGGACTTTTTTGATATACCCCAACTGCGGGCGGCGTATGCCGACGCATTGCAATCCATCGCCACGCGTCAACGCACGGTGGTCTATGCCGCTTCGCACACGCAGCGCGCTCATCTGCCCACCCTTACGGGGCGGCCGTTCGTTTTTGTCACCGCCGCCGACCGCGTGCCGCACGTGTTGCAAACGCTCGAACAAATGGGTGCCCGTACCCTTACGATGCCCGCGCCCTTCGACCGCGTGGTGCACCGTATGCAGGCCAATCTCAGCAACGTCAGCATGCGATTGGCGTGTTTGCGCCGCCTTGCCGAGGACGATTTCGACGCCTTGGTGCTTTGCCCCGAGGCCCTTACCCAATACGTACCGCAAAAGGCACGCCTTGTCTCGGCTATCACCCGCCTTGCCGTGGGAGACGAGTGGGATTTGGGCGCTTTGCAGGATAGGCTTGCCGCATTGGGCTACGTGCGCATGGCCGACCGCGCCGAGAGCAAAGGTACCTACGCTATGGTTGGCGACGTTTTGGAACTGTTTCCGCTCGATTCGGAGTTGCCGGCGAGGGTGCTGTTTGAGTTTGACGCCATCGAATCCATCAAGTATTTTCAACCCGAAACCATGCAAGGCGTGGGGCGCGTAGACGCCATCACCTTGCTTCCCGCCACCGATATGCTGTACGACCTTGCCCCCGCCGAGGTGGTCAAGCGCGTGGTAGCCGGTCGGTCGCCTTTGCAGAACGCCAAAGTGCAAATACGCACCGAGGAGATCGTGCAAGAGGTGGAAATGCAGCTGTCCACCCGTCCGAAAGACCCTGCTTTGGGTTGGGTTCTGCCCTTTATCAAAGAACAATTCGACACGGTTTTCGACTACTTGCCCGAGCGGTGCCTACTGGTGCTGGACGAGCCGAAACAGATATTTGACGTGTTGAGCGCCGCCACCCAAACGTTGCGCGCCCGCGTCGACCGCTTGGTTGCCGAGGGCGAGGCTTTGCGCCGCCATGCCGAAAGCGCGTTGTCTGCCGACGAGACCCTTCGTCGCGTGGGCGACTTCACCACGTTGGGCTACAGCGGCATACCCTCGGGACAAATCGACGCCAAAGCGGGGCAATTCGTATTGCAGGGCACCAACTTGCCCGCATACACCAAGGATATCAATTTGTTGGTCAAGGACTTGATGGAGTACGATCGACGCGGCTATCGGGTGCGCCTCTATTGCGCCAGCGAAGATTGGGTCAACACAATGCGGGCAATGCTGGGCGACGTGCAAGCCGAGTTGGTGCCCCAACGCCTCGACCGTGGGTTTATTTTCCCCGCCGCCAAGTGCGCTGTGGTGGGCACGCAAGATATGTGCCTTACCACGGTGCCCACCTTGAGCAATTTGCCCAAAGAGCGTGTGGTCGCGCCCAACGTGGGCGACTACGTGGTGCACGACGAGTACGGAATAGGTCAATGCTTGGGTGTGCAACACGTCAAGAGCTACGTGGGCGAAATGGACTACCTGGTGCTGCGCTATGCCGGCGAAAACAAGATATATGTGCCCATGCACCAGCTCAGTTTGCTCAAACCTTACGCAGGCTCGGAGTCGGTGCCCAAACTATCCAATCCCAACAAGGACGAGTTCAAACAGCAAAAGGCCAAGGCGCGCCAAGGCATACGCAAACTGGCCTTCGACTTGTTGGAATTGTACGCCAAGCGCGAGCAAAGCCACGGCTATCGCTATCCGCCCGATACGCCCTTTCAGGCCGAATTCGAGCAAGCCTTCGAGTTTGAAGAAACGCCCGACCAGCTGGAGGCGGTGGCCGAAATCAAACGCGATATGGAGGCGGGCAAGGTGATGGATCGCCTGATCTGCGGCGACGTAGGCTTCGGCAAAACCGAGGTGGCGTTGCGCGCCGTGTTCAAAACCATTATGGAAAACAAGCAGGCCGCCATATTGGCGCCCACCACCATTTTGGCCGAACAGCACTTTATGACGGTGGCCGCCAGGTTGCTGCCCTTTGGCGTCAAGGTGGCGTGTCTCAGCCGTTTTCGCTCGGCCAAAGAGTCCAAAGAGATCTTGGCGGGGCTCAAAAACGGCACCGTCAGCGTGGTGGTGGGCACCCATCGTTTGCTCAGCAAGGACGTGGAGTTTTTCGATCTGGGTCTATTGGTGCTGGACGAGGAGCAGCGCTTCGGCGTAGAGCACAAAGAAAAGATCAAGACCATGCGAAGCAACGTCAACGTGCTGTCGCTGTCGGCCACGCCCATACCCCGCACCTTGCATATGGCGCTGTCGGGCATACGCGACGTCAGCGTGCTGGACACGCCGCCCAAGGGGCGCCACGACGTGGACACGATGGTGGGCGAATATTCGGACGCCTTGTTGGTGGACGCCATCGAGGCCGAGATCAACCGCGGTGGACAAGCCTTCGTGTTGTACAACAGCGTGGAGAAAATATACTATTGCTTGCGACGCTTGCAAGAATTGCTGCCCGACGTTACCTTCGTGGTGGGACACGGGCAGATGACGGCCAAAGAGTTGGAGGGCAACATCTACAAGTTCTACAACAAAGAGGCGCAAGTGTTGTTGGCCACCACCATCATCGAGAACGGCATAGACGTGCCCAACGCCAACACGTTGTTCGTGTTGGAGGCCAACCGATTGGGGCTGGCGCAAATGTATCAACTCAAGGGCAGAGTGGGGCGGTCTACCCGCCAAGCGCGCGCCTATTTTACCTACCCCGAGGGTTACGTTCCCACGGGAGACGTGGCCAAACGCTTCGACGCATTGTGCGACAACGCGGGGATGGGCTCGGGCTATCGGCTGGCATTGATGGATCTTGAGATACGCGGCGCGGGCGACGTGTTGGGGCGTGAGCAACACGGCCACGTCGAAAAGATCGGCTACGATATGTATTGTCGCCTCTTGCGCGAGACCATCGCTTTGTTGAAAGGCGAGATCGTGGCGCCCGACACCAACACCGAGGTTTCGGTCAACTGCGACGCCTATATACCCGACGCCTACGTTACGGTAGAGCGCGAGCGGCTCAAATTGTACCGTCGCATAGCGGGTCTTGCGGACGAGTCCGAGCGCGACGCCATCTACAAAGACCTCGGCGAATTGTATGGCAAGCCGCCCGAGCCCGTGCGCAATCTGCTGGCGGTTTCGCTGTTGCGCGTTATGGGCAGCAAAGTGGGCGTGCAAAAGATAGAGATAGACGCACGTTTCTGCCGCGTGCGCTTCGTGAACGCCGATTATGCCAAGAGCGTGGCGGTGCAGGCGGCGGTGCGCCGCATAGGGGACGAGTGCCAAACGGTGTGGCTCGATACCGCCCTCGAATTGGTGCCCGTCAAGCCGACTGTATCTTACAAAATGCAGTTGGTCACGCGGTTTTTGCGCTACGTGGGCGGAAATTATACGCCCAAACCCCAAAAATAGGCAAATTCTTGTTGCCTTATGGCGGTGTTTTATGTATAATTGTTGTGTGTATTTATACGCGCGCGAATGTGGTACACTCTCGCGCAGTCAAGGAGAAAAAATGAAAAAGACTATCCTAATCGTTACCATCGTCATCATTATGGCAGTCAGCGCGACGTTGCTTACGGCTTGCGGCACCGCTATGTTCCCCCTCAACGAGGAGCGCGCGGGCAAGCAAGTTACCGCCACCGTCAACTTTGCCGATCGCGTTTCTATCGTATCCGTAGACGAGTTGTACACCCAGTTCTATAGCTACTACAACTATTTGTACACCTACTACCAATACGGCTATATCTCGCAAGCGCAATTCCAAAGCTATCTGTCCAACTTGGACGAGACCTTTGCCACCAGCAACGAGTCTTTGGCCAAAAACGCCTTGTACGTGTTGAAGTGCATCGACTTCCTCACCGCCTACTATTCGGACGCCAACGTCATTGCGCAAGACGACCCCGCCGTCGTGGCCATGAAGGCCGCCTCCACCAAGGGCAAAACCTATGATTTTGCCAAGGTGAGCGAACTCAATCGTTTCTATGCCGACCGCATTGCCGAGATCGAGACCGTGTTGTCCTGCTATGACGACTATCGCTACGTCAACAGTGCCATACGTTCGGCCAACAAGGATTTGCAGACCCGTTTCGATAGCTATCTCGAGACCGTCAAGGCCGAGTATGCCGCCTTGGACGGCACCACCAAGGATACTACGCCCGCCGGCTTTACGAGCATCAGTGTGGTCGAAACGCCCTATCGCCTTGTGTACGAGGTGGATGAGGACGCCACGCTCGACACGCGCGGTCTGGTGGTGGTGGCCAACTATGCCGAGGCCAACGATGAGCATGGCCTCACCGTAGAGATCCCCACCAAATATTTGGTGACTTCGGGCTTTAGTGCCAAAGAGGTTGCCGAAGACCAAGAGATCACCGTTACCTATGGCCAAAAGACCGCCACCTTCACCGTGGATATCGTAACGGCGCGCCCCACCCGTGAGCGTCCCGCCACCGTGGAAGAGACGGAGTCCGAGGACGACACCGTTTTGGCCGCCAAGTTCTCCTTTGAGATCAAGGAGTCCGACTATGTGGCCGAAGGGTTGTCGGGCGAAGCGCTCGCCGAGGCTCGTAACGAGCTCAAGATGGCGCGCAGCGCAATGAGCCGCCTCAACAACTACCTCGAGAGCAACTATCGCGACTACAACTACTATCTCTACACCTACTTGGTCAGCCAAGTGCGCGAACTTACCTCTCGCATCAAGGCCAATGCCATTACGTTGACCCAAGCCGAGTTGGACAGCGAGTACAATCGCTTGGTCAGCGAGCGCTCGGCCGAATTGGCCAAAAAGGCTTTTGTCAAATCGGACGTAGAGGATGTGGAAAGCAGTCTGTTGCAACCCGCGTTTGACAACACCTACGGCTACTACTATGTGTCGCAAGTGCTCTTCAAGTTTACCGAGGAGCAATCCGACGCCATCAGCGCGTTCAAGTCGGCAGGCAACGCCAACGAGACCGCCATTCAACACTTCACCCTCAACAAGGCCAAGGAGATAGGCGTGTGGTTGTCCAACCCCGACTATGACGAGACCGCCGTTTGCGAGGACGAGAATTGCACTTGCCCCCATTGCAAAAACTACGTCTTGCCCGCCGGTGCCGAGCGTCCCTCGTACACCACCTTGGAGCAATGGTACGGTTGCCAAACCGACTGCCCCTGCGTGGCTTGCCCCTCCCACAAATATTTCAATACCGAAGCCATCAACGTGATGAGCGTCATCGGTGATATCGAGAGCGACATCGCGGCCGTCAATGCCGACGCCACCGCTACCGCCGACGCATTGACCTATCGCCAAGCGTTGCTCGACACCATCAACGGTTGGATCTACAAGGCCAACGAGGATAGCGGCGCCTTTACCGCCATCAAAGACGAAAAATACGGCTATTTGATGACGCCCGAAACCGAGTCGAGCGGCATGGTGGAAGCCTTCGAGTTGGCTTGCGACGTATTGGCCGCCTACAATGGCACCGATTCCTACAATGGCAAGACCTTTGCCGAGGCCAAGGCCGAGTTGGCCGACAAGGGCGTGTTTGTCGAGAGTTCGACCGGCGGCGTGGGCGGTTATGCTTGGTGCGTGTCCGAGTACGGCATTCACTTCGTGGTGCTCACCGCCTATGCTGTAGACGCCGACTTCGGCACCGTCAGCCAAAATAACGTCGGCACCGACAGTTACAATCAACTCGGGCTCGACTACATCTACAATAGCTACGATTATGACGCCAGCCCCGAGGCCAGCCTTGCCGTTAAGGACGGTGACAACACCGTGTACTATGCTGCGGGCACCATCGGCGAGCATATCGGCAGCGAGTTGCTCAGCGAAAAGGTCTCTGCTTCTTACGCCAAGTTCCAAAAGGACTTCATCTCCGAGTATGAGAAGAGCAACATCAAGTACAACCCCAAGGGATATGAGTATTTGCTGAAACAGTTGCAAGACAACAACAACAAATAAAACTACAAATACGACAAACGGCGTGCAATGCACGCCGTTTTCAAAAGAGCGCGCCCTTTTGCGCGCTCTTTTTGTGTTATGTATAACGGAAAAAACACAGCGAAACTATTTTTCGGTATGACCCAACAAATAGTCCAAAGAAACGTTGATCTTAGGGTGTGGTATGCGTGGGGCGGGGGTCAATCCTTGCGCCCCGTCAGGTGGCCTTCCTCCACCAGCCCCGCAAAGTCTTGTTGGCGCAACGCCTCGTACAGCACCACGGCCACGCTATTGGACAGGTTGAGGCTGCGCAAGGTGGCGCGCATGGGTATACGCACCGCGTGCGCATAGTTCGAGGCAAGCAGCGGCTCGGGTAAGCCGTGCGTTTCTTTGCCGAAGACGAGGTAGTCGTCCTCGCCGTAGCGCACGTCGGCATAACATTGGGGCGCTTTGGTCGAGGCAAACCAACAGTTGGCGTTGGGGTTGCGGTCTACAAAATCTTGCCAATTTTCGTATACGACAAGGTCGAGTTTGTCCCAATAATCCAAACCGGCGCGCTTTACGGCTTTTTCGCCGATGTCAAAGCCCAACGGCTTGATGAGATGCAACTTGCTGCCGGTGGCGGCGCAAGTGCGGGCTATGTTTCCCGTGTTTTGGGGTATTTCGGGTTCTACAAGCACTATGTTCATA
>Ga0310695_10007135_pt1 | contig 17988 bp, 10 predicted proteins | sample RumenRJG_04DNA_FD_203882 | JGI IMG/M metagenome (GOLD analysis project Ga0310695, IMG submission 203882) | Bovine rumen microbial communities from Lethbridge, Alberta, Canada - RJG_04 (v2) (version 2) | ecosystem: Host-associated > Mammals > Digestive system > Stomach > Rumen | place: Canada...
CCTACTGATATCAGTGCGGTAGAGAATACTCTGGCAGGTTTCTGGCCCTCCTTGTTGGCGAACCTGAACATTGTAGTTTCCATGCCGAATGTAAGAAGGACAAGACACAAAGCAGTATATGCATACATCTTTGTTATGGCTCCGTACTCTCCGCCCTGTGCCTTGAGCACGTTGGTATACAAAGGAGTCAGCAGGTAATTGATGAACCTTCCAACTATGCTGCTGATTCCGTAAATGGCCGTATCTTTGGCCAAAGATGCCATTTTGTTGTTTGCCATATGACTCTCTTTCTGTTATTTTGGTTTACCAAAGATACAAACAATGTTCTAATATATCTGTGAGTTAGATTCACATATTAGAGGTATTTTGCAATAAATTTTAAAATAACTATTAAAAAAATTTGTTTGTTATAATCAATACATATATATTTGTCCTCCGAAGGTCACATGCTAAGGTTCCGTTGGGAACAGCTGTGACCTTTTTTTAGGGATGAAGTTAGGATTGATTGATGTAAATATGACTAAAAGGTTTTTATGACTTCTAATGCTGTGAATGCACGTCCCATTCATTTAAAGTACTATGTGCTATTAATTGAATGGTCCAATCGAACCGGTCGGAATAAGATGTTATAACAGATTATTCCGTACCGGGGAGGTTGGAAATACCAAAATTGTAAACTAAAGATCTTATAAACTATGAAAAATCACAATACCTCTTATAGAATACTGTGGTGCTTGCCGTTTATTTTTTGCATATCATGCTGGGATTCTGATTGTAAATTCTGGAATAATAATCCTTCTTGTTGTGAAATAAAGGAGTTGCTGTATCATTACAGCGTTGTAGATCCGGTTCCCCAAAAGTATCAGGCTGCCAAATTCATAATTGACAATATTAAAGGGCATTACTCTTATGCCGGCAATCAGATATATGACTATTATGATTTTGCTGCCTCATTACTTTCTGATTCGCTACTCTCCCCCGAACAACAGCGAGATAGTCTGCTGTTTATTGCTGATTCCAGATTCAAGGATTTGCCTAAAGACAGGATATCGGACAAATACCTGATTAGCGCAGATTACCTGATTTATAATATTGACAAATCCTTTGAACAATGGAGTACCTGTCCCTGGGCCAGCCAGTTATCTTTTCAGGATTATCTTGAATGGCTTTTGCCCTATAAGGCTGTGGAGTATCAGGAACTGGATTGTTGGCGTGATACTCTTTTGGCTCATTTTGGCTCAGGTCTTGACAATCCTGTCGTTAATGACGTTGAATATAATACCACATTGGGCGTTGCCGATATGATCCGTTCACAGGCATACTCCAGCATGCACCGATACGGTTTATATACTCGCTCCGGTTTGCCTTTGCTAAGTTCTTATCTGTTGCCCAGACAGACATTTGGAAATATTCCTGATTATGCTTTGGTTGGTGTTCTGGCTCTGCGTGCCGCTGGAGTTCCCGCCGTCATTGACGAAACTCCTGTCGGTGCACGATATACTGCTGCAACAAAATGGTTCGTAATCAAGTCTGACCGCGGAGAGGAGCTTACATCGGAATGGGATCTTTCAACTATGATTGGCGGCGGTTTCTTTCCGTATGAGCGTGGACCTAAAGTGTTCCGAAACACTTATGCAATTGACCAAAGTCGATTACAATACTCAAAAAAGGCAAAATATGTATATCCCTTTGGCCTGTGCAAGAAAGATATAACCGACAGGTATTTCCTTACGTGCAATATTGAATTACCAATAGACCGTTCAATCAGGAAAAGCCTTAAGGACAAATATGTTTATATAGCATCGGCCGTGCGTAATGAAGCCGAACCATGGTGTATTGTAGATTTTGGAACTCTCAGGCACGGCAATGCTATTTTTGACAACATGGGTCGTGAAGTGCTTTATGTGGCAATGGGATATGACGGCAATGGGCTTGTTCCAATCACAGCCCCTTTCATCCTGCATAAGGATTGCAGTGTGGAATATGTAAGTCCCGATACCGTAAATTCACCGTCTTTGGACAAATGGAAAAACAATACGCTATGAAAAACCTGACAGCAATAATCCTTTCCGTGTTTCTTGTAACCGGTTGCTCAACTGGCACTCAGTATCTGCATTATGCATTAAAGTCAGCCGGCAATAATAAAAAGGAACTGAAAGCGGTGCTCAAACACTATCGCACCGTTGACCGTGACCCTGAAAAACTGCAGGCTGCAGAATACCTGATTGCCAATATGCCGGCGCATTATTCTTACAGGGATACATCGGCAATTAACTCATATTACAGGACTGCCTTGCAGATTCTGGGAAAAGGTCCCAGTCCGGATTGGCAGCGCGACACCCTGAGGTATATAGGTGATACCCGTTATCCTGGTCTTATGCAGGATATCATATCCGATGTTGATGTAATGACAGCCGATTATCTTATTTACAGTATAGACCGCGCATTCAGTTCGTGGCGGAACAGCCCATGGTCACGGCATCTTACCTTTGAGGAATTCCGTGACTGGATACTGCCTTATAAGGTAACCGAGCTGCAAAGTCTGGATTTTTGGCGTGACACCCTTTCGGCGCATTACAGTGACAGCCTTTTAAAAGTACCGGCCGGGGATATGCAACGCAACAGTATTTATGGTGCAATGGAGATTGTACGTAACGAGATTCACAGTAAACAGTCCGATATAGGCATGAGGGTAATATGGGAGGATCGCGGAAGCATACCCATGTTGAGTGCTTCAACCTGGGTCCGGATGACTTACGGCAGTTGCATGGACTATGTAACTATGGGTACCGCGGTTTTCCGGAGCATGGGATTGCCTGCTGCTGTTGACCAGGTCCCGGTGTGGGGAAGGAATAACGACGGACATAGCTGGTATGTGTTCCTGTCTGACCGAGGCAGGGAGGAACGCACCATCAATTCCCTGATAATGCCGGCAGGAATGCAGTTTTATCCGTACGAACGTATCCCCAAGGTATGGCGCAGGACTTATGCAATAAACCGTGACCAGGCAAAATACCGTAACAAGGCAAAATTTGTCTATCCGTTTGACCTTTGTCAGCATGATGTGACTGACCGTTACAACCTGACATCGGACATTAAGATAGAGTTGAACCGGGATGTGAAGCTAAAGGACAGGTATGTGTACATAGCAATGGCTGTCAACAATGGAGGTCCGGAATGGAGGGTGCTTGACTTAGGAAAGGTAAAAAAAGGAAAAGCCTGCTTCAGTAAGGTTGGGCGTGATGTATTGTATATTGTGCTTGGTTTTGACGGAAAAGGACTTGTTCCAGCAAGCGCCCCGTTCATACTCCATAAAAACGGCAGTGTGGAATATGTTGACGGATCCCAAGATGCAATCAGCATGGAACTTAGGCGAAAATACTACGAATCCTACAATGTGGTTGATATGCGCAGGCGAATCATAGGAGGCCGAATCCAGTGCTCTGACAGTGAATCTTTTGACAATGCCCAAACCTTGTTTACCATAGACAGGACCGATATTCCATCCCGAATAAACCTGTCGGCATCCCGTCCTTACAGATACTGGCGTTATTACAGCCCGGACGGGTCATGGGGCAGCATTTCGGAGCTGTCATTCTTTGATGAGGATGGAAACCGGTTGTCGGGGCGTGGAATTGCAAATCCTGAGGCAGGACAGGATGCCATAGAACGCGCTTATGACGGCAACCTCTTGTCCAATTTTGAGATTAACCAGCCAAACGGCAATTGGATAGGAATGGATATGGGTAAGCCCGTCAATGTAACGCAAGTGAGCGTTTCGCCCCGAAGTGACGATAATGACATTTGCCCCGGCAATGAGTATGAACTGTTCTGTTTTGACGGAAACCAGTGGAACTCACTTGGATACCGCATAGCCCATGACAACAGTCTGCATTATGACAATGTCCCGGTAAACAGACTGCTCTGGTTAAGGAATTATACCCGCGGCAACAATGAGAGGCCTTTCATAGTAAGGGAAAACCGTGATATTGAGTGGTGGTAAAAAACATGTATAACTATAAAAAACCTGAAATTTATTATTATGGAAAGAAATAATGTTACCTTTGCTGAAAACAGGTTTAAGCTTATTGTTTGCAGTTTAATATGAAAAAAACCTTTTCTAAACTATCAGTTTTGCTGGCCTTGGCTGCGCATACCGCTTTTTGCGGAGCTCAGATTATAGGCCCTCGTATCCTCACAATGCAGGATGTGGTGCAGTTGGCACAGGAAAATTCCATTTCATCAATGATTAACCGCAATTCTTTGATTGCATCTTATTGGGATTATCGCTCTTTCAAGGCGGAATTACTGCCTTCGCTCAATCTCAGTGCCAATCTTGCCCAGTTTAACCGTTCACTTGTGGAGCTGCAGGATTACAATACCGGTGCCATAAGCTATCGTGCTAATTACAATCTGTCCAATGATGCCACATTGTATGTAAGCCAAAGCGTTCCATGGACAGGAGGTACGTTGTCTCTGTCCACACAGCTTTCGCGTCTGGACCAGTATAATCCCTCAAGGCTGACCACCTATTATGCGCAGCCGGTTTATCTTACATATGCCCAGTCTCTATGGGGCTTTAACCGTTTCAAGTGGGACAAAAAGACCGCACCCAAACAGTATGAGGTAGCTAAACGTGAATACATAGAGAATATGGAACAGGTAAACCAGACGGCAGTTTCATATTTCTGGAGTTACGTGAATGCCAAAGAGACTTATGAGCGCGCAAGCAGCAGCTTTGAAGACAGCAAGCGCCTGTTTGAGGCCGGCCAGACCCGTTTTGCCATGGGAACCATAACCCGTGACGACCTTATGCAGATAGAGGTCTCCATGCTGAATGACTCCCTTTCGCTCAGTTCAAGCAAGGTTAGCTTAAGGAGTGCGCTTAACCGTCTTTGCTCCTATATAGGTTACAAGGAGGATACGGAACTGAGCCTTATAGTGGATTATGATATTCCCGACATAACACTTGACTACAATGACGTGTTGGAGCGTGCCTTGGAAAACTCATCATACAGCCTTAATCAGGAGTTGGAATATACATCGGCTGACCGGAGCGTTGCACAGGCAAAAGCAAACCGTGGCATTTCGGCAAACTTAAACGCACGTTTAGGTATGTCCGGATCGGCCGACAGGTTTGATGATACTTTTGTACAGCTTAAGGATCAGGAGGTGGTTAGTGTCCAGCTTAACATACCTATTCTGGATTGGGGCCTGGCTCGAGGAAGGGTCCGTATGGCCGAGGCCAGAGCCCAGACTACCCGCAACAACCTGGAACAATCCATGATAGACTATCGCCAGAATCTTTTTACCCAGGTAATGCAGTTCAATGACCAGTACAGCCGATGCGAAATATCCAAACGTGCTGCCCAACTGGCCGAAGACAGCTACCAGTTGGCTTTAAAGAGTTTTGGCGACGGAAACATGGATATGACCAAACTGGATCAGATCAAATCCAAACGTGACAGTGCGTTAAGCTCATATCTTAACAACGTGGCAAGCTACTGGAACTACTACTTTGGGATTCGCAAGACCACCCTTTACGATTATAAGACGGGTACGGATATCAATGCGGCGTTTGATGAACTTGTAAAGTAACCGGCAAAAAAGAAAATAATATGATACAGAATATGAATAGACCTATTACTACAGTTTTGGTACTTGCAGTAGTCCTGACTTTTGTTTGCGGCTGCAAGAGTAAAAACAAGAACCAGGAGTCAAAGGATGATGATACTGAGATGGCTCGTGGTTCATACGGTGCCGAGAAGAACCAGGTTACGGTAGCTCCTTTGGAACGCACCGTTTTTAACAAACAGCTTGTTTGCAACGGTAAACTTGAAGCACAGAGCAGAGTTACCGTACAGTTTGCAGCACAAGGTACAATTGCCCAGATAGGGGTGCGTGACGGACAAAAGGTACAAAAGGGCCAGATTCTGGCTTCGCTTGACAAGGAACAGCCGCGCCGTCAGTTGGAACAGGCAAGACTGGCTTATGACAAGGCCGAAATACAGCTTGCCGACCGTCTTTTGAATTACGGCTACACCCTGTCCGATACGGCAAAGATTCCTGCCGAACAAAAGCGTCTTATATACATAAACACAGGCTTTATTGATGCACAGATGGCACTCCAGAATGCGGAACGTACATATAAGGAATGTGACCTTAAGGCTCCTTTTGCCGGAAAAGTGGCCAGTTTAAAGGGTCGCGTACATGAACCGGCAGGCCAGTTCTGCACGCTTATTGATGACAGCCGTTACCTTGTGCGCTTTAGCATCCTTGAAACCGAATACAAGTTTGTCCATACCGGACAGCAGGTGCTTGTTTCACCCTTTATAAACAGTGAGGTGGTGCTTAAGGGAACCATATTGTCCATTAATCCGTCGGTTGACCAGAACGGTCAGATTGCAGTTACCGCCCAGGTGCCCGGTTCCGATGAACTGATTGACGGAATGAATGTCCGCATCACGGTTCAGAACAGTGTTCCTGACCAGCTGGTAGTACCCAAGAGTGCCGTGGTCATCCGTGACAATATGGAGGTACTATTCCGCTATGTAAACGGCCGAAGTCTGTGGACATATGTAAATGTGGTTATGTCAAACACCACACAGCATGTGGTGGAGCCAAACAAAGAGCGTGGCGCCGACCTGAACGTGGGAGACCTGATAATAACCAGTGGAAACCTTAACCTTGGTGATGATGCACCGGTAGTAATTGCCGAATAGCCATGTTCAAGCAACTTATACAACGTCCAATTGCCGTGATAATGGTACTTGTCGCGACAATGGTTCTTGGAATAGCCGCCATCAGGAAACTGCCGGTTTCGCTGGTCCCTGATATTGATATTCCACAGATTACGGTCCAGGTAACATCGCCGGACCGCAGCGCCCGTGAGCTGAATGAGACCATGCTCTCGTCGCTCCGTTCACAGCTGGTACAGATTCCTCATCTGTCGGACATTACATGCACTGCCCGTGACGGCAGCGGCATAATACAGATGACCTTTGAGTACGGTGCCGATGCCGACTATATCTTTATTGACGTAAACGAGCGCGTGGACCGTGCCATGTCCGGTTGGAATAGCGACGAGGAGCGTCCTATTATTGCCCGTGCCAGTGCAACCGATATCCCTGCTTTCTTTGTAAACGTAAGTCTTAAAGATGCCAAAAACGCTTCGGGGCTGCGTTTTCTTGAAATGAGTGACTTTACACGTCAGGTGGTGGTGCGCCGTCTGGAACAACTGCCGGAGGTGGCAATGGTTGACATATCGGGACAGGTGTTCCCGCAGCTGATTGTAATCCCGGATATGGAAAAACTGCGTGCCCTTGGCATTGACGAGAATCAGTTGAGCAGTGCCATTCAGGGTGCCAATGTACGTCTTGGCAACCTTTCAATACGTGACGGAGAGTACCGTTTCAACGTGCGTTTTGAATCAATGGTTGTTACCCGTGAGGATGTTGAGAACGTATATATCAAGATACGCGACCGTGTATATCAGATAAAGGACCTGGCCGAGGTACGTGAAGAGGAGCAAAAGGCTAAAGGCATGATAACTGCCGATGGCAGTCAGTGCGTAACGTTGGCGGTCATAAAGCGTACCGATGCCCGTATGGCCGATCTGCGTGACCACATAAGCCAACTTATTGATGTGTTTGGCCGGGATTACCCGGATATGCAGTTCACCGTAACTCGTGACCAGACAGAGCTTTTGGACTACTCCATAAACAATATGATAAAGAACCTCCTTTTTGGAGCGCTTTTTGCCTGCCTTATCATATTCTTCTTTATGCAGGATGTGCGCAGTCCGCTGCTTATTGTAATAACCATACCCACGTCGCTGATACTGTCATTCCTGTTCTTTTACGTTCTGCACATATCCATCAACATCATATCGCTGTCGGGACTTGTACTAGGCCTGGGAATGATGGTCGATAACTCTATCATTACCATTGACAACATAACCCAACGCTGGCAAAAGGGTGAGAATCTGGCCGATGCCTGCGTATACGGCACACAGGAGGTGTTCACTCCCATGTTGAGCTCCGTGCTTACCACCTGCGCCATATTCCTGCCACTTATCTTTATGAGCGGAATATCGGGAGCCCTGTTTTACGATGAGGCCATGGCCGTTACAATCACATTGTTCTCGGCCCTGATAGTATCCGTCCTGGTCATTCCTGTGTTCTATTACATGTTCTACCGGAAACAGCCTTGCTTTACTCCCAACCGCTTTATCCAGAAAATAAGCGTGAGCGGAATGACATCGGGCTACGAAAAGATCATGGGATGGTTCTTCCGTCACCGTGGTGTAATGTGGAGCATTTTTGGAGCTGCAATATTGCTTATTGGAGTATTGTTTACCGTACTTGACAAGCAAAAACTTCCGGAACTGTCGCACAGCGATACGCTCGTAAACATAGAGTGGAACGAGAGGGTATCGGTACAGGAAAACAACAGCCGTTGTGAAAAGATCCTGGCCCAATTCCCGGACCTGGTGCAACAGTACACATGTATGACCGGCGCCCAGCAGTTTGCCTTGTCACATACCCGCGAAATTGGCGTGAGCGAGGCAATAATCTATATCAAGGCCGGCAGTACCGATGATATCAGCCAGATTGAATCACGTGTCATCAATTATGTGCATGACAATTGGCGTGAGGCCGTATGTACCACCCAGGCATCGGGCAATATATTTGACATGCTCTTTTCGGAAAAAGAGCCGTCGGTTGTGGCAAGGATAAAACGCAGTGACGGCAAGACTCCGGAGCCGGACCAGCTTACAATGCTGCTTGCCGATTTGCGTGCCGCCCTGCCCGGAATAAACGTGCAGCCTGCCGAATGGAACGAGTACATAGAGCTTGTAACCGACCCCGAAAAGCTGGCACTGTACAATGTAAGTTTCAATCAGATACTAAGCTATCTGCAAAGCTCCATGAATGCAGGTTCGGTACTGCGCATAACCAAGGGTGACATTTCTATGCCCGTAGTAATTGGCATGGGCGAGAAAGAGGCCCGTGACCTGATACAGGGCAATTACTTAGTGTCAAACGGAGTCCGTGTTCCGCTTGAGATCCTGCTTAAAGAGACACGTAACCGTGACCTTAAGCAGATAACATCGGGCGTTGACGGGGAGTATTATCCGCTTTTGCTTGACGTTAAGGGACGTGAGGCACGCCAAACCATGGAAGTCATTCAGAATGTAATCCGTCGGAATGACCGTTTTGACGTTTCGTTCAGCGGATCCTATTTTACAAACCGTGAAATGATAAAGGAACTGTGCTCCGTGCTCCTGGTTTCAATCCTGCTCCTGTTCTTTATCCTGGCAGCCCAGTTTGAAAGCCTGGTCCAGCCGTTCATTATCATGAGCGAACTCATCATTGACATTTTTGCGGTACTTGCCGTATTGTGGGTCTTTGGTGAGAGTATAAATCTTATGTCAATGATAGGCCTGGTAGTCATGTGCGGTATAGTGATAAATGATTCCATCCTAAAGGTGGATACTATTAACCGTTTGCGTGACAAAGGATTAGGGCTTAAACATGCTATACTTGAGGCTGGCAGCCGCCGTCTTAAGGCCATAATCATGACATCGCTTACCACCATACTTGCAATAGCTCCGTTCCTTGTACGAGGTAATATGGGAAGTGACCTGCAGTATCCATTGTCACTTGCTCTCATAGCAGGCATGATAGCAGGAACGTTTGTGAGCGTGTTCTTTGTACCTCTGGCTTATTATGTAATCTATAAGCGCTCAGAGAGATGAAAGATACTGGTATTAGGCCAATAGCTAACAGCCAACAGCCAACAGCTCGGAAAAGCCACGCTTTTTCCATAATCCTGATCATGGTGGTTCTCATGCTGGTAGGTGCCGCCACCATTCCTTTGCTGAATATCCAGTACAGTCCCACAAGGTCGTGGAACAGTCTGTCGGTAAGTTTTGGCTACAATGGCGCATCGGCCCGCGTGGTTGAGACCGAGGTAACGTCCATAGTGGAAGGTGCGCTAAACACCGTGGCAGGTGTAAGCAGTATTCATGCCATGTCATATAACGGGAGCGGGTATGTGGACCTGGAATTCAAAGAGGGTACCGATATGGAGACTACCCGTTTTGAGGTGTCAACCCGTATGCGTCAGATACGCAGCAAACTGCCCGATGGCGTTATTCCGGTTGTAAACGGATCGGTAGCCCGTGGCGGAGGAGAATCAACGGTAATCCTGCAGTACACTATCAATGCCGATATGCCTCCATCGGAAATTGTGCGTTACATAGATGAGCATTTGGTGACTCCTATTGCACGCATTGAGGGCGTTGAGAGTGTAAATCCATCGGGAGCAATGCCTTTTGAGTGGGTTGTAACCTTTGATCCCAACTCCCTTCGTGCCGTTGGCCTTAGGCCCAGCGACCTGAGTACGCCATTGAGCAACTATTTTCAGAACAGCATTGTAGGTACCCAGATTGTGGGGGACAGACTTATGCTGGTGCGTTTGCGATCAACAAACCTTCAGGGAGAGTTGGAACGCATCCCAATCAAGATGGTTAACGGCAGACTGTATTCTCTGGGCGATTTTGCAACAATCACTTATCAGGAACAGCTTCCTTCAAGCTATAACCGTATAAACGGCCTTAACACCATTGACCTGGCTGTGGTGGGCGAGGACGGCATCAATACCCTTGCGGTGGCAAACGCCGTAAAGAAACGCATGGAGGAACTCAAGGCCGAGTTTCCTGACAATTTTGCCATAAGGCTTAGTTATGATGCATCGGAATCCATTAACAATGAGGTCCATAAGATATTCTTCAGGGCAGTAATATCGCTTGCTATCCTGCTGCTGTTTGTCCTTTTGGTAAGCCGCAGCTTTAAATACCTTATGGTAATAGGTCTTACCATAGCGGCCAATATCCTTAGCGCTTTTATATTCTATAACCTGTTTGGCATAGATATAGAAATGTATTCAATGGCCGGAATAACTGTTTCGCTAGGAATAATTATAGATACAGCCATAGTCATAGCGGACCACTACTCGTATTACGGCAACCGGAAAGTTATGACCTCAATTGCAGGTGCCCTGTTTACTACCATAGCCGCACTGCTCATAATATTTTTCCTGCCTCAGTCTGCCAGGGAGAACCTTACGGACTTTATTTGGGTGATTGTAATTAATCTTACCCTTTCTATGATTGTGGCATTCCTTTTTGTACCTGCCCTGCTACAGACAATTCCTCTTGGAAGGAAAGGTGTGGTTAAGAACACCATGAAACGTCGCCGCCGTTTGGTTAAGGTCACTACACGTTATGAGAGATTTGTAGTTTGGGGCCGTGGTCACAGGTGGGTTTTCATAGTAGCCATGATCCTTTTGTTTGGTATTCCTATCCAGTTGTTGCCGTCGCAGGTAAAGCATAAGGTTGTAGAGGACGGCCAGGACAGCACCAAAGGAGGTTTGGTGGGATTGTACAACAAGACAATAGGCGGCAAATGGTATCAGCGTAACAAACAGTGGTTTGAGTATCCGTTGGGAGGTGCTCTTAATCTGTTCCAGAAACACGGAAACGGACGTATGTCATTCCAGCGTGATGACGAAAACCGTGAGGTGGTACTCTATGCCTATGCCAATATGCCCGAAGGTTATACCGTTCAGCAGCTTAATGACATAGTTTGTGAAATGGAGAACTGGCTCCAGCAGTTTGATGAGATAAGTATGTTCCGAACCAGTCTGGGCGGTACATCGGGCACCATAGAGATAAGGTTCAAGAAAGAATATGAGTTTACGCGTTTCCCTTATCAGTTAAAGGAACAGCTTTGGGGCAAGGCAATGCGATACGGCGGAGCAACATGGTCCATCCCTTCGTTAGGCGAAAATGATGAATATCTTTCAAACAGCATTTACCGCACAAGCTGGTCACATTCAATCCAGCTGTACGGTTATAACTATGACCTGTTATACCGATATGCACAGGATCTTATTGACACGCTTAAGGCCAACCGTCGCGTAAACGGTCAGGCCGGCTTGTCAACCGGCAGCTACGGTTCTTACGTAAGGAATGAGTTCTGCATAGATTATGACAGGGAGCATATAGCCCGTTCCGGTATGAATCTGTACGGCTATTTCTCATTCCTGGGAGAGCAGCTTTATGACTCTCCGTCGGCCAGCATTTTTGACGGAAAGCGTGATGTGACCGTAAGACTGGTTTCAAAGGACCGTGACTATTTTGACCTTTGGCATATCCGTAACGATATGATCACTATTGACAGTATCCAGACCCGTCTGAACGATATTGGCAGCATAACCAAACGCCGTACAGGTTTGAATATTGAACGTTTGAATCAGGAATACTCCATATCCGTAGGTTATGAGTTTATAGGTTCGTGGGAACTGCAGAACCGTATGGAAATGGAACTTATCAAGAATATGAATGAAAGGTTGCCTATGGGTTTCAGAGTAGGCAGCAACAACAGCTATTACATGTGGCAGCAATCCCGGAACCAGCGTGTTATCCTGATTTTTGTGGTCATTCTGGTCATCTTTATGATCTGTTCCGTCCTGTTTGAATCGCTACGTCAGCCTTTGGTAATAGTACTGCTCATACCAATAAGCTTTATAGGACTGTTCCTGGCGTTCCCCACATTCAGCGTTGGTTTTGGACAAGGAGGATTTGCGGCCCTGATCATGCTTTGCGGAATAACGGTCAATGCCGGCATATATCTTACATCGGAGTATCGTACAATAGCGGCAGCTACAGGTCGTTCAGGCCTTAAAACCTACATCAAAGCATTCAACCGTAAGATAATACCCACCATGCTAACAATTGTAAGTACGGTGCTGGGCCTTATCCCGTTCCTGTTTGACGGTCAAAAAGCACCCTTCTGGTACAGTTTTGCAGTAGGAGTTATGAGCGGAATGCTGTTCTCAGTAATAGCAATTGTTGTTGTAATGCCGGTATTCTTCCCTATACCCAGAGCCCAGAGCCCTGTTCGCTGTGGCGAACTAAAATAAGGTCTATTCGACCCCGGCCTGGGTACACCTATAGTCGAACCGCTCTATACCGGGAACCATATTAAGATTATGTTACAATCGTTTTCAGGTCTTTTGGGGACGGTAGATTTGCCGTATATTTGCCATGAAAACAAAAAGAAATAGATGTTAGTTGTATTGAAACTATTGGGCTCTATCGCCCTGCTCATTTACGGTATGAAGGTCATGAGCGAGGCGTTGCAGAAGATGGCAGGCCCGCAACTGCGTCACCTGTTGGGCGCAATGACCACAAACCGTTTCTCAGGGGTGGCAACAGGAGCACTTGTAACAGTAGCCGTACAGTCATCGGCTGCAACCACCGTAATGACGGTGTCTTTCGTAAACGCGGCACTTCTTACACTTAGTCAGGCCATATCGGTCATAATGGGCGCCAACATCGGTACCACGCTGAGCGCCTGGATTATGTCGGCAGGATTCTCATTCAACATTGCAAACCTGGTCTGGCCCGCTTTTCTAATAGGTATAATTCTGATTCAGATAGGTAAGCACCGTTATATAGGCGATTTCCTGTTCGGTATAAGTTTCCTGCTTTTTGCTCTGGGTATGCTTAACCAGACCGGCCGTGAGATGGACCTGGCCAGCAATCCCGCCGTAGTGGATTTCTTTGCATCATTTGACTCTGGCAGTTACTGGACCATACTGCTGTTCCTGCTTATAGGCGCCATACTGACATGTATAGCTCAGTCATCGGCTGCTCTGATGGCTATTACAATGGTTCTCTGCTCTACCGGAGCGATATCCATATTCCAAGGCATTGCGCTGGTTATGGGTGAGAACATAGGCACCACGCTTACTGCAAACCTGGCAGCCTTATCGGCCAACACTCAGGCCCGTCGCGCAGCTATGGCGCACCTGTTGTTCAACGTGTTCGGCGTTATCTGGGTGCTGATAATCTTCTTCCCGTTTGTTAAGATGGTATGCCGCATAGTCGGAATTGACGTTACGGCCGATTCAGTAGACCCGGCAAGACTCACATTCGCCCTGGCCACTTTCCATACGGCATTCAACGTCATAAACACGTCCCTGCTCATAGGTTTCATACCGCAGTTGGAAAAACTGGTCTGCTACATAATCAAGTCTGGCAAAGCCGATGATGAGGATGAGTTCCGTCTGCAGTTCATACGCGGCGGTATCATGAAGACTCCTGAAATATCGGTTCTGCAGGCCCAGAAGGAGATTGTGATATTCGGCGAGAAGATGCTGCACATGTTCCAGCTTGTAAAGGAACTATATGCCACTACCGATGAGCAGGCATTCAAGAAACTATTTGATCGCATAGAGAAGACAGAGGACGGCAGTGATCGTATGGAACAGGAGATTGGCAAGTATCTGGGTGATGTAGGTGATGCCCATCTATCGGATGAAACCAAGGAGAAGATACGCGCCATGCTGCGCCAGATAGGCGAACTGGAGTCCATTGGCGATAGTTGCTTTGGTATGGCACGTATCATGCGCCGTAAGCAGGAGAACAAGATCACGTTCAATGATGAGCAGGAACAGGGCGTACAGCAGATGTTTGGCCTTATAGATAAAGCTCTAACCCGTATGAACGAGTTGCTGGCTGGACGCCGTGAGGAGTATGACATAACCCTATCGGAAGAGATAGAGAACAGCATCAACGCCTGCCGCAACCGACTTAAACAGTGGAATATAAGTAATTTGGACCAGCACGTGTATGACTATGACAGCGGCACGGTATTCTCAGATCTTATAAGCGAATGTGAAAAGAATGGAGACTATATCATTAACGTAGTAGAGTCTCGATTACGTGCAACACGCACTGGAATCAGGTTCAAAGGCATACTGATTGATACTGACAGCAAGACAGTAACTGTAGATGGAAGCCCTGTATCATTCACCAAGACAGAGTATGAGCTGCTAAAGATGTTCATGATGAACCGAGGTGTAGTATATTCACGTGAAGAGCTGCTCCAGGCAATCTGGCCAGATGATGTTATAGTAACTACACGCACGGTTGATGTAAACATAACCCGCATCCGCAAGAAAATTGAGCCCTACGCCGATTATCTGACAACCCGGGCTGGATTCGGTTACTCGTTCCAGGAATAACGCTTTAATGAACCGTCCCCAATGTTACCTGTACACTGCTCATCTGAAGGCATGCGATATGTGGCTTTCTGAACTACACCTATAGTCGAACCGCTCTATATCAGGAACTGGATGAACTGTGCCTGTTGGTGAGTAAATTCAAGCATAGAGGATTGTTATCAAATGAAATAGGAAAAGCTTACCGAATAAGCCCTATTCGCTGTGGCGAACTAAATAAGGAATAGGTTCTATCTCGGCAAGTAGGCTTTTTTCATATAATATATTTGGTTAGATGCGGAAATGATCCTATTTTTGCGAATAAATGCAGAAAAGTGTTTTGAGTCGGCATTATTCTGCACTTAATTGTAGATTATGGAGATTAAAAGAGACATTATTGAAACCTTTCAGAATTGGAAGGAATCACCTCGACGTAAGCCGATGCTACTACAGGGTGCACGTCAGATTGGAAAGACATGGGCGGTGGAGCAGTTCGGAAAAACCTGTTACGAACACTTTGTAAAATTTGATTTGGACCGCAGTCCTGAAATCATTGATGCATTCCGCGTCTCAAAGGAGCCGGCCCGCGTCATCAAGGAGCTCCAGGCATACAGTGATGCTCCTCTTCTTCCTGACAAAACCCTTATTTTTTTTGATGAAATACAGGAGAGTGAGGAGGTATTCAATTCACTGAAATACTTTTGCGAGGATGCGCCACGGTATCATATCATTGCTGCTGGTTCTCTGCTTGGCGTAGCCGTAAAGCGTAAACACATGAAAGTTCCCGTAGGGAAGGTGAATAAGGTGGATATGTATCCTGTCACTTTTAGGGAATTCATGCGAATGGCCGATCCAACCGTATTTGAATTTGTGGACAAACTTGAGGTGCCGGAGCATCTCCCTACTGTCATATTCAACAAGTTGGCATCGGAATACCGTCGATATCAGATTTGTGGGGGGATGCCGGAATCTGCATCACTGATGCTGGATGGGGCCGGTATGGCGGATATTGATTCCGCCCTGCAAGACATTCTGGATCTGAACGAGGTTGACTTTTCCAAGTACGCGGAGCCGCAGGAGGTAACCCGCATCCGTGCCGTATGGCACAGCCTTCCCGCTCAGCTCAGCAAGGAAAACCGTAAGTTCATATACCGCGTCATACGTACTGGAGCCCGGGCTAAAGACTATGAATCAGCTCTGACGTGGCTGGTAGATGCTGGCCTGGCATATCAGATATTCAATGTCTCCAAGCCGGGTATTCCGCTGAGCGGCTATGAGGAGCATGAGGCTTTCAAGTTTTACGCCTACGACTGCGGTATCCTACGACGTTTGGCTGGGGTCAAGGCCGATGTGATTCAGAACCGGAATGCCGGTTATACGGAGTTCAAGGGTGCAATGGCTGAGAATGTCGTGTTGCAGTCCCTATTGCCGCAATTGAGGGGAGAAAAACCTTACTATTGGAGCTCGGATGGCAGGGCTGAGATTGAATTCCTTATCGATGTGGACGGCAGGGTGATTCCCGTGGAAGTAAAGGCCGAAGGTAACACAGCAGGTCGGAGTCTTTCTGTCTATACAGAGAAATATAGCCCCAGTCGCCGCATCCGTATATCCATGAACAACTTACAAGAAAACGGCGGGCTATATAGTATTCCCAATCCAATGGCAGACTGGATAACTCACCTTGTTAATTTGTAAATTTTGAAATCTAAAAAAGAAATAGTATGACTTTATCAGATTGGTTCCAAGGATTCCACACCCCTACTTTGTGAGTGCTCCAAGCAAAGCATACCCACCAATTGGCGTAGTTCGGCAATCTGCTCACGACGCATGCGCTCGTTAACGGCATAACCCTTGATGAGGTATTGTTTCAATATTTCATTTGCCCACTGGCGAAATCTTACTCCTCGTTTGGAGTTGACTTTATATCCAACCGAAATGATCATATCGAGATTAAACATAGTAATCTCACGGTTAACAGTACGTTTACCTTCTTGCCGAACCTGTCGGATTTTCCGACATGTTGATTTATAAAGAAAAACCACCAGCGAGAAAACGTATTGGGGCGAACCCGGAGGGTGAGAGCGGTCCCGGAGGGCCGCCAAGCGACCATAGGGAGCGCGTTCGCTGTGGCGAACTAAAAAAAGGTATGGGTTCGGCCCCGGCGGCGGGTATAAGAAAAGGGAGGTCCGAAAACCTCCCTTTCTTGTACCCAGAGCCGGGGTCGAACCGGCACGGGTCGCCCCACTGGTGTTTGAGACCAGCGCGTCTACCGATTCCGCCATCTGGGCTTGGTATCAAAACCGCTGCGAAGGTACAACAAAATCCTAAGATTTGCGGATTGGTTGCCGTTTTTTTTGAATAACGCCCATTTTGATAGCCAAACCGTTGTTTGTTTGCAAAAATGTCATATCTTCGTAGCATACTTTACATCTAATTACAAAACCTTTTACTGAATGATATTATGTTAGGACATGAAAATTACTGCGTTGTGCTTGCTGGCGGATTTGGTACGCGGCTTTGGCCTTTGAGCCGCAAGGGGATGCCCAAGCAGTTTTTGGATTTTAACAACAACGGACATACATTGCTCAAAGAGACGGTTGAACGTATGTTGCGTATATTTCCTAAAGAGAATGTTATTGTATCAACCAATCTTGATTTCTATGAGGATGTGTGCTGCCAGCTTCCGGATCTAAATCCGTTACAGGTGCTTCGTGAGCCGGTAATGAAAGGTACCGCGCCAAGCATTATGCTTGCATCGTATCATATCAGGGATTTGAATCCCAACGCAAATATCCTTGTGGTCCCCTCGGACCTGGTTATCCTTGATGAAAAACCTTATATAAATGTTATTGAACGCGGAATGGGTTTTGTTGATAACAATCCATACATTCTGACTGTAGGCATCAAGCCCTC
>Ga0310695_10007136_pt1 | contig 17987 bp, 16 predicted proteins | sample RumenRJG_04DNA_FD_203882 | JGI IMG/M metagenome (GOLD analysis project Ga0310695, IMG submission 203882) | Bovine rumen microbial communities from Lethbridge, Alberta, Canada - RJG_04 (v2) (version 2) | ecosystem: Host-associated > Mammals > Digestive system > Stomach > Rumen | place: Canada...
TATCAAGCTATGAGGCATCACGGCAGGATGTAAGCATAGAAAATTCACAATCGTTTGATGACATTGAGGAAGCATTAGAGGCCTTGTTTGCCGAGCGGTATATGACTGGCAGTGATGAGAAGTCTATCACAAGCCAGTTTTCTGACATCTATCAAGAGGCCTATACCCTGGCTAATAAGCTGGAGATATTCAAGATTGAGCCGTCATACAGGTTAGAGAAGCTGCTTTCCGACTACGGAAACATTCATAACCTTGTCAAGAGGCATAATGAAAAGTACATCAATAACCAGCTGGAGCGTTACAGTAAGTTCTTCGACAGTTGTCTTGCTTATCCTCTGGATGCTCAGCAGAGAAGATCCATTATGTCGGAGGAAGACAACTGTCTTGTGGTCAGCAGTGCCGGTAGCGGTAAGACATCATCCATTGTCGGAAAGGTGAAATACCTTACTGACATAAAAAAAGTGGATCCTGAGAGAATCCTTCTCATCAGCTATACTAATAAAGCTGCAGCAGAACTGACGGACAGGATGGGGATAGCCGGACTCAGAGGATATACCTTCCATAAGCTGGCACTGGACCTGATAGGACAGGTGACAAAACAGAAACCATCGATATGCGAGAATACCGATGCCCTTTTTGTCAGTATCTACCGCCAGCTACTGAAAGATGAAGATTTTCGAAAAAGTGTCTTCAGATACTTCATCGATTATCAGGATGATGAAGCTGACTGGGAAAAGCGAAAGAATGAGCGCAGGCAGGATCTTGCCGCTCAGAAGGTTACCAGACTGAAGGCCATGCTCCCCGACATGGACGGCAACGATATCTACGTGAAGAGTGTCCAGGAACAGAAACTATGCTTCGTCCTGTCCAGCCTCGGTGTGAAGTTCCGCTATGAGGAACAGTATGAACACAAGGTAGCTGATGAGACTCATTCACAGTATAAGCCGGACTTTTCTATCTACTATGAGAGTCACGGCAAGACAAAGCGCATCTATCTGGAACACTTTGCCGTTGATGAGCACAGTCTGGTACCAACATGGTTCGCCACAGAAAAGGGCCTGACCTACGAAGAGGCTAACCAGCAGTATAATGACGGTATCACCTGGAAGAAATATCTGCATGAAAAGTACGGTACTAAGCTGCTTTATACCAGCAGTGCCGATTTTCATTACTTCGACATCAAGGATAAGTTAAAGCAAATGCTTACCGATGCCGGTGTAAAGTGCCAGGAGAAAACCATTGAAGAGTTATATGCAATGGTTCTTCCGGAGGGTAGTAAGCGAGAGAAAGCGTTCATTCGCCTGGCCGTGACATTTGCCACACTCCTGAAGTCCAGCTGCAAGTCCCTGGGTGCCATACTGGCGAAGAATGAGGATGAAAGGACGGATTTCATCATCAGGAACATCTTCAAGCCAGTGTATGACAGTTATCAGAAAGATCTTCATAAGCGAGGGCAGATAGACTTTACCGATGCCATCCTGACGGCCACAGAGCTTTGCAGGCAATACCGTCCTGTCCACTACGACTATATCATTGTCGATGAATTTCAGGATATCAGTGTTGACCGTTACCAATTCCTGCTTGCCCTCAGAGCTGGTAATCCTCCGGCAAAGCTGTATTGCGTCGGTGATGACTGGCAGAGCATCTATAGGTTCTCCGGCAGCGACATGGCACTGTTCAACAGCTTCGAAGAGTTCTTCGGGCCAACGGACATGAACAAGATAGAGACCACCTACAGGTTCGGTGAGCCGTTGGTGAGCTATTCCTCCTGGTTCATCCAGAAGAACGCAGTCCAGATCAGGAAGAATATTCACCCGTTCAGTGACCTGGCAAAGACGGAACTACTTTTCCAGCCGTATGACAGGAATGACTATTGCAACGTCATAGGTCATCTGGTGGGCACCATCCCTGCAGACAAATCCATTTTCCTGCTTGGAAGATACTCATTCGATGACTATTATCTGTCCTTCATGTATCAGAGCATCAAGGAGGCCGGAAAGTTCTTCTATGTCATTAATGGCAGGAAGATAGAGTTTCTGACGGCGCACAAGTCAAAAGGACTGGAGGCAGATTATGTAATCATCCTCCAGTGCAACAGGGATGTGTATGGTTTCCCGTCGATGGTCAGTGATGATCCTGTCCTCGATGTGGTATTGACCAAGAGTGATAAATATCCTCACGGCGAGGAACGGCGGTTATTCTATGTTGCCATCACCAGAGCCAAGGTTAAGACAATAGTGATGTATGACAGGCGTTATCCTTCTGTATTTGTCGATGAGTTTCTGAATCCCGAGAAGGTAACAGAGGAAAGCCAAACACTACACCCGAATGCCAACAAAAAATGGACGAAAGCAGAAGACAGGTTCTTGCTAACCCTTCATAGAGAAGGAAAAACTATTAAGTATATTTCCCAGAAGCTGGGCAGAAGCCAGACCTCCATTATCATGCGACTTGGAAAGTTAGGCGTGGGATAATATCAGCATCGGTAAATAATAGTGGCATGTTCATCTTTTTTTTGTCGTTCTCTGGCTCTGTGACGAAGATCTGCGAGGTAAGAACATGTTGAACATATTCTGCCACCATCTATACTTGTCATCGCTATCCTTGGGCAGTTCATTATTTTCCCCGCTACCAACACCTGTATTCTGCATAGCAGAGAGTATCATTCCAAGATATCCTTTTACTACACTATCCCTGACATCAAGTTTGACAGGATCTTTGCGATTCCAGTCTTCTTTAATTTCGTCAACAAGATGCAGCGACATCAATTCCAGGGTAGGCAGATGTAAGATATCCATTTTTTCTTCATAACCTCGAGCGACTATACCCTTTGCTATCCCAATTATATTTTCTTCGAGTATTTCTTTGCGCGAGAAAGGATCCTTGAACATATTCTCTAATACATTTCTTGCATTCTCAATATCATCAAGACACTTTTCGTGTATTGTCGGCTCGGTCTGTACTGGGGTATGATGATGAGCAGGACGCGTAGAAACCGGCTTCTGAGTGACTGTTGGAGTCGGTTTGATAATCTGCTTCTTTTTCTTTCCCATAGCGACATAATTAGCATATGCTACAGCGGCATCAGCAGTCTTTTCGGCTTCTTTTCTATCACCATTATCATTTTCGTAGATAGCTTTATCCAGCAAATATAAGGCTTTTTCTCTTGCTTCTTCAACCGTCATTTCCAGATCATCAAGGTTAGGTGAATATATACCATTGGTTGAGACATAATTTCTATCGCATTCCTCTATAATATACTCTGCTAATTCATAATCCCGAATAGTACTACGATCAAATGGCTCTTCATCGAGATATGCCATTTCGTCATCTGGTATCTTTTCTGATTGGATGACATCTACTGTATGGGCGGCTTCATTTGAAGATATGACAGTTCCTTTCTCCTGTCCTTTGCGCCAATCAGGATTAAGAAGTTGTTCCAAGGGCATAATGTCACTACCCTTGAATACTATCTTCTTATTATTATCAACTATAGTGTAACCTTTGACCTCACCATCCCACTTCGAGAACACCACCGACAGCCCAAATTTCTCTTTCAATTCCTCCAAGAACAGCTTAAATTGTGCCTTCCGGATACCCTTAATATCGTCCCCCAAGGCACTCTGCCCATCAAAAGCAGCACCCTTTGCACCTTTCTTACTGTCCGTCACCACATGCTTTTTCCCTTTCTTGGTTTTCACGACTTCCGGGTCATCAACCAGGTATTCCATCGACCTGCGCCGGTGGTCAAGAATAATACCTTTAAGCTGCTTGATACGCTCCTTCTCGTTATCTTTATTCTTCCCTGTTGCTTCTATCTGGTTGTTGATTTCTTCATCGGTAAAGTTAGTAAGAACCTCCTGAGCGCGTCTTACATGTACAACGCCAATCTCACTGTTGTAGAATGACTGCCTATAGCCGACAGCGCGTAGCAGATTAAGAAATTGTTCTCTCGACTCGAACTTATATTTCAGCAGATTTTCAAGCTTGTCTTTCTTATTATATCCAAGTAATTTATCAAGCAAACGCCTGGCTTTTATGCCCTCGCAGTAATTGTTTATCCATTCTCCTGTGGTCTTGTTAACTGTCACCGTGGCACCATGAATATGGTAATGACCAGAGTCAAGATGCCCCCAGAACACCATTGGTTGTCCTGCATATCCCATATCTTCAAGCACCTTGATCCCCAGTTCCAACAATCGTTGTTTATCCTCTTCTGTCGGCTTTCCGGGCAGGGAAAACATTATGTGTTTCTGTGGATGAACGACCTGAGAGTTACGATCTGCTATCTTTCTAAAGTAGCGACTCAGCACCACTGGAGAATGAATATTATACTTCTCCATTTCCTCGAAATTCTTCATTCTGAGAAATACAGCTTTACCCTCTGCCACCTTCTTTTCGTTGTAGAAGCATGCCGCAAAAGTAGTTGCATCATTGCCCAGTATTTTCACGTTTGCTCTGTCCATTGTTACTCATCTGTTTTATTTATAAAGTATTCCAATTCGTCTATCAACATGTCAACGGACGAATTAATATAACCATTCCTATCCGTCTTTATATAGTCTTCTAATGCCCTCAACAACTGCCCGACTTTCAACTTAAAATCACCGACAGGAGGGAAAACCAGACATCTGGTAAGCAGCTCATCTTCCTTTAAAAGAATATCCGAAATAGCGTTTTTATCGTTCACTACAGTTTCTTTATATTCCCTTATAAGAGTTCGTATAGATGCCATATTTTCAAGGGTGCCATCCCTGAACTGTAGCAATTCTCGACGTTGTTCTGATACCTCCGTTCCGTTTTCCTCAGCCTTCAACATCAGCAGATTTATCTTCTTCGCTATCTGGTTGACGTTGTTTCCGAGGCGGTTAATCTCTTCTATTATTCGCCTGAAGTCTGCTTCGAAGGTCGCGAGAACCATACGGTTATCAGCGATACATTTTACCAGAGAGTCAGCATCTTTAAGACTCACTCCGACGCCATCATCCATGTGGTTTACTGCGTACCTTATCATATTACTAAGGGAGTATTTGGGCTTGCCGAAACCGTTCATAGATCTCGCAACCCATTTCCCCTTATCCCTTTCACGAAGGTGTATCTGGTTGTCATTTCTCTTCTTTCCAGATACCCTTACCGGCTTCATTTTTTTATCTTCCATCATCACCTTATTATAAAAAATGAGTCATACATATTGAAGGAAGTGCCCGACCAAGAGGGCACGTTACCCCTGCAAGGGCGGGATGGGAAGGTGTGCATAATGGCATCGTTAGATGACGTTGTGTACCACCTGCCACTTCCCGCCTAACTCCGGGGAGTTACGACAAAGTTACGCAGTGGCTTTGTGGTCTGCGAAAATCGCAGAACATTTCTCTTGATTTAACACATTTGAGACAACCAAATTCTTAAATGAGTTAAATCAAGACAAAAATGCCCGAAAACTTTGAAAAGTTGAGAGGCTTGAGTACCTTTGCAAGAAAAGAATCGCATAAGGCGAAAACGATAATGGTAATAAATATATAAGGTCATGCAGAAGATAGAAATTGAATGTAACCGCAAGGTTCGAGATTACGTAATCAGTCAAATTAAAACTCTGACAGGTTTAAGTGTAGGGCAAGCGTATGAGCTGCTGAAGAAAGATGGTTGTCTGCCTGATGCAGAGTTTGCAGACGTCTTAAAACAAGGAAAGAAACTGAAGAAATTGATCGATGACTTCAAGTTTCCAGCATCGGTACCAATACGTCCCGTCGACGAACGCCACCTTTGGCAGTTCAAAGAAAGATGGGCGAAGCATCTCCAAGGGCAGCTTGATAAGATGGTCAGTTCATCCAAGCCAATTTACTTGGTCGATGAAGTAAATAGACAACTGCGCCGACGTAAATCTTCTATCCAATGTTCGCGTATTCAGATCATATGGTATCTCGACATGTATGGCGAGGAGAATATGACACCGGAAGCTATAGCAACAGCGATTATCAAGTTTGGCTTAGTTGACTGGAGCCAGGTACAGCCACTGAAAGAGAATACTAAGTATGTGCTTAATCTCACTGCTGAGACTTCAGAAGTAGACCAGGAGGAGTTTACTCGACTGGTAGAGTTCATCTGGAGCATCCCAAAACCGAACACACAGAGAAATTTGATTGAGATGATTCAGAACGACATCAAAGTATTAAATGACTTCTGTAAGTTGTGGAAGTCGGCACCGACGACCTATAATTATAAGAAAGTTTTCTTGGAATACGTGAGTCGTCTGCAGACATTGCCCCCATCGAAGAAAAAGGTATCGTTGCAGAAAGAATCTTCATCATCACCGATGCCGGACGATGATATGAAATTGCTGAGAGATTGGAACAACGATCAGCTTCTAAACTATATGGAAGAACTTTCCCATAAAGTGAAATTCGGAGCAGAAGATTTCAGCAACCCCAAGAACCGAGATAAGATGCGTGAATTTGCAGAGCGTGACGATTTCGATGACGTTTTCCAACAGTTAAAAGAGCATGAAAATGAGTACCAAACGTTCGGTAACGCCATGCAATATATTCGCAACGTTGTGAACTGTAATCAGACAACGTGGTCTATGCAGCCTTGCCGGAATAGAGATATATCTCCGCACCTTTAATGAAATAAGAGAGAGGGCTTCTCTACTTATTCCAACTGACATTGAGAAACGAATCTTGAAACATGGTAATTCAAAGTTGTTTGAGAAACAACAAAGCAAGAAGAGATATAGTAACATGTCTGTCACTGACAAAAGGGTACAATATCTTGTTGACCTGATATATAAATACAGGATGGGATATGAACAGGAAGGATATGCTAAAAAACAGTTATAACTGACGTTTTTACGTAAATTAACAGTTTAGAGGGTCATCCCTTATAGACCCTCTGAATTGTAAACAAATGTAAAACGATTGTCGCGCATCCTGCGCAACTATTCACTCTTACCGATGCCGACGGAGAAAATGACCTCATAGGAAGGCCGTAGAACGCGAAACGGCAAGTCGTTGAGGTAGTTATATCCCTGCATCGGTAATAGAGGACTGCACCCATCTATCCGGCATTAAAACATCATCAGATAACCGATGAAGGCGAGGTCAGCCAGTAGTGCAGCACTGGTCACCCAGAGAAGTACTATGTTTAATGTCCTGTTCATATCTTCGACAATTTAAACGGCACGGTTCCGAAGGTAGCCATCCTCAGAACTGGAGCCTTGGCTTCCGGGACAAAGTGAATTAACTTGAAGTAAACATCCCGTCCATCCTTGCGGTCAGCAGCACAGCAAGGATGGCGGTCATAGACGGCACCTGAGCAAGCACCACCGGTAAGGGTAGCAAAGGCACAGTCTTTGCACCCGTCACCGGCAACGGTAATCACCTTTGCACCATCGATCGAGTCTATCCAGACCTCGCCAACTGCACGTTCTTGTCCGTAGTTCGTAATCATGACTTGCGGGTTTTGAAGTTTTTCAGATAAACATTCTTGATGAAGGCATTGAAGCCGAAGCAGTAGGTGGCGATAGATGCGCCAACAAGAATAAGTTCAAAATCAGTTAGATGTCCCATAACACTAATATTCAATTTTAGATGTTGCTACTTCATAAATGCTACTGTCAGCCAGTTTGACGTATTCACGTCCTGCCAGAGCTGCCAGACGGCTCTGTTGTTCCATACTCTCGTAACCCGTCTCAATCCGTCGCTGCATCTTGTCGATGGCGCGGTCGAGATCTTCCTTTACGCTGTCGAGTGTGCGCTGCACCTCCTTCAGCTTCTCTATATACTCTTCTGGTGTCATACTCTCTACGCCTGTTTCTATCCCGTCGGCTGCGGTTTTGGTGAATATTGTTTGTGACGCTGTTGTTTTGAAGTTATCGGCATGTTAGATTTTAGATCCTTTCTTCTTAAATCTTTTCCTATCAAGTCTGCCTGTGTGCCTTCAATTTTCAGTCGTCATCGACTTAGTTGAGTTTTGAGTCCTTTTTCTTGCTTGGTTATAAGGAGCGACCTCCAAGGGACATAAGCCAAGAAATTTCGCCCAAAATTTTACGGAATACCCGATTTGGTACAAATCGCGGAAGGCTGCTGTAACAATTTTGCGCTAAATAGCCTGCGATTCTTGGTGTTGGCCCGGGTTGCCCTACCTTTGCAAGGAAAAAGACTCCAGAGAAAACTCTACTAACCCCATGAGGTGAAAATGGCATACAGGACAGGACGAAGATAGACCAGAAAAGATTTGCATCACCGCGTAGCGGCTTGCACAGTTTACTGTGGTTCTTAGGTGATAGTTCCCGGTTCCCTCTGGCGGCAACGCCCTAATCTAAGCCCACAAAAACTGGAACCTGACATTTGCCAGGCTCCAGCTGTAGGTTATAGGAAGGAGGCCTTATGCCTCCTGGTTCTCTTTCTTCTCAATCTTCTCGATGGCTGTAGCCTTCCAGACGATGGTCTGATGTTCCTTCTCGTCCTTGCCGATGTACTGGTTGACCTCGAAGAATCCTTCAACCTTGACGAGAGTGCCTTTCTTCAGCAGGTCCAGCTTGGGGCTGTCGGCCTTGGTGGCCACCTCGATGTTCTGCAGGGCAGAGATCTTCTTCTCGTTGCCGTCCTTGTCCTTCTTGGTGGTACGGATGGAGAGCGGGAACCGTGCGAAAGCACTGCCGTTGTTGTTCTTTACTACGTTAGCGTCCACTGCTATGAATCCAGTCACTGTGAAATTGTTGTTAGTTGCCATAATTCTTTAATTTTAAAGGGTTTAACTTATAATTTTTACGATGCCCCAGAAACAAGCAAGGAGAAGGTGAACAATAGGTCAAGGAATTACGAGCAAATTATATGGAATACCCCATTTTCTTTAGTCACCACCTGGCGTTAAGAAGAAAATGCGGAAGGCTGCCGTATAATTTGGGAAGGAATAGGGAGCTTGTGACCAGTACTTGCCGGTCGCCGCTTGCGTTAAATTTGCAACGGAAAAATATGAGTGCAGACCCGCATCAAAAAGGAAAGAGGCAACCCATAACAACAACCAGTGACGTGTCACAGCATAATGGATGCAGTAGGTCCATGAAGAATACTCAGGCATCCGTAGTGAAGTTTCCCCGTCAGTATGACCAATGAACCAAGGACAGGATGAATCAGCAACCAGGAAGAGTGAAGTCCGCTATCGAAACGCCCACCATGCCTGACGGCGCTGGAACTAAGAAAGAAGAAAAGCTGTCAAGTTCCAAAGGATGAGTCAAACAACAAGGCGAGAGTGACAATTAGAGAGGAACACCTTTGTCTGCAAGGCAGCAACATGATTGAGAGCCGAAGGAAGAGAGTACCAGAGGTTAGGGATTCATCCCGTCGTGGAAGCCGGATAGAAATGTCTGGTTGAGTTTTTCCATGGGGAAGTAATAAAAGCGTCCTGTTCACTATTATATCTTCAGGACGTTCATGTCATTCTCTGGCGAACCAGCAGGGAGCCTGTCAGCGTCCGGCGGCAACCAAGCAGGCACACGCACAGCAGCTGGTGGTTCTCCAAGCTCCATGAGCTGCCGAGAATGAACAGCAGCCGTGCATGATGCCTGTGCCAAGCGCGGACGGATGCCGACAAGTGACCAGTGCCGAGAGTGAGAACATGACATATAGTTATTATTTGTCAGATATGAGCAAATAATTATTGTATTATGCGGCAAAAGGTAATATCGTTTTTGTCGTGCGAGCTTTACGAGGTAAACAAGATTTCATGTAAACATTATCCACATGTGTTAATGTTTACATTGAAAACATATAAACATTTATACATTGTACACATATTTAATATGTACGCACGTGTACATATTATATTTAGTGTACATGGTTACATGTCAACAAGTTGTTATTGTTTACATACGGGGAACTTCTATTGCTTGTCAAACAATAACATTGCATCCTCTTTAGCCTTGTCAGCTATTTCAATGTATGGCTTCATGGCCGAATAATCGCTGTGTCCTGTCCATTTCATCACTATCTGAGGGGCGATGCCAAGCATCAGAGCGTTACAGATGAAGGTTCTACGTCCTGCATGAGTGGACATCAGCTGATACTTAGCATAGACTTCGTCTACACGTAGGCTGCCACGATAATAAGTGACAGGAATAGCCTCGTTAAAGCCAACAATCTCAGCCATCTCCTTCAGATAGTCATTCATTCGCTGGTTGCTGATAACAGGAAGGACCTTATCATACGGAAAATTATCCTTTCGGTATTTGTTCAAGATAGCTTTGGCATACTTGTTCAATTCGATCTTCAAGGAGTCACCGGTTTTCACGGTCGTTATTTGAATATAGCCAGGGAAAAGATTGCTTCGCTTTAGGTTTTCGACGTCAGAATAACGTAAAGAAGTGAAACAGCAGAAGCAGAACACATCCCTAACGCGTTCGAGAGTGGCCTTTTCAAGCCCTACACGCTTCTCGTACTCGTATCCATGGACATCGACAAGCGTCAACTCCGTTCCAACGTCAGGGAAGCTAAATTCGTAGAGTTTCATCAGTTCATCCCAATTCAGGAAGACAATAGGTTTCTTTGTCTTTTGGAGTTTCGGTCTATAATTGGCCTTTATGGACGTGTAACCTTTGTTTTCCGCCCAGCGGATGAAGTATCGCAGACGGCTGGTGTACTTTTCAATCGTTGAATTGCGGAGCAGCTTCACTTCACGCAGAAAATCTACAAAGCACGTAGTTCCGTCCTCATTGAAATAATCGATGGAAGTCACATGTTTGTAGTCAAAGAAATCAGTCATGTGCTTCTGGAACGACCTCATACTCTTGCTCGTGGCCAAACGCCAGCTATTCTTGTCTTTCTGTTCTTCCAAGAAATCTGACAACCGTTTTCTGATGTCATCTGGTAGTTCTTCCTCTTCAGTTGTTTCAACCTTCTGCTTTTTGAAATTCTCATTATAGATGCTTTTCAGGTCACCCACAGCCTGACCATTTCTCCGTAGTTCGTCCTCATACTCACTAAAAAAGCTATCTATACGTTTCAGTTTACTGTTTAACTCGCGGGCAGTAAGAGAACCTACCATCACTGGTTTACCAGCGTATGAAAGTAGAATCCTCTGAGTGTCCTGATTCCAGTACTCTGGTTTTATAGAGAAACCTGCAGTCGTGGTGAGGCGCTTGCCTTGAATACAGATAGCACATCTCACTGTAACGTCGCCATCTCCACGCTTCTTCTCTCTGGTTTTATCTAAGAAAAATCTGACTGACATTGTTTTTGGGGCTTATAACTTGCATATTTCACCGATAATTCATACCTTTGCAGCAGTCATTGAGGTGACTAAGCTGGCATCGGTGTTTGAATTTACACGCAAAATTACACGCATTTTTCGAAATATGCAAGTTTTTAGCCAGTTTTAATCAGTTATTTTAAATTTATTTAATTAACTGAATATTAGTGATTTAGGAAAAGATGCTTTAATGTGGTTCGAAATTAGACCCTCCTTGGAGAGTCCCCTATCGACTACGAAGAAAGCGCTGATAATTCAGCGCTATTTTTGTGCCCCTACACGAAATTTCTTTACTTTGCTTCCCGTTTCATTTTTCCACTCAAAAACCGTGAGTTAACTCGTTTGATCAATCGAGTTAACTCAATCGATAAATCAAGTTAACTCAACTCATTTTTTGAGTTAATGAGTGTACATCATATTACGTTTCCGTTTTCTTTACAGATTGAGAACAAATGGATGTCAGGCTCTGACATCTTTTCACCTATAGCTTTTCTTTCCTTCATCATTTGAGCGAAAGAGGTACCAGTTACAGCGCCCCTATCCAATTTGACTCGAGCCAAATCATGAATTGACTCGAGTCAATGCCCCTTTTGACTCGAGACCCTCTATTTTGAGGTGTCTCTTTGGGATACCAATGTCTGTCCTAGCGTTTTTCTAGAAAAGTTTCAACTTACAGTTGAGATGTTACCCATAGCTCAGTGGATTCAGCAGCAGTTGGAACGCAGCAAAAAAGAATAGATAGTTGAAGAGAAAAAAGTGTCAAACAATCACGGATTTCACCTTTAATATCAAACAAACGCTATCAAATGATTCTGTTCGTTGTTTGTTTCAGACTTTTTTTGTATCTTTGCCCACAAAATCAGATCGTTTGCATAATGAGAAATATCAGTTTTAAAACTCTGGAAGGGGTCTATATTGTGAAGTTGGACGCTTTTCGTTCAAAACTCAAAGAAGGTTATTATGGTAGGAAAGAACGCAAGTTTGTAAATTCCTATTTAATATATAACGCTACTAACAAGACCTCTAAAATAATAGACTACGAAGAAGTATGGGCTCCAACATTTGATAGCGAACTTAGATGGTTTGTTATTAAGGAGAATGAAAAGTTTATTGTCGCGGAGAATGGGAAATGCTTTTACATGGATAGTGAGGGATTTTTATCACAATATGAAGGTGATATTCATTCCATGAGAAAGAGGAAAACATCCATAATCCCACAAGAATGCAAAATTGAGGAAAAGCCATCTTCTTTGGAAAATTGGGACGAATATGAGCCTATTACCCTCATCGACATAGGGGGATATAAACTTACTTTGCCCGACGGTGAGATAATTGTGCTTCCCTTTAAAATAAAAGAGAGAATTGGTGGTAATTATTTAATTTACGATGATATTAAGACCAATAAAAGTAAGTATCCTGAACGTAAATATGGAATAGTTAGCAAAATAGGCAAAATTGTTGTTGAACCTAAGTTTGATTCTATAATTAATAAGTTCAAGCAAAGAGATAAATTATATCAAGTCAAATTAGATGATAAGTATGGTGTAATTAACGAAAACGGAGAGGTAATCTTACCACCCAAATATGGATGGATTGAAGATTGTGATGGAGATTTTGCAATAATTGACGATGGTACAAAACTCATAAATGTTAACACAGAAGAAATTATATACACATCTGAGGTCAAAATGAATTCTATTATAGATGGATGGATTGCAGTCTTAAATAGAGGAATCTTGAGCACCAATGGCACATTTTATCCAATTTCCTTAAAAAAGATCGATAATGTAAGAAGTTCAAATGATTGGTGGGGAGTTGAGTGGGGAAAATTGTATGACAGAATAGGTTCTAAGGTTTGCAATGGCCTAATTCCTGTTTATGATAGCAAAAGAGGCTATGGCTATGTTAACCTAGATAGTATAGAAGTTATCAGATGTAAGTATAATGAGATTCATTATTTTACTGATGGTAGAGCAAAAGTAAGGTATGATACAGATTTTGGTTATATAGACACAAAAGGAAATATCATTGTTAAGAATGGAATAGATGAAGTTCTTATTCCAAACAGATATGATTGGGCCTATGATTTTGATGGTACTATTTCTGTAGTTCAACAAGGAAGACTATATGGATGCGTTGATAGTAACTTAAATGAATTGTTGCCATGCGTTTTTTATTCTGCCAACGATGTAAAAAAAGCTTATCAAAGGATTTTGTTGTTAAATAACAAAGTTGATTATCAAGAGCAATTGCTAGATTTAGAGCCCCCTCAACCATACGAAGAAAATGGTCTTTATGGATTTAAAAGGGCTGATGGAAAATGTTTTTGTCCTCCAATATTCCGTTCTGCTCATTTCTTTATTGAAGGTAGAGCCTTGGTGTCTTTTGGAGGTAAGTATGGTTATTTGAATGAAAAATTGGAATTTGCGATTCCCCCTATCTATAATTCTGCAGAAGATTTTTCTGAAGGTCTGGCACTAGTTAATAACCGTGACTACATTAACAAGAATGGCGAGTGTGTAATACATACTGATCATCATATCGAAAAGCTTTCTTCTTTTTGCGGTGGCAAAGTAATTTGTGAATACAATTATTGCCAACCAGGGAGGGAGAATGATTCCTATGAAATAACTAAAAGGGTATCATGGTATGAAAGTTGAAGATAGGATGGAGCCCTTACACTATATGAAAAAGAATAATTCAATTTTGTATATAATAGGGAATGGTTTTGATCGATTTCATGATCTTCCAACAAGATATTCTGATTTTGGTAAATACATAGAATCGTATGATAGTGACTTCTATAATCTTCTTCTTGATTGGTATCCGACCTTTTACAACAATCAGATGGAAGATAGTTTTTCTTTGTGGAAAGATTTTGAAAATGGACTTAAAGAAATCGACCAAGATTTATTATGGCAATCTATAGATAACCATCTTACTCAATATGGAGTAGAAAACTGGGGAGACGAAGATAATCATCGTGTACAATATATGATTCAGAATTTATTGAATAGCATAATTAGCAAACTATATATATATCTTACTAATTGGATTTGCTCTGTAGATGTTCAGTTGTCTTCAAAAAGATTGTGTTTAGACATAAATGCAAAATACTTAACTTTTAACTACACTAAAACCTTAGAATCCTATTACAAAATTCCTTCAGCGCAAGTGATTCATATTCATGGTACAACAGATAATCCAACGTCAATTATAACTGGACATAACATGAAACTATTGCCTGCTGTTAATGATTACGATGACATAAGGCTATTCGAATGTGAGAAAATAGTACGTAATGAATATTTTGAAAAAACAATTAAGCCAACAGACAAGATTATATCAGTCAATAAAGATTTCTTCTTGTCATTAAATAGTTTATCAGCTATCGTAATCATAGGCCATTCTTTAAATGAAATTGATTTGCCTTATTTTAAAGAAATACGATCAGTAGTGAGTGATGAAACCAAATGGAAAATTTCATTCAAAGACTCAAAAGACAAAAATGAACATTATGAAGAAAAAAGAAAAACTTTGGTTGATTTGGGGATTGATGAAAAATGTGTTGAATCATTTCTGATGAGTGATATTGTCATATAATGTAAAAAAATGCCCAAGCATTGATAGTGATTGATTTCTTCAACAAAACAGGACTTGCATGTTTAAAATGCAAGTCCTGTTCGTATTAGGACGGGGTTTTTATAGAGGTTCGTACTTTCTGTCTTTGTGGACAAGCTGCAGGTGATCAGGCTGCCATACTTTTCCCCGTATACCTCTGTTATTCATCAAGCAAATCACTAAACATTAATCGAGTTCTAAGCTTTCGAGGGTGTTTCATTCGTTCTTCTCGTTCCTCATCGTCCTTAGGCGGCTTCGTGTAGAAGTCTTCATCTATCTCACGAGGGAAAAGGGGCTTGAAACCATTATGTTCATAGAAGCGTAACACGTCAGGTTCATTCTTGGCATCAACAATTGCAAAGCGACATCCTGTCTTATTTGATTCATCAAGGAACCACATTCTGATAAAATCAAGCACCTCCGAACCTACACCTTTTCCTGAGAATTGAGAAGCAACCGCCAATCGTCCGACAAGTACACCTGGGTACCGAGTCAACATCTTTTCTCGATGAGTGATACCCCACATAGCATTGCGACGACTGCTTGGCAGATCGTAGATACGGATGCTGTCATTAGAAACAGTAAAACAGGCAACTATTGTTTGAGAATCGTCCTTCATACGGAAACAGTATGACTTTCCCATGCGATAACGGGTATAGTCGAGCGCATCCTTCTGGAAGAACTCGTCCATATCGTCATCGCCACATACAAAAGGATGACACTCGGAAAGAATGCCATCTGTCAGTATGTTGAGTACACAGTTTTCTTCGAGAAACGCCATCGTTGCTTAGAAGTTAATGTTCGACCTCTCGAGAATTGTGCGCATTGCCTTATAGCGAGGATCTGCTGTAAGGTCTCGCTTAGGGCGCATATCAAACTTGCGCTCTGTCTCGTCTGCCATCTCACGGAAACGACGAGCTTCGTCACCGTAGAGTGTAGGAATTGCTTTGATTGCTAATGCCATTGTTGTGTCTCCTTTTCTAATTCTTGGCGCAAAGTTACGATATTTTTCTGAATCGACAATGCTTTTGACAAGAATAATATAAATATTTTGAGTTTTGTACGTCTCCTTGCTATAAATACTGTTTGGCAAGCGGTTCATGTTAAACTAGCTGAAAAAATAAAGATTCTGTGCTGAATATCATCAGAATGCTATAACTTTGTAACTAAGATGAATAGGACTATCAGGGAGGCAAGACCGACAGATATCACTGAGATTGTGCAGGTGACGAAAGACTCGCCTACCAAAAAATTCTGGCAGAATAGGAACTTTTAGAAAGAACTATAATAATCAAAAGACAGTTATGCCTGAAAGACTATTTATCCTCCAGCAGGGCCGAGGTACGAACACGGCTGAGGGTTTCCGGTGTCATCTGGAGATAACTGGCGATATAGACCAACGGAGCCCGGAGAACAAGCTGTGGGCTACGCTTCACCAACTTGGCATAACGGTCCTGGGCAGACTCAAAGCGGAGCATATCGGCATGAATCTGCGAGAAGATGAGCGACTCCTCCAATATCTTACGATAGAGCATCTGAATGTTCACGTTCTTCATTGCCTCCTGCTCTAAGGATGCCTTGGGCAAGGCATAGATGATGGTTGGCTCAAGCGCCATAATCTGCAAATGAGTGGGTTCCTCCTTAAAAAGGCTTTCAATACACATGCAGATGGTGTTCTCGGTAGCCATATACTCAGTGAGCTCCTTACCATTCTTAAAATAGAACTGACGGACTAAGCCTTTGACTACCCAATAAATATTCCGGCAAACCTCGCCCTCCTTGAGGATGATTTCGCCTTTCTGATATTTCATGGGTACCAAAATACTCTCCAGTACATCGAGTTCATCATGTGTCATCGTACTGTAACGTCTTGCTAATTCACGTGCGACGTCGCGTGGTGTCAGTCCTAGTGTCGTCATTTTCTCTATTGGATTTTCAGTGTTCTATAATAATTTTGTTTTAGTCTAACTTCAATACAGCGAGGAAAGCCTTCTGAGGCACTTCCACATTACCGATTTGCTTCATGCGCTTTTTACCGCGTTTCTGCTTTTCAAGGAGTTTACGCTTACGACTCACGTCACCGCCATAACATTTGGCTGTCACATCCTTGCGCACCTGTTTCACCGTTTCGCGGGCTATAATCTTTGCTCCGATTGCAGCCTGGATAGCAATATCAAACTGCTGACGCGGTATGAGTTCCTTCAGTTTCTCGCACATGCGACGTCCAAAGCTGACAGCATTGTCCTGATGGGTGAGCGTCGAAAGTGCGTCAACCGATTCACCATTGAGCAGGATGTCCAGCTTTGCCAGTTTTGAGGGGCGGAAACAGTCAACATGATAGTCGAACGAAGCATAGCCCTTGGAGATAGACTTCAGCTTGTCGTAGAAGTCAATCACTATCTCACCCAAAGGTAACATGAAGCGCAGTTCTACGCGATTGCCACTGACATACTGCTGGTCGATGAGTTCGCCTCGTTTGTCGAGACAAAGCGTCATGATAGGACCGATATAGTCGGCTGCAGTAATGATGCTGGCCTTGATATATGGTTCTTCGATATGATCGATGAGTGTAGGATCAGGTAGTCCTGAAGGATTATGAACCTCCTTCACCCCACCCTGTTTATCGTAGCACATATAGGTAACGTTGGGAACCGTCGTGATGACATCCATATCGAACTCTCGGTCCAGGCGTTCCTGTACAATCTCCATGTGGAGCAGTCCAAGGAAACCGCAACGGAAACCAAAGCCCAAAGCAACAGATGTCTCAGGGGTGAACGTCAGGGAGGCGTCGTTGAGCTGTAGTTTCTCCAACGAGGCACGCAGGTTCTCATAGTCAGTGGGGTCGATGGGATAAACACCTGCGAAGACCATAGGCTTCACTTCCTGGAATCCCTCAATGGCCTTATCGCAAGGGTTTGCAACACTGGTAATCGTATCGCCCACCTTCACCTCCTTCGAATTCTTAATGCCACTGATGATATAGCCCACATCGCCAGTACGCAGTTCCTGACGGGGTATCATATCCATTTTCAGCACACCCACCTCGTCGGCATCATACTCCATACCGGTATTGAAGAACTTCACCTTCTCACCCTTACGGATACTACCGTTCTCTATCTTAAAGT
>Ga0310695_10007137_pt1 | contig 17986 bp, 20 predicted proteins | sample RumenRJG_04DNA_FD_203882 | JGI IMG/M metagenome (GOLD analysis project Ga0310695, IMG submission 203882) | Bovine rumen microbial communities from Lethbridge, Alberta, Canada - RJG_04 (v2) (version 2) | ecosystem: Host-associated > Mammals > Digestive system > Stomach > Rumen | place: Canada...
TATCTGCAGCGTCGGAAACCGCCCGTGGTGCCAAGCCCAGACTATTTTGTGCATTTGGAATTGACAATCTTTGCCAGAGGCACTAAAGTGCATATTCAAATAACGGTATTCACCATTTCTTTGTGCGCCCTTTCTGCCTCTCACCACCTTGCCCGTCCGCTTATTCACGAGCTTTCCGCTGCGGTCGTCGTAGTCGTAGTCTCGTTGGATGCGAGCCGCCAGTGCGGCCAGCTCGCCATCCGATAAATTAGTTCTGTTCATCTTAAAACTTTGTTTTCTGTTTAAATGTTCAATGTTATGTCACTTCGTTCCATGACTTTTGTCACGACTCGGCCAAACAAGCAAGCTTGACGGCTCTCGCTGCTCCAAAAGTTCAACGTTCAATGTTCAACGTTTTAGTCTTGATAAACATCAAATTCCGTTTCATCCCAACCTGCCAGGCTGTCGTGCAGCCGAGTCAGGTCGACGCGGGCGAAAGTAAGGCTTGTGCAGCCTTCAATCTTCCGCGAGAGTATGAGCTTTTTCAGCTCCTTCACCACCTTCTCACAATTGTGGAAGATTTCAGCAGGGCTCATTTCCTGATTCCTGTACAGGTCGCGAACGTCGTCGTTCGGTTCGCTGATGGTGACGTACGACCGCGTGCCGTCCGGCTCCGTCTCGCCCTCCACGCAGGGGTGCATTCCCGAGCCGATGACCACCGTCCGCTTTTCCAGCGTTGCCCTTGCCGTCACGTCAATCTCGCAATATTCCGGGTCAGTCATCATTTCCTTTATTAGTTGTTTTTTAGTCCCGCAGAAATGGCTGAAATGGCTGAAATAGCTATGTTAAATATTTATCTGCCCTATCTGCTCTTTCAGCGGGACAACCATAATCATTCGCGGGACAACCATAATCATTCGCGGGACATTATTAATCTTTCTGTGTGAGCAGATAGTCATTCAGTCGCGCAGCATTGAACGAGCGGAAGCCCTTCTCATCCAAATCCCAGAAGGTAAACGACCAGTTGTAGCGATAGCTGATTTCGTCCTTCTTCCCTTTGTACTCATACAGATCAAAGAGCGGGTCAATACCCTTGCACACCGTGCCACGAGCAATGCGACGTGAGCCGTCCTGCTTGTTGAAGTCCAGCATTACCACGCCCTTGCCCAGCGCCTCCAGCGCATGCAGGCAAAGCCAAGCCTGATTTGCCGCCCGCGTTGGCGTCCAACCCTCTTTGTACCTCAGGAAGTTTGCGAGTTCCATCGCCCACCCTGAAAGTTTACAGGCAATCTCATTCTTTTTCCTTGTTTTCTTCTTCATAACTTTTTTTGTTTAATGAATAATGTTCTGTTGGATCGAGCTGGCCAGCTTTTCCGACTGCGAAATTACGCACAAAAAAATGCGTTTCAATTTCTTGAAACGCATTCAGAAACAAAAAGCAGAAAGTCGGTGTAAAAGCAGAAAGTATTGCCCTCATTCTTTCTGCGCGGCAGAAACTACAGCAGTAACTTTCTCAGAAATTCCTTCAAAACAATCTCACGCAGTGAAGCACCATTCTCCTTCCATTTATCTATGTGCAGGCGCATATAGGGATGGTTGCTGATGGTGCGCTGAACGGCACCCCTCGTACACACATACTCGAAAGTCGTCGGCAGCGTCATATTCATAGCCTTCTGCTCAAACTCCTTCATACTGCCCTCGTAGCCGCAGCAGTCGCGCGCCACACAATAGACCACCGCCCACGACGATGATGCCCAGAACAGCAGATTGCCCTCGCTGACGGCCTTCGCCAGCCGCTGGAATACGTCGCCCTGCTGCTGTCGCTTCGCCAACGTTCTGTTCACGGCAGCCATACATTCGCTATACGAGCAACGCACGCTCTTTTTCACTATATTACGCACCACACCCGTAATTCTTACCTCCATATCATCGGTAAGCTCGATGGCATCATAGTCCTGGTTTCTGGGTATCAGCCAGTGACGGTTCTTGTTATCCGTAAATATCACCTTCGCCGTGTGTTCCCTGTTCACGTCGGCTATCACCGTATCACCGTCCGAAGGTGTGGCACCTATCTCCGTCTGAAGCAGGTCACCTTCCTCGATATCGCCTTCCGTCATGGAATTTCCCTGTGCAGGAATCTCCAGCAACGGATGCAACCCCACCACCGACTTCGGCAGATAGTAATAGTCATCTATCGTCTGCTCGCCTGCATCAAGAGGCTTTCCGCAGTTTACCCTGTTACCCGTTACGGGTACTGGCGTGTCACACAGCTCATAGCTGATTCCCTTACCATCGAGCCATTCCATTGCTTCTTCAGCAGACATCACGCTTGGCTCCCACATGTTTTCAGTCTTTCTCAAAACGTTTGTTTTCATTTTTCTTTTCCTTGTTTTAAGTTATACATTCATTTATGCACTCAGCTTTTCAGCCTCGTTCACATAACCTGCCAGCAAACTGCCGACTACTACCGTCACAACAAACAGAAAAAAAATTCCATCCATAATCTATAAATTTTAAAGTAAAAAAACAAATTACGGGTGCAAAGATAAGCGCCATCCGTCCTACCAAAGCGGACAGATGGAAAAATTTTCAGAAAAAAGCGATTTTTTTTATTCGTTGGCCAGATTATCGCCAAAATCCTCCATTTGGCTATGCGCGTCTATCTGTTTCCGGGCTCGCTCAACCATCATTTCGCGCAGGCTCACAGGCGACTCAACGCAGAGATGGTCGCCATAGAAAGCCAGTTCCTGAATCAGCTCGTTGTTGATCATCACGTCGAGCGTCACCCTGCAGCCTTCATCGCCCAGGCTCTCCAGTTGCTGCAGCGGATGGATGGGCAGCGTGCTCAGATAGTACTCAACCCATCGGTCGCCCTTCAGCACGATATGCTCCACCAGCCCGTTGTCGGGGTGCGAAACGCCCACGATGTCGTCGAAATAATGATTGAAGTCCACCCCACTCTCCACGAAGGGAACACTATCGTTCTTCGTGCACGACAGGATGCGGTCAAGCGAGAAACAAGTGATAAACTCATGGTCGACAATCGTGGCAAAAAGGTACCAGCGACGACGGTACTGCTTCAGATAGTAAGGGTAGATGGTGCGCTGCTTGGGGTCCAGTCCGAAACGCCGGTAGTCAATGTCCATGGTCTGCTTGCGGGCGATGGCATCAAACAGCGACAGGAAGAATTTCGCATCACCAGCCGTGCCGTCCTCGAAGCTCGCTATCGTCTGGTTGGCGCCCATCGCCCTTTGGTCGAAGCGCGCTGTCATCTGGTCCAGCCAGTCCATCTCAATCATCCCGCGAAGGCCCTGCAACAGGCTGCGCACCTCATGCAGCCGCTCAATCTCCTCCGCCGTCAGCTCGCGGTTGTAGATGGAGTCGATGCCATCCCTGTAGCGGTAGTAGCGCTTCTTGTGGCGGTCGTCGAACACAATGCCGTAAACACCGTAGATCTTACGCAGCTTCTCGTTCATCTCGATGATGTCCTGGCTGAAGGTGTTGCGCGACCTGATGGGCAGCATATCCCGCTGCTCCAGCTCCTTATTCACAATCGCCATCAGCTCCTCGCGCGTATACTCCTTCCCCGTACTGAAACACCGGTCCAGTATCATCTCACGCATTGCATAGTCCTTCGTATTCGCCATAATGCAGCCTTATTTTATGTTCGGAATCGTACCGATTTCTTATCTTCGGCTGCAAAGATAATCATTTTCTGTTCAACCAAAGCGAACAGAACAACTTTTTTCTTGTTAACAAGCAAAAATCCCCGCAACTGCAAAACAATTGCGAGGAAATATTTTAAAGTTTATATTTAAATTGTAATTTATTGTCTTATATACGTAATCTCGCCTATAGTAACACGGTTTCCAGACATCTTAAAATATCCTTCTTCGATATTCCCATCTGAAGTTTTGATTTTTATTGTATTTCCAGAAATAGTGTAGGTTCCTTGGAAAGACTTCCATACTTCACCATATCGGGTAATTGTAACTTTAATATTATAACCGTTTATTACCATCGTAAACAACTCCGACTCTTTTCCATTTTCCTCAATATACGTTCCTGATGGAATGATGTTGGAATCAGAAGAGTCATCATCGCTACCACACGACGCCACCAATGGCATCATCATTACTGCGAGCAACAGAATGCTCAAAATCTTTAGTTGTTTCATAGGTCTATTATGTTTTTAAGTTTCTATTTTGAAACGTATTTTTTGCCATTAACAATGTTTACTCCCGTTTGGGGCTTATCTATTTTCACACCGCTAATGTTATATACTTCTTGCTTGTCTCCACTATAATTGACGGCATTAACTCCATTTGTTTCTGATGGTATTTCATTATAAACAAGGAAAGTCTTATCATCATCAGTTATTACCAGCATTTCACTGACGTCATTATAAAGATTGGCAAAAACGTTTATACTGCCATTTCGTAATCCTTCAAAATTATCCGCCAATAAAGCTACTATTTTTTTATTGGTTATATCAACCAAATACAATTTGCCATGATATACATCATCGCCATACCGGAACAGAAACGCATAAAGAACATCTTTATTGTTATAATGTTTTCCTGGATGAAAAGCGAATTGATTTGTGTGTGACCCGCTGTTCCAGTTTATGCCAATACCTTTCGTCTGAGAAATATAATGAAATGAAACAAACCAATTACCTCCAAAATCATTCGGATCAATTAAAATAGGAGATGATTCCTTAAAGAGCCACATTTTCTCTGCAAGGTTATAATGATTTTCGTTGGCAATCGTTCCTATACCACGCAATTCTGCGGCAATAAATTCCACACAAGAACCCTCCGCATAATTATTGACTATGGGGAAAATGCTTCTCCCGCTAATAAAAGAATAGTCTTCTTGTGCTCTTGACGTGAACGGCATCATCATTACTGCGAGCAACAGAATGCTCCAGATCTTCAGTTGTTTCATAATCTTATATTTTTAGTTAGTTATTTCACCATTATCTTTTGAGTATTGTTCTCGCCTTTTTCGGGGGCGTTGATAATGTTGAGTCCCTGACTCATGCCTTGTGCACTGAAGGTGATTGTCTTTTGTCCTTCTTTTACTGGGATGGTCTTGATAGTCTGGCCTTGAGTGTTGATTACTCTGATTTCCTTCGCGTCGCTATCCTCACCAAGTGTGACAATTATATTGTCGGACCTGTTGGCGATAGTGGGTGACACGTTCATCTTGACAGACTTTACATATTGAATTGCATTCGTTGCGTGGTCAACTTTGAAAATGCCTCTATATGAAGCCTCATTATTCCACATTGCCATGATAACATAAAAACATTCGTTCATCTTAATGATTCTGTCAATACTTCCAGTATTAAAGCCAGATGGTGGTATAAAAGAACATATAGTAGCTCCGCTTTCTGACAGAACATTATAGCCTATACGTTTTCCTCCTTTGTAGGTAATTCGCATGTCGACATTTCCATCCCCATCACGATCCGATTCTTCTATAGTGATATCACCTTCATCATAAATGGGAAAAATAACCTCAAAATCGGAATCGTCATTAAATAGGGTTTGGGTAACGAAAAATTTTTGTTCTGCACCAGGATTGTTATCATAGTCTGCAAAACGGGCTTGGACTATCTCGCCGATTGAACTCTCATAATCTTCAACAACCTTCCATTCACCTTGATAACCTTCCCTGTAATACGGTTCAACTCTTCTAACTTCTTTAGTTTCAGGAGACCAGTCAAAGATAAAACGAGGGAATAATCCCTCATAGTCGGCAGCAGCTCTTTTTGCGACGCGCGTGTGTCCTCCACCATTATATGTGTAGAAATCATAATATCTAGACGGAGCGGGCCAAAGTTGATAAGGGTATATCCAATTGTACTCAACTCCTTTATAGGGACTATCTTCTGTTCGGTCAACAAGTTCACCGTTATCTACACTTGCTATAAGTGTTTTGGCGTCTTCCCAAGTTTCTGCTTCGCCTATCGGAGTTGCTGTTGAGCCGTTAACAACAAGAGTAGCAGGGATTTCTTCACGCAATTGTCTATACTTATAGAGTGAAGAATTTATATCGAATTCTTTTACCTTTTCAAGGTGTTCGTCAGTTATTTCGATTGTTACAACTCCATCATGGTAGTTTTTTGAACACAGATACGTATGTTGTTTATCGGACATATCACGGGGAATAGAGTATATATCGTTTGACGGCCAATTGCCAACATAAGTTTGAGAACTTGCTACCAACGGCAGCAAAATCATCGCGAGTAATAATAAATGTTTCTTCATAATTATATCGTTTTATTTCTTTACGTATTTCTTGCCATTTATTATATTAATACCCTTCTGGGGCTCAGACAAGCGAACTCCGTTGAGGTTATATAAAATTGCTTTGTTGTCTTCTGAGTTCCTAACAACATTGATTCCTGTTGTATCAGGTTTTGGGTCACTATCCGTCAGAGCAACAATACTCTTGAAATTCTTCCAAGGCTCAGCTGCCTTGTAGGCATCAATAGACTCAGCTGGCACATGAAGCGTGGCATATTCAATATATGAATTTGTGAAAGGATTAGAATATGATATAGGGACATTAATGGCATAACAATAGACATTTGTCAGTTCTGGGCAATTTGCGAAAGCCGAAACTTCTATCATGTTTATCCCGCTTCCTATAGTAACAGAGGTTAGGCTAGAACAGTTCTCGAACGCTCTCATTTTAATGTTTGTCACACTGTTTGGTATGGTAACTGAGGTTAGGTTAGAACACCCACTGAACGCATAAGTATTAATGCTATTCACACTATTCCCGATTGTAATTGAGGTCAGACTAGAACAGCCAGAGAACGCGCGCTGCTCAATACTCGTCACACTATTTGGGATAGTAATTGAAGTTAGGCTAGAACAACCCCAAAACGCACCATATCCAATGCGCGTCACACTATTAGGAATGGTGACTGAAGTTAGGCTAGAACAATCTCGGAAAGCTTCTCCTGTAATACTCGTCACACTGTTTGGTATGATAACCGAGGTTAGGCTAGAACAACCCATAAACGCACATCCTGCAATTCTCGTTACGCTGTTTGAAATAGTGACCGAGACCAGACTGGTGCAGTTTTGGAACACATCAAGTCCAATACTCGTCACACTGTTTGGTATGATAATTGATAGAAGACTAGAACAATTCTTGAATGCACTATTTCCAATGCTTGTCACGTTATTTCCTATAGTAACCGAGGTTAGGGCAGAACATTTAGAGAAAGTGTCTTCCCCGATGCTCGTCACGCTATTTCCGATTATGACTGTGGTTAAGCCAGAACAGTCTTGAAACGCACTTTTACCAATAGTCGTCACACTGTTTGGAATGGTAACTGAGGTAAGGCTAGAACAACACTCGAACGCAACATTTCCAATACTTGTCAAACTATTTGGTATGGTAACTGATGGCAGACTAGAACAGTTCGAGAATGCATATGCTTCAATGCACGTCACACTATTTGGAATAGTAACTGAGGTTAGGCTAGAACAGCCTACGAACGTACCGTCTGCAATTCTCGTCACGCTGTTTGGAATGGTAACTGAGGTTAGACTAGAACAACCCCCGAACGCTCCAGACTCAATGCTCGCTACACTGTTTGGGATTGTGACTGAGGTCAGTCGGGTGCAATTATCGAACGCCATTGCTCCAATTCTCGTTACACTGTAATATTTATCCCCGTAAGATACAGATTTAGGAATTACAACACTACCGGAGTAATAGTTAGGATTGCTTGTTACTTCGGCGTCATTTGCTCCCCCTTTAGTAATAAGATTGTAATATATTCCATCAATCTCAACAGCATCTGCACTTGCTACCATTGGCAGCAGGGTTAATATGATGAATAGTAGTTGTTTCTTCATAATCATTATAGTTTTAGTCGTTCTGAATGCAAAAGTAGTGAATTATTTTCTATTCGCAAAATAATATTCAACTTTTTTGTTGTAAATACAAAAAGAAAACGTGGACAATTTGCTTCGTCTACGTCCTATCTGGTATCGGCAAACACCATGTAATCCTAAACGAGTAAATGCCCACGCCGTTCAGCGTGAACTCCTACTTCAGTTCTTGATTACGTTTGAAATTTTGCCGATTTCGATAGAACAAGAATCTAAAAGCGGATATTCTTTGACCTGAAGGTGCAAAGCGACCCGGAGGTCGATGACACCCTATATGTCAATATGTCCTTATGTCTTTTTTATATTTCTTTCTCAGCCCATAGGCATCACCGTTTTTAGGGTTCAACTATTATTGCAATTACTAGGCCATTTCGTGGGCATAGTTCTGATAGTTTCCCAATATCTGTTCGATATGAATGACTTCAGGGCAGGAGTCCCATGTGACACCACCGCCCATCAAATACCAATTCTCGCGTTCTTTGACGGGAACTTTCTTCAGCGACGGGAATGCTGACACTGGCATCACCACAGAACGGCCGTCCTGCAAATCCACCTGAAACTTTCCACGCTTCGGAAACGAAAGTTTCTTTATCTTGGGCTTAACATCCCAATATCCTTCCTTCTTATACATCGCTAATTCTTTTTCTTTTTTACTGTAATAATTTTAATTATTTATGCTGCAAAGATAGGCAATATTTTCGAAAGTTCCAAACTTTCTTCTACTTTTTTGCGGAAGAGAATCTACTCGCAGGCGGGATTTGCTAATGGAGGGTGTAGTTGCGGACGTATTCCTTTAGGCCTTCGGCGGCGCCGGCACGGTCGGGCAGGTAGCGTAGGATGATGGTGACGATGCGGGTGGAGTCGTCGATGACTTTGGCGTAGTATTCGAAATCGCCGTCCTGACCGGTATGGAGGCTGTAGTCGTCACCGGCCTCGAGGAGTTCGGCACCCATGCCCATGAGTTGCTGGCCGGGTGTGCGGAAGATGTCGTCGCCCTTGAAAAGTCGCTGTTCCATGAACGACAGCGAGAGGTCGTCGTTGAGGAATACCTCCATCTGGTCGTCCTCCAGAAACTGGTGGCGCAGGTAGGAGGGATAGGTGATGTCGAGCCCGAGTGTCTCGCTATGATAGTAGATGGTGTCGGCTTTCGACAACTCGATGTTGAGGCTGTCGTCGGCGGTAATGACGTTGTTGAACGACTTGAGCTTCGGCTGGTTTTGACAACCGAGGAACAGCAGGGTAAAAAGGTAAAAGGGTAAAAAGGTAAAAAAGTAAAAGCGTTTCATAACGTTCAATGTTCTAATCGTTTCTTTAGTACGCTTTGACCTTGGTCAAAGAATGTTCAACGTTCAATGTTCAATGTTCAATGTTCAATGTTCAACGTTCAATGTTCAATGTTCAATGTTCAATGTTCAATGTTCAACGTTCAATGTTTAATGTTACATAAGTAGTCGTTCGAGCATGGGGATTTCGATGCGGCCGCGATGGAGGGTGAGCAGTCCGTCGGCCTGCATGGCGTTGAGGGCGTGGCTGATGTCGAGTCGGCTGTCGTTGAGTTCGGCGGCAATCTGGTTCATCAGGATGTAGAACGTCTTGGCGCCGGCAGGGTAGAGGCAGCGCGAGAAGAAGAAGCGGATGATGCGTTCGCGCAGTGTCTTAGGGGCTGAACGCCAGGCGTGATGATATTGGCGCTGCACCTCGGCGGCCATCAGACTGAGCATGTTGAGGCGGAACACGAGTTGGGTCTCAAGCAACAGGAGCACTTCCTGTTTGTCGATGGTGATGAGGTTGCAGGGCGTCTCGGCACGGAAGGACGACGTGTAGCGCTGGTTGATGCCGAAGATGCGTTCGGGCTGGATGATGTAAGGGGCGCTGACGGTTTCGCTGACGCGACAGGTGTAGTCGTCGCTGAGTGTATCGACGCGCAAAGTGCCGCTGGTGAGGAAGATGAGGTGGGTGCAGGGGTCGCCCTCGCGAACCAGGCGCTTGCCGGACACCAGCTTGGAGAAGCCGAACTTGGTGTGTCCTGCCACCTGCATCAGGTCGGCAAGACTCATGCCCTGGAAGAGCGTAAACTGCAATAGCCGGTCGTAAATCTCCATCTTACTTCTTACCTCTCACCTCTTACATCTTACTTCTTACCTCTTACCTCTTACTTCTTACCTCTTACCTCTTACTTCTGTACCTTATCCTTGAGGGTGGGGGAATACCACACGCCCATCTTGCCGTTGTCGTCGTAGATGAGATAGGCCATGAGTTCAGGATGCTTGTCCAGTAGCTGCCGGGCGCGCTCGAAGCCCATGACCATAAACGAGGTGGCGTAGGCATCGGCCAAGGCACACTGGTTGGCAAGAACGGTGGCCGAAAGGATGTTATGTTGAACGGGACGGCCCGTCTTTGGGTCGATGGTGTGGGCATAGCGCTTGCCGCCTTTGTCGTAGAAGTTGCGATAGTTGCCGCTGGTGGCCATACATTTGTCGGTCACGTTGAGCACGGTTTGCAACTCGCCACCGTCGGCCAAGGGTTCCTCAGTGGGTTTGGTGACGCCAATCTTCCAGGGCACGCGACGTTCGCTGATGCCGCTGGTGGCAATCTCACCGCCAATCTCGACCATATAGTTTTTGATGCCCTTATTCTTCAACAGACGGGCAACGGCATCAACGCCATAGCCTTTGGCAATGGCCGAGCAGTCGAGCATGACGCGCGGGTCGCGTTTGCTGATGCCCTCGCCACCGCGTTCGGTGAAGTAGGACACTTTGTCGTAACCGACGAACTGGAGGATGCTGTCGACTTGAGCGTCGGTAGGCATCTCGTCGTGTTTGAAACCAAAGCCCCAGGCATTGACCAGCGGTGCGACGGTGATGTCGAAGGCGCCATCGGTCTCGGCAGAAATCTTCATAGCCATTTGATAGACTTCGAGGAACATCTTTCCGGTTTCTGTCTTGGGGATATAATGCTCGCCTTTGTTAACGTGCGAGATGACACTATTCTCGTTGAACATGGAGAGTGCCTCGTCCACCTTGTTCATCTCGGCAACCAGCTCCTCCTGGAGGTCTTCGTCGTATTGGTAGGTGATGTTATAGATGGTGCCGAAGATGGCGCCCGAACATTTCTGATAGGGCATGTTCTGCTGTTGGCGGATGATGAGTATGGTGCCGACAATGAGCAGCGTCAGGAATGGTATTTGCCATAGAAGGCGTTTCTTTCGGTCTTTAGCCATTTTCAATTATCAATTTTCAATTGTCAATTATCATTAAATATCAATGATGACATTAAAGTTTGCAGTCAGGTTGTCGGTGTCGTTGGTGCCGAAACCAGGAACATACCACGTCGTGCCCAAGTCGCCGCTGTTGTGGAAAAGTCGCCGTTTGTAGCGTACGCTCCAGCCCAGATGCAGGGGACCGAAGACCTTGGCGTCGATGCCGAAGACGACTTCCGCCCAGTGCATATTGCAGCCCATGTCCTTGACGCCGAAGCCCGTCTGTGACCCCCATACGGGGTCTGGCAGATTCTCGCGAATGATGTCGACCTTGTAGCTGGTGAAGGCATAGCGGAAACCGGCGTATATGCGGTTGGACTGATGTTTGTTCTTCAGGACGTTCCAATCCATACCGATGCGGAAGTAGGGCGCAGTGGTCTTGTAGGTAATTTCCGTTACTTCGTCTTTATCGTGGTTAGCCCTGCCGATACCTGCCTCGAAGATAGGAAACCACTGGTCGTGCAGATTGATGCGCAAGGCGGCTTCGTACTCTCCATGGTCGCTGAGCATGAGCATGGCCGGACCGACGAGGTCGAACGACACGGCAAAGCCTCGGAAGAAGGGGATGGAGTCTTTCTCCATGCGGAACATCTTCAGCTGTGCCTGTGACGTCAGCGCCATAGCCAGCATGACTAGACTAACGGCGATTCTTCTTGAGATAGAGGTAGAAATGGTAGTTCGATATGTCATAGTTAACAGTTGAATGATGGATGGAGATAGAGTCGAAGGCGTTATGCGTTACGCTGGCCTCGGTAATCTTGTGGAAATAAGCCGCCTGACAGTCGACGGACTCGAAGTGAGGATAGTTTTCCTTCTTGATGCGGATGGTGTCGACGTAATAGTTGCCTGCAGTGTCGGTCAGCAGCGTGACAAAGACATCCTCGGGCTGGGTATAGCTGATTTGCAGATTGAAGTCGAAGGCCGTAGATCCGCAAAGAGCATTCATCAACAGCGTGTCGGTGCCGTCAACGCGTGTCGTCATGATCCATAGCGTGTCGGTGTTCAGCGTGTCGGCGCTGCCATTGGCCTTCTTAAAGGCGTATCTTGTGTACACCAGATTCTGAACCGGGCAGTCGATGGACGTGCAGGCTGCCAGGGCAATGACGGTTAGGATGACGATTAGTTTCCGCATCTGAGGGTGTCTTCTATTTGATATTCATTACGTCCGGCACTATTGCGGCTGATGAGGTCGCCCAGGAATCCGGCAAGGAACAATTGCGTACCAATCATCATCATCGTGAGGGCAATGTAGAAGTAAGGCGAGTCGGTGATGAGTCGCATGGGGACGCCTTGATACAGGGCCCAGGCCTTCTCGACGCCCAGGAAGAGGGCTGCAAAGAAACCGATGATGAACACGATGGTGCCGAGGAAACCAAACACGTGCATGGGCTTCTTGCCAAACGTGCCCAGGAACCATAGCGTCATCAGGTCGAGATAGCCATTCACAAAGCGGTTCCAGCCCATGAACTTCGACTTGCCGTACTGGCGCTTCTGGTGGTGTACGGGTTTCTCGCCAATCTTGTCGAAACCGGCATTCTTTGCCAGATAGGGAATGAAGCGGTGCATCTCGCCAAACACCTCGATATTCTTTACCACTTCCTTGCGGTAAGCTTTCAGGCCGCAGTTGAAGTCGTGGAGGTTCTTGATGCCGCTCACCTTACGGGTGGTGGCATTGAAGAGCTTGGTGGGGATGGTTTTCGACAACGGATCGCCCTGACTACGGTTCTGCTTATAGCCGCTGACGAGGTCGTACTTTTCCTCCATAATCATCTTGTAGAGCTCGGGAATTTCGTCGGGCGAGTCCTGCAGGTCGGCATCCATCGTGATAACCACGTCGCCCTGAGCTTCCTTGAAACCACAATAGAGTGCGGGCGATTTGCCGTAGTTACGGCGGAACTTGATGCCCTTGACGTGCTCGGAGCGGGCAGCCAGCTCGGTGATGACGTCCCACGAATGGTCGGTGGAGCCGTCGTTGACGAAGATAACCTCGAACGAGAAGTTGTTCGCCGACATCACGCGCTCTATCCAATCGTAGAGCTCGGGCAGCGACTCTTCCTCGTTATATAAAGGTATTACTACTGATATATCCATATTGTTTATTTACTATTTGAAAATTTACAATTTACTGATTCTTGACCTTTGCCACTTGACGCTGCATCAGAGCAGCAATGGGCAATCCAAGGAAGATGCCTGTGATGATGTTGAAGGACAGCATGTTCAATGCATAGTCAATAGGACGCATCTCGCTGAGTTGCTTTAACCCTTCGCGCATCTGTTCGGCCATTCCTGCGGCCTGCATGGCCTGCTTGCCTTCCTCGGAGCTCATCATCTCGGTCAGTTTCATGAGCAGGTAGCCTTTGTCGATAAAGGCAAAGTAAACATATAGGGCTGCAGCAAGTAACAGCCCAGCGTAGAAAAATATCAGGACGAAGTAGGCAAAGCCTCGGCGGAAACTGATGACCCCTTCGCGGGCATAGTCGCGGAAGTGGCGCAGTCTGCTGGCGGCAAAGAAGGGCGATGCTATAATGAGCATGAGTGCCAGCGTTCCCATGATGGGGCTGGTCATCCCTTGAATGTAGCAAATCAACGCTCCAATCCATAATAATGAGAGCAGCGCGCCGTCCTGTCGTGCAAAAGCCTTTAGCTGTTTATATTCCTCTGGTGTCATATTTGGGTGCAAAGGTACGAAAAAATTGACCATTGACCATTGACCATTGACCATTATTTACAAAAACGTGGTTAAATAACGTTAAATCGAGAAAAAGTTCAACGTTCAATGTTCAATGTTCAATGGAAAAGTGTTACCTTTGCAGCCGCTTTCGAGCAAACACGGGCAGTCCTGTACGGCCAGCTCCCTCGGAATCCCCCAGGATGGGAACATAGCAAGGGTACTTGGTTGTAGCGGCGCGATGCAGATAGCTGCCCACCCGCCTCTTTAGCTCAGTTGGCCAGAGCACGTGATTTGTAATCTCGGGGTCGTTGGTTCGAATCCGACAAGAGGCTCAGGAAAGAAAAAAGGATTGACCGTTGTGGCCAATCCTTTTCTTTATATGAGATGGAATTAATCCTCTTCCTTCATCTCGGCTTCGTGCTCCTTGATGAGAGCCTGCTGGATGTCGTTCGGCACGAGCTCGTAGCTTGAGAACTGTGTGGTGAACGATGCACGACCACCAGTCAAAGACGACAGGGCAATCGAGTAAGAAGCGAGCTCCTTCAAAGGAATCTTAGCAGAGAGCTTCTGATAGCCAGCCTCGCTGTCCATACCCATGATGATGGCGCGGCGTCCCTGCAGGTCGCTCATTACATCACCCATGTAGTCACCGGGAACCAGCACTTCGAGGTCGTAGATAGGCTCAAGCACCTTAGGACCGGCCTCCTTGAAGGCAGCCGAGAAAGCGTTACGTGCAGCGAGCATGAACGACAATTCGTTAGAGTCAACTGGATGCATCTTACCATCGTAAACAATCACGCGAACGTCGCGGGCATAAGAACCTGTCAACGGGCCCTGCTCCATACGCTCCATGATACCCTTCAGGATAGCGGGCATGAAACGCATATCGATGGCACCACCGACAACGGAGTTGATAAATACGAGCTTACCGCCCCACTCCAGATCCTTCTCTTCCTTCGACTTGATGTTCATCTTGAACTCCTGGCCGTTGATGGTGAACGAGGTAGGATCAGGCATGCCGTCGGTGTAAGGCTCGACAATCAGGTGAACCTCACCAAACTGACCAGCACCACCAGACTGCTTCTTGTGACGATATTCGGCACGAGCCATCTTCGTAATAGTCTCACGATAAGGAATCTTCGGCTCCTGATATTCAACCTGAATCTTCTCGTTGTTCTCCATACGCCACTTCAAGGTACGCAGGTGGAACTCACCCTGACCATGAACGATGATCTGGCGCAATTCCTTAGACTGCTCGACAACCCATGTGGGGTCTTCCTGGCGCATCTTCTGCAGGGCAGCCATCATCTTCTCGGTCTCAGCCTCGTTGACGGCCTTGATGGCACGAGAGAACTTAGAGTTAGGATACTTGATGAAGTCGAACTTGTTGTCGGTATCCTTACCATTCAAGGTGTTACCGGTCTTCACGTCCTTCAGCTTAACGGTACAGCCGATATCACCAGCGCGCAGCTCATCAACCTGAATACGGTTAGCACCAGCGCAAGCATAGAGTGTACCCATGCGTTCCTTAGAACCGCGGTCGGCATTGGTCAGGTCGTCGCCGCTCTTCACAACACCACTCATTACCTTGAAGTACTGAACTTCACCGATATGGGGCTCAACACCAGTCTTGAAGAAATAGAGTGACTCAGGACCATTGGCATCAGCAGGAACCTCCTTGCCGGCAGCGTTCTTGATGACAGGCATCTCGCTGACGAATGGAACAACGTTGCCGAGGAACTCCATCAGACGGCGAACACCCATGTCACGACCTGCGCAGACGCAGAAGACGGGGAAGATAGAACGCGTTACCAAGCCCTTGCGGATACCCTCACGCATTTCGTCCTCGCTGAGGTCCTCGCTCTCGAAGAACTTCTCCATCAGCGTGTCGTCACCAGCAGCAGCAGCCTCCACGAGAGCAGCCTTCCACTCCTTGGCCTTCTCCAACTGGTCGGCAGGAATATCCTCGATGATGGGAGCACCACCCTCGGGTTTCCAAGAGTACTTCTTCATCAGCAGCACGTCGATGACGCTGTTGAAGCCAGCGCCCGTCTGGATAGGATACTGAACGGGCACGCAGTTGGGACCATAGACTTCTTTCAGATTGTTCAGAATCTGGTCGAAGTCGCAATTGTCACGATCCAGCTGGTTTACCAGGAAGATAACGGGCTTCTTCAGCTTCTCTGTGTTGCGGAAAGCATTCATCGTACCCACCTCGGGACCATATTGTCCATTGATAAGGATGACAGCCTGGTCGGTGACGTTCATGGCGGTGATAGAACCACCTACGAAGTCGTCAGAACCCGGACAGTCGATGATGTTCAGTTTCTTGTTGTTCCACTCCACATGAAAAACAGTTGAGAACACCGAGTAGCCATATTCCTGTTCAACAGGGAAGTAGTCGCTCATGGTGTTCTTACCCTCTACGGTACCGCGGCGCTTGATGATGCCAGCTTCGTAGACCATACTTTCGGCAAGAGTAGTCTTGCCGCTACCCGCACTGCCAATCAAGGCAATGTTTTTGATTTCGTTAGTTTGATAAACTTTCATATTTACTAATATTTTAGGTGTTTATTTTCAAAAAACGTCGCTAAGGTATACATATTTTGCGAATTATCCAAGAAATAGTTTCAAATATTAAGCAAAATTAGTACTTTTGCAGTCAATATGTCTGGAATTTATATACATATTCCGTTTTGCGCGAGCCGATGTATCTATTGCGGCTTCTACTCCACGACAGGTTTGGAGTTGCGTCAGAAGTATGTTGATGTGGTGTGCAAAGAAATGACGATGAGGGAGGTTTCTTCCCCCATCGAGACCATCTATTTCGGAGGCGGAACACCTAGTCAACTCACCCCCGAACAGTTACGCCAACTCTTTTTATATATAAATAAGGTGTATGCTCCTCATGTTACAGAGGTGACAATCGAAATGAATCCCGATGATGTCACTCCGGAGTATGCTGAGACTTTGTCGCAGCTTGGCGTGAATCGCGTGTCGATGGGTGCGCAGACCTTCAATGACGAGAGGCTGCGTTTCCTCCGTCGTCGCCATTCGTCATCTCAAGTGTATGATGCCGTGCGTATACTGCGAGAAGCAGGTATTTGTAATATCAGCATCGACTTGATGTACGGTTTTCCTGGCGAGACGCTTGACGACTTTCGCCGTGATATTGACGCCGCCTTGGCTCTTGACGTGGAGCATATTTCTGCGTATTGTCTGATGATAGAGGAGGGGACGGCTCTCCATCGGATGGGCGTTGAAGCTGCCGATGAGGAGACGGAACGTGCGATGTACGAGATGCTTATCGATTGTCTGACAGCGGCTGGTTATGAGCACTATGAAATCAGTAATTTTGCGCGGCCAGGCTATCGCTCGCGACATAACTCCAGCTATTGGAACGACACACCTTACATCGGCCTTGGCGCCGCTGCACACTCGTATGACGGACATTGCCGGAGTTGGAATGTGGCTGACATCCGTGCCTATATCGCTGCCATCGAGCGCGGCGAACTTCCCACTGAGTGTGAAGAACTTGACGCTGACACTAAATACAACGACCGCATCGCCACCGCCCTCCGCACTCGTGACGGACTTAATCTCGGAGAGTTGGACGAGCGTCACCGTCAGTACTGTCTCACTGAGGCACAGCGATTCATTGCTGACGGCCTACTCGAAATCGTTGACAATAACCTTCGCCTTACACGCCGTGGCCTTTTCGTCAGCAATATGGTAATGAGCGAGCTCATGCTGGTATAGGATGATGACAAAACGCCGTCGCGCGCGTCTATATATATAAAAAAGGTGATATGATAAGACATCTGCTAACTATCGTCTTTGTATTGATGACCGGCTATGCTTTTGGCGGCGAAATAGTCGTATGCGAAGGCGAGAGCCTGCATGACGCCTTGCGACAAGCCCGTGAGTGGCGCCGTACAAACGATCCTCGCTGCAAGGGAGGCATCACCATCACTCTCCAGAAAGGGCGCTACTACATGAACGAGCCCCTGTTCCTGCGCCCTGAGGACAGCGGCACGAAGGAGTCACCCCTCGTCATCCGTGGTATTGGAGAGAAGCACACAAGTGTCATTTGTGGCGACCCTCGCCAAAAGCACAGGCAGATATGGCCGTTAAAAGAACAAGATGATGGTCTGC
>Ga0310695_10007142_pt1 | contig 17979 bp, 6 predicted proteins | sample RumenRJG_04DNA_FD_203882 | JGI IMG/M metagenome (GOLD analysis project Ga0310695, IMG submission 203882) | Bovine rumen microbial communities from Lethbridge, Alberta, Canada - RJG_04 (v2) (version 2) | ecosystem: Host-associated > Mammals > Digestive system > Stomach > Rumen | place: Canada...
TTGACGGCGCATCGACCGATGACACGCTCGACATCGTCAGGCGTGCGTCGATCGCGTCACTGCGTGTGTTCAGCGAACCCGACAATGGATTGTACGATGCCATGAACAAGGGCATCGCTCGCGCTCGCGGGCGCTATCTCATTTTCCTGAATGCGGGGGACGCCTTTGCCGACGACGCTGTGCTGGCGCGGCTGGCGTTGCTCACCGCCGGCAATCCGGGGGTGCTCTATGGCCAGACCCAGTTGGTCAACGCTGCTGGCGATGTGGTGGGCATGCGCCACTTGACCGCCCCGCGCCGCCTCGATGCCGACAGTTTTGTCAACGGCATGGTCGTTTGCCACCAGGCCTTTGTCGCTCGCCGCGACCTGGTGCCCGAGTATGACCTGCAGTACCGCCTGAGCGCCGACTATGACTGGTGCATCAAGGTGCTGCGCAATTCCCCGTCCAATGCCTATGCCGGCGAGGCGCCCATCATCAGTTACCTGGCCGACGGCATGACCACGCGCCACCACCGGGCCTCGCTGTGGGAGCGTTACCGCATCATGTGCCGCCACTACGGCACCCTGCGGGCCACGCTGCATCACCTGGGTTTCATTCCCCGCTACCTGAAGCGCCGTTTGGGTAACAGCGCCAACAGGCAATAGCCGGGAGACGCGGGAAATCACACCATTATTCAGTATCAACCTCAACCTGCTTAATTTTAAGAAGATGAACGAGAAGAAAGGCAATATCATCAGCCGCAACTGGCACCGCTTCAAGGTGTGGTACAAGGGCCTGTACAGGGGCCGTCCCTGGTGGGTCAAGACCCTAGCCGCCCTGGGGACCTTCATCGTGCTGTTTCTGTTGTACCTCATTGCGGTTGACATCAACCTGCTGTGGCTCTTCGGCAAGTCGCCCAGCACCCACAGCATCATGCATCCCCGCAATCCCGAGGCCAGTTACCTGTATAGTGCCGACGGCAAGGTGATCGGCAAGTATTATGACGAGAACCGCACGCCGGTCAAGTATGACTCGATCAACCCGCAGTTCTTCCAGGTGCTCATCGACACCGAGGATGAGCGGTTCTATCATCACCACGGCATCGACTTTGGCGGCCTGGGCGCCGCGGTCAAGGATATGGTCCTGCATGGGCGCCCCCGCGGGGCCAGCACCATCACGCAGCAGTTGGTCAAGAACATGTTCCGCACGCGCAGCGATTACTCGACGGGCCTGCTGGGCTACATCCCTGGCGTGAAGATGCTCATCATGAAGAGCAAGGAGTGGATTATCGCCACCAAGTTGGAAATGTTCTACAGCAAGCAGGAAATCCTGGAAATGTATGCCAACACGGTGGACTTTGGCAGCAACGCCTTCGGTATCAAGACGGCAGCCAACACCTATTTCAAGACCACGCCCCGCAACCTCAAACTCGAGGAGAGCGCCGTGCTCGTCGGCCTGCTCAAGGCCACCAGCACCTACAATCCCCGCATTAACCCCAAGAATAGCCTGCGCCGCCGCAATGTGGTGCTGATGAATATGGTGGAGCGCGGAGACCTGACCAAGGCGCAATATGACTCGGTTTCCTCGCTGCCCATCGACCTGAAATACACCATCGAGAGCAACTACGACGGTGTGGCGCCCTACTTCCGTGAGGCTGTGGCCCGCGAGGTCGAGGAGATTGCCGCCGTCAGGGGGCTGAAACTGGACCTGGAGCGTGACGGACTCAAGATCTACACCACGCTCGACTCGCGCATGCAGGAGTATGCCGAGCAGGCCGTCAGCGAGAAGATGAAGGTCGTGCAGCAGAACTTCAAGAGCCACTGGGGAAACCAGGACTGCTGGCTCGACGAGAATAACCAGCCCATCGCCAACTTTGTCGAGGACAAGGCCCGCAACACCCCCATCTATCACGAGTTGCTTGCCCGCTATCCCAACGACCTGGACTCGGTGAACTACTACATGAACCAGCCCCACATGGTGCACCTGTTCGACTACGAGAACGACTCGCTCTACATGGAGATGAGTTCGATGGACTCGGTGCGCTACATGCTGCACTTCATGCACTGCGGCTTCATTGCCATGGAGCCCAGCAACGGTCATGTCAAGGCATGGGTGGGCGATGTGGATTTCGACACGTGGAAGTATGACAAGGTACGGGCCAAGCACCAGCCGGGCTCCACGTTCAAACTCTTTGTCTATGCCATGGCGATGGAACGGGGTCTGGTTCCCTGTGACCGCCGCCTTGACGAGTATATCGACACGCTGGTCTATAATGAGGACAAGCAGGAAATGGAGCACTGGCGCCCCACCAACGCCAACGGCACCTTCACGGGCGCCGAGATGACCCTGCGTGCCGCCTTTGCCCAGAGCATCAACAGCGTCACCGTCAGGGTGGGCAACGAGGTCGGATTTGCCGACATTGCCCAACTGGCCCGTGACATGGGCATCAATTCACCGCTTGACCCCAAGCCCGCCTTGTCGCTGGGTGCCAGCGACGTTGACCTGATGGAACTGGTGAACTCCTACTGTACCGTGGTCAACGACGGCATGCGCAACGACCCCGTCATTGTCACTCGCATCGTGGACCGTGACGGCAAGGAAATCTACAAGGCGCCGTCCCACCAGGAACGCGCCATGACCTATCGCTCGGCCTGGCTCATGCAGCAGATGCTCATGGCCTGCCGCACCGACGCGGGCGGCACGGCGATGGCCCTGAACGGCTATATCACCCGTCCGCTCTATGACGTTGACCTGGGAGGCAAGACCGGCACCAGCAACCGCCATGCCGATGCCTGGTTTGTCGCTGTATCGCCTGGTCTGGTGTGCGGCTCATGGGTCGGTGGCGAGTACCGGCAGATACACTTCCGCTGGGGCGCGCTGGGGCAGGGCAGCCGCACGGCATTGCCCATCTGTGGCCGCTTCCTGCAACTGGTGTTGAGCGATCCGCGGTTCCAGCACTACCACAAGCGCTTCCAGCCCTGCAAGGAGCCCATCGACGCAGCCCTCTACTCTGGTTGCTCAGCACTGGGCGAGGTCGAGGAGTTTGACTCCACGATGATCGATCTGGAGAACGACTCTCTCTTTGTCCCCCTCACCGACGACATCAACCCCGACGAGAAACTCAAGACCGAAGACCCGGCAGTGCCCGACAGCGTCTAACCCCGCCCGTCATCTGTCTATCGCAATACTGGCCGCGGCAAGCCTCGATGAGGTGTGCCGCGGCCAGCATTTACCCCTGTGAATACCTCCCACCCCCCTGATGGCATTCTCATGGACTATGTTGCCGCTTGACAAGAGTCCTTTTCCCAAAAGTGTAAAAAAATTAGACAGTTTTAAACCCTGAAGAGCGTTTTGGCGGTTTTCTCCTGATAATTATTTGTTTAAGCGTTTTGCGTAGAGTATATTTGTGACCATTATTAGTATAAACATTTAAATCTTTATAACAATGAAAAGAATCATTTTAACCCTCATGCTGCTGGTTGCTGCCACTGTGGCCATCTGTGCCCAAGACGTGCAGGAACAGACCGATATACCCGTGCTTAATAGTAATGTGGATGTGTTTTCGGCTACAATAGAAATCAGTCACGATGACCCTGAGGCAGTGATTTATTGGCGTTACAATTATTATGACTTGACGGGCTGGACTGACTGGAGCGAGTGGACGGTTTACACTGAACCAGTAGAGTTCAGTTTTATCGATCATCTTTATGTTATTGATTACCAGATTGAGTGCTTTGCCCTCAGCCCTGGTAAAACCGCCAGTGAAATAGTCGATTATGCCTTCAATGATGTTTATGTTGAATATGGCTACCCCCAAGTCACTCCGCCACTTGTTTATGCCCACCGTGTGGATGGCGGGAAGGGTCTCGCTGTCCGCATCGTTGATGGTCTATTTGGTGAAAATATTGGCCATCCCTATGCCGCTGAAAACAAGTATTCTGATTATAATTACTTATTGCATGTAGCCCAAGGACGTTATGTTAAACCTGAGCATTATTACTATAAAATCAATGACAGTGATGAGTGGATAGAATATGATGGGGAAATTTATCTGGACCAGTATGGTGAATACAAGATAACTGCTAAAACCACAAGTGGCAATCTGGAAAGAGAAGTGGCCGCGACGGTGATATACGACTCCACGAGGTTCATTAGCCAGAGCGAAAGTACTATTGTCTGTGACGGATTGGTGTATTCGGTTAGCGATGATAATACGGCTTCTGTCCCTGATTATTATGTTGATTACTTGTGGCAAATGGTTTATCCCATCATAGCGCCTCAACGGCCTGGCGAAATTGTGATACCAGGTGTGATTCATGTCAATGACCGTGATTATACTGTTAATCGCATTGGCTATAATGCGTTAGATGGCTTCACTGGTGTGAGCATTCCCAGCACAGTCACCTCAATCATTGTGAATCGTAGTCATCTTTATTCTCATGAAGGTTATCCAAATCTCGCCTCGCTGACCGTAGAGGAGGGTAATCCGGTGTATGATTCCCGTGACAACTGCAATGCTGTTATCGAGACTGCAAGCAATGAACTTATCCTGGGATGCTATAACACGGTTATTCCGGGCAGTGTTACAGTGTTAGGCTCACACGCATTCTACTTTTGCAATCAGTTGACGAGTATTACAATCCCTAGTTCTGTGACGGATATAGAGGATGCGGCTCTTTATTGTGGATGGCTGAGCAGCGTGGTTTGCTATCCGGTTACGCCTCCATCTGTTATGGAAAATTCTTTCTTTGTTTTGGCTTCCCCCGGTGAATGGACGACAACATTATATGTTCCCGCCGAGTCACTTGAGGCTTATCGTGCTCATGAGCAGTGGGGCAGGTTCTCGCGCATCGTGCCGTTTATCGGCGCCGGCCCTGGTGATGCTAACGGCGACGGCGTGATCAACGTGAGCGACGTGACGTCGTTGATTGACCTGTTGCTGAGTGGCGAGGAAGTTCCCGCCTGGGTTGACGTGAACGGCGACGGAGTGGTCAACGTGAGCGACGTGACCACCCTCATCGACCAGTTGCTTGCAGGCGACTGATAGACGATTCTTTTCTTGCGATCGGCATGATCGTGACCCATCATGTGGGTCAGGGACGCTCGAGTGGCGTGACCTGACCCACAGTTTTTTGTCGGAAGTGTAAAAAAATTAGACAGTTTTTCACAAAAATGATTTCTGGTGAATGTTTTTTTTCGCTATGGCTTGCACGTTCTCCCCTAAATTAATAACTTAGCGGTCAATTCATTGCAGGCGGTTATTTGGATGATGATGAGCCTGATGGTGCTAGGCCGATTGATGTTCTTTAAGAATAATGTTGCATTCAGACTGATGGTTCGCTTGCTATGGATAGAATTTGGTATCTACATGAATAGTTGTTATTAACCCTAAATAATTACAAAGATGAGAAAACAGATACTTACAACGTTGTTGTTGCTGCTGACGGCGGCGGGTACGGCTGTTGCGTCAAGTTATTGTTACATCGATGATTTTGTCGTTCCAGCGGACATGATGGGTTCAGAAATCGTGGTGCCTGTCAAGGCTCATTTTGATGCCCGTGTCCAGGCGTTTGACGTGAGATTGACCATTCCTGAGGGCATCACATTTTCGGGTGTCGATGCGGGTTCCGATTTGGAGGTTCACTACTTGAACCAGCGGGGCCGTTCCATGATAAACTCGGTAACACCCTACACCAGCCAGGGGCTGGCCCGTGTGCAGTGTGCCACCACCGCGGATGGTTATTGGAAGCCGGATGGTGCAGACTCCTACGAGTGTTATGGTAAGGTCAAGTGGGAGGCCGGGGATTATGACGAGATGCTCCTGCTGTATCTCAACGTGTCGCCCGACTTTGTCGGAGGTGAGGTCACGGTCACCACGATACCCACGTCAACCGAAGACACGCGCGGCGGCACTGTCCTCGAGAACGGTGATGATGGCCAGTCTGTTTCCATTGCCGCACAGTTCATGCCTGAGACTCAGATTATACCGTCGCCCGTGCCAGTGGTCACGTTTAATATGGATGAATCAGGCAATCTGATTGTTAAAGTCCAGGGTGAGGGCGAACAACTGAGCGGATATATCCTGGTCAATGGCGAGGAAGCCTTCATTGTCGATGGATACGATACCTTCGAATGTGCTATTGAACCTGTCTATGATTACGGTAAGGTGATAGAGGTGCATGTGACTGGTCAACTGGGGGATTATCTGCCCAGCGAGGAAGTTGTTTTCTATTATGAGTTGTCTCCCAAAGAGAGGCCGCTATCCAGTCCGCCCGAAATCGTGTTTGAAGAGATGGAAAACGGTGTCATAATCAGAGTCATTGGAAATGGAGAGTTATATGGCCAAGTTCTGATCAATGGCGCGTTGTTCGAAATCTACGGCGAACACAGTGTTGACTATTTCGTTGAACGGATTTATGATGGAGCCCAAGAAATAATGGTGACGGCCTATGCTGTCGATGGCCCAGAGTATGTGCAAAGTGAGGAGGTCACAATGCAATACGTTTTGGCAGCCAAAGAGAGGCCACTATCCAGCCAGCCCGTTATCGTGTTTGAAGACATGGGAGACGGTGCCATGATAACAGTCACTGGAAATGGAGAGTTGTATGGCCAAGTTCTTGTCAATGGCCAGGTGATGACTGATATTTCAGGCAACGGCTCTTTTTACTATTACGTTGAACGGGTTTATGATGAAGACCAAGAAATAATGGTGACGGCCTATGCTCTCGAAGGCCCAGAGTATGTGCAAAGTGAAGTGGTCACAATGCAATACGTTTTGGCAGCCAAGGAGAGGCCGCTATCCATCACGCCCGAAATCGTGTTTGAAGAGATGGAAAACGGGGTCAGAATCATGGTCACTGGAAATGGTGAGTTGTATGGTCAAGTTCTTGTCAATGACAATCAGATTGCCGAGATTTCAGGCTACGGCTCTTTTGAGTTTTATGTCCAAAAGTCAGATTTAGAATATATAATAATTACTGTGACGGCCTATGCACTTGATGGTCCGGAGTATCAGCAAAGCGAGACAATAACCTATCAATATGCGTTAGAACCACTACCATTGCCCGATTCGCCAGAACCCGTTATCACATTTACCGAGCAGAAAGATGGCGTGCTGGTCTGTGTTGACGGCAATGGGGAATTGCGTGTGACGATTAGTGTGAACGGTGACTACTATACTCGGGACGAGGCGTTACCAGATCACTATGAACACTTTTTCCCTGCTAGCGATGAGCCGCAGTTGATCAATGTTGAGGCCTATAACATTTTGTATTATTACAATCCCAGTCCCGTAGTCTATGCGGACTACACGATGCCGGCCAGGACTCCGGTGCCCCAATTTGATATACACCGGTGGGACGCTTTGAATGAGGATAATTGCTTTAAATCCGAGTGCTGCGGGGTTGGTGTCGAAGTCTCGAATGGGGTCGATGGCAAGGTCTATTGGCGCGTAAATAAGAATGAAGAGGGGTTTGGCCCATGGGAAGAAAGAAGTTTCGATGAATTAGAAATTGGCCTCTTGCTGATATGTGATGAACCCTTTGCCTATTATACTCTTGAGGTCTATGCAGTTGCCGATGGCTATATGCCCTCCGAGACGATTACATTTGGACATTTTGTCAAAACTTATGAGACTGGGGGCTGCTGGCCCTATGACTTTATCGAGGACGACATTTATTATATGCTGTTGGGTGATGGAAACGTTGGAGTGACTTTCAAGAGGGTGGATCAAGTTACCCAGATGAGTCAAGGCCAGTGTTATTCGGGTAACGTGGTTATCCCTGCCACGGTGACCCACGACGGCGTTACCTACAATGTCACCACTATCGGCCGTTATGCCTTTATGGACTGTGACATCGAGAGCCTGACACTGCCCGAGTCCATCACCCGAATCGAGCGAGGAGCCTTTGTCTGGACTCGACTGGGAAGCCCGCTCGTGATACCCAAGTCGGTTTCCGAAATTGAGATAGACTCCTTTGGCATGTTCGGTCCTTCACATGTCACGTCTGTCATTGTTGAGGACGGCAATGCCGTCTATGATTCCCGCGGGGACTGCAATGCGATCATCGAGACCGCTACCAATACTCTGATTGCTGGCTGTGCCAGCACCGTCATCCCGACAACGGTGACCAGCATCGGCGACTATGCTTTCATTGGTACTGGGATCGAGGATGTCGCCATACCCGAGGGCGTCACAAGCATCGGCATCGGCGCGTTTAGGGAGTGTCAGATGTCGAGCATCGTGATTCCCAACACAGTGATTACTATCGGCGAGAATGCCTTCAGTTTTTGCTATAAGGTTTCACGCATCGAGATTGGTTGTGCGGTGACCGAGATAAGCAGTTATGCCTTCGGAGGCAATTATTCGCTCAAAACGGTGATCAGTCACGCTATCGTGCCTCCAACCCGGACAGCGGGCCTGATGTATAACTTCGATCTGTTCTCGGACTATGAATCTGCGGCGCTTTATGTTCCCGCCGAGTCGGTGGAGGCTTATCGCGCTCATGAGGAGTGGGGCAATTTCTCGCGTATCGTGCCGTTTATCGGTGCCGGGCCTGGTGACTCCAACGGCGACGGCGTGATCAACGTGAGCGACGTGACGTCGTTGATTGACCTGTTGCTGAGTGGCGAGGACGTGCCCGCCTGGGTTGACGTGAACGGCGACGGCGTGGTCAACGTGAGCGACGTGACCACCCTCATCGACCAGTTGCTGGGCGGTGGCCAGTGAGCCGCCCGACCAGCACGGTAGAGAATAACCTGCGGTGCCCCAGGGGTTGTCAAGAATTGACCCCTTGGGGCACCACTGGCTATTGGTGGATGGGTAATGCGTTGTTACTTGAGCACCTTGATGGCGCTGGTGCTGCCGTCGCTGTAGGTGGTAACGACAATGGTCAGGCCGCAGGGCTCGGGCATCTCCTGCCCTGCCAAGTTGTAGTAACGGACACCAACGACGGCCTTGCTGGCGTTAATCTCGCAGGCATCGACAAGACCGCCCTTAGCGACATAGGCATAGTAACCGAGAATCTCTCCTGTGTTGCTGTCGCGATCGAGGTGCACGCCGAATGTGTAATTGTGGCCGACTCCAACGTAGTAACGGTTAGTGCCAGGGATGAGCGGGTTCTCATTAGCATCGCCCAGATAGGCCTCGGTCATGTTCTCGGGAGCGCCGTACGGGTGGCCATCTATCAGGAAGTAGAAAGAGCAAATCTCGTAGAACTCAGGATAAATAACATCGTCAACATTGACATAGTCGCCATTCTGACCTTGGATCAGTTCGGTGTAGATTTTCTCGCCGTTTGCGTTATACTGGACAAGCCAGTATCCAAAAGGATGGGACTCGTCGCTGATTGAGGGAACATACAACCGCATCCAGGCATAGTCACTGTTTTCCTTGCCATCGGCCCAGGCATAGGCGATAACCGTGTACTGGTTATCTGTTGCCGTTGGCTGGAAAGTGTAAGGATTCTCCACGATGACGCCGTCAACCATGAGCACGACGTTGTCGGGACTGGTGGCGGTGACAGTGAAGGTCTCCCTGTCGTAGGTGATGACAGGCTTGACGGCCCTGCTCAGGTCGGGCTGGAAGCCCTCGAGGATGATGTGGATGAGCAGGGTGATGTCGCCTATGTTGACCTCTTGGTCGCCATCCACGTCACCGACGGGATCGGTGTCGCCCGCCATGATGAGATTGAGGACGATATTGACGTCATGGATGTTCACCTCGCCGTCGCCGTTCACGTCGCCCGTGATGATGTCTCTCTCGATGGTCTTGACGTGGTTGAAGTACTTCCACCCATAGGCTGTCAGGTAATCGGGCAGCGACGCTGCTGGGACATAGAGTGTCGCATTGGTGTAAGTAATCATGGTGAACACGTTCTCATCTAGCATGGCCGGTACGGCCACGGGATGGGAAATGACCTTGGCAAGGGCGTCACAGGCCGTGAATGCGTTGGGGGCAATCTGGCTGATGCCTTGATGAATGGTCAGGTAGGCCAGCGCGGTACATCCCTTGAACGCTTCCTGGCCAATCGCCGTTACCGAACTGGGCAAGACCACACTCCTCAATTGCTTGCAGCGGGCAAACGCATAATCGTTGATCGTGGTAACGCCACTGGGAATGACGCAATCGATTATTTCCTTGCCGTCGAGGTAGAGGTAGCCTCCCCACAAGTAAAATGGCGTGGAGTCAAATGCGTCAAAGTGGATGCGGCACCAGGCGGCCAGGTCGTCGATAAACACATGGGATAATTGGAAGCATCCGTTGAAGGCATGTTCGGCGATTGATGACAATGTGCCGGGCACCTCAAGGCTGTCCAGCGACAGGCAGAGGCTGAATGCTGAATAACCGATGCTCTGGAGGTGACTGGGGAGTGTGACCCGCTTCATGCTGGTGCAGCAAGCAAACGTGTTATCATTGATAGCCGTCAGCCCGTTACCCAGTGTCGCATACCGCAAGGATGAGTTGTTGGCTAGTGCATAAGCGCCCAGTTGCTGCACGGCATCGGGAATCGTGATTCCGGTTAATGACCAGCAATAGTGGAAGGCGTAATCGCCGATGGTCTTGACAGTAGAGGGCAGGGTGATGCTGCCCATATTCTGGCAGCCGTCAAACGCATGCTCACCGATGGACTCGATGCCCTCGCCCAGGGTGATGCCGGTCAAGCCCTTGAAGCGGGTGAAGGCATAATTGTTGATGGCCGTCGCGGCGCCATCGGGAACGATGATGTCGTGAGCCTCCTGCCCGTCGATAAACAGGTGGGATGCGATTGTCAACGGGTTGGCCGAGGTGTTGGCAAATGTGATGCCGCACCAGGATGCGATGTCCTGAATCCTGACGTCTGTAAGGCTGGTGCAACCCTCAAAGGCATTTTTCCCGCTGTTGATGATCGATGACGGAATCGTGATGGATCGCATGTCGGCACATCTCCAGAAGGCATGATTGTCGATGGCGTTGACGCGATAGGTGGCGCCGTCGATAGTAATGCGCTCGGGGATGGCAACACTATCGTTGCTGCCCACGTATCTTGACAGGGCGGCTGTGGAGTCGCTGGTAGCCCGGTAATAGAAGTCGTCCTGCGACATCAAGCCCTCGTTGGTGACAAGGATGTTCTCAAAGTTCTTCCACGGCTCGGTGCTCTTGTAGATGCTCTCACTCTCGATGGTCACCGTGAGGATCGCGCTCGCATAGGTGTCGCTGTTGAAGGTGCTGGACTTGGCCGTTGGCGGGATTTTGCTCTTGCAGGTCACAATGCCCAGATTGGGACAGTCAAGGGCGCTTTCCCCAATGGTCAAGTTCTGGGGATTGAGGATTATACTTGACAAACGGGAACAATTGCCAAACGCCTGGTTGCCGATGCTGGTTACGCTTTCAGGAATGATGACGCTGGCTAGCCCCGAAGAATAGAACGCCCACTCGCCGATGGTGATGATATTGTCGGGCAAATGAATCGAGTCCAGACTGGAGCACTTCTTGAAAGTGCTGGCACTGATGTCACTGATGCCGCTGCCCAGGGTCACACTGCTCAGACTCACGCAATTCTCAAAGGCCGACTGGCCGATGCTGGTCACGGCGTCACTCAGGTGGACCTGTTGCAGATTGGTGCAGCGGCCGAAGGCATTATTGCCGATACTCGTGATGGTGCCGGGAATGACAATGTTCTTGAGGCTGGTGCAGTGCTCAAAAGCAAAGTGCCCGATCTCGTTGACCGTGTAAACCGTGTCGCCAATCTCGATGGTCTCGGGGATGACAACGCTCTCGCTGCTGCCCTTGTAGGCGCTCAGGCAGGCCGTCCGCTCGCCGTTGTGGATAAAGTGCATGCCGTCGATCGACACAAAGTCCTCGTCGAGGGGGATAATCTTTGTGAACTGGCTCCAGGGACTGGTCTCGCGGTATAACTCGACGAGGGCATAGGGTACGAATAGCGATGCGTTTTGATACACTGAATTGGAAAAACAACTGGCTCTGGCCGAGGGCAGATTGGGGCAGTAGCACGTCAGGGTTTCGATATTGGAGTTGGCAAAAGCCTTGTCGCCGAGTGTCAGGCTGGTGGACATTATCGTGACCGTGGACAGGTTGGCGCAGTTCATGAAGGCAGCGCTGCTGATCTGCCTGACAGTCTCGGGTATGACGAGTTGGGTGAGTCCTGTGCCGTTAAAAGTGTTGTCGGCAATGGTGGTCACTTTTGCAGGTATGTCGATGCTGGTGATGCCGGCACAACCTTTAAAAGCACTTGAGCCGATGCTAGTGATGTTGTCGCTCAGGTTTATGCCAGTGAGGCTCTTGCAGCCAGAGAAAGCCTCTTGTCCGATGCTGGTCACGGCGTCGGGGATGTTGATGTCCTTTAGGCTCTCGCAATCCTTGAAGAGACTGGATGCTATGGCCTTGATGCCGCCTCCCAGGGTCACCTTGGTCATGCTCTTGCAACTCTCAAAGGCCGAGGCCCCGATGCTGGTCACATTGTCGGGGATAATGAGGTATCTCATACTCTCACAATTCTTGAAGGCTGTTGGCCCGATGGACGTGATGCCGCTGCCCAGGGTCACCCCGAGAAAAGCCTTGCAGTTCTCAAAGGCCGAAGTGCCGATGGTGGTCACGTTGTCGGGGATGCTGATGCTCTTAAGGCTCTTACAATCCTTAAATACTGTGTTGGAGATGGCCTTGACGCCGTTTCCCAGGGTCACTTCGGCCAACCACTCGCAACCCTCAAAGGCCGAGGTGCCGATGCTGCTCACGTTATCGGGGATGGTAATAGCCTTCAAGCCGCTCTTGGTGAACGCCCTGTCGCCGATGCTGATCACTCCATCAGGTATCTCGATTGACGTCAGGGCGCTGCAATTGGCAAACATGTAGATATTGATAACCTTGAGTGCAGGGCTCAGTTCAACCTGGTTGAGCGCGCTGCAATTCTGGAATGCAGATGTGCCGATTGCTGTGACCGACGATGGAATGGCCACTTGCCTGATGCCAGAGCCCCAAAAGGCCGAATTGCCGATCGTGGTGACCGACGACGGGATGGTGATGCTTGTCAAGCCTGAACACATGGAGAACGCCCTGTCATTTATTGCGGTGACCTGGTATTGGATGCCGTCAAATGACACGCTGTCGGGAATGATGAGGTCGCCCGAGTATTTGTGGTTGGGGTTTGGGCAGACTGCCACCTGATGATCTCCGGTGATGATGTAGGTGATGCCGTTCTTCAGGAAGTCAAAGGAAGGTGATGTGCCACTGTCCTCGGGAAAAACGCCGTGTAGCATGGTGTGATTATAAGATGGCGTGAACCCGCCGCCATTCATGGCGTCGAGCGCATAATAGCCATCATACATGCCGTCCCAACCCCAGTTGACGTGAAACTTGCTCCCGTCATAGCCGTCGAGGATGAAATTGTGAATCATCGTGACGCTCCTGCCGCAGTAGATGACAGGCCTCTGAGCACTCAAGTCCTCGATAATCAAGCCCATCCATTCCTCGTCGCTGTAGTCCGATCGACTCAATAGTTTGGCTTCTTGATTATAGCCGAATTTCTTGATTCCTGAGAGTTGGTCGGACATGAAGGCGGCACTGCTGCCGATGGTATAGTCCATCTTGCTGGCTTGTCCGCAGTAGCGCATCAGCGTGGCTACGGCATCGGCCTGCTCCTGGGTGTAAGCGCCCTCAGGGTATGTGTCGAGCATCAGGTTCCATTCTGCTGACGTCGCGGGCAATTCCGCAACGCGCAACCCCTGGGAGGTATAATAGGCTGGCAAGGCCGGCAATATAGCCGGGTGTTTCCAGTATTTCATTACTTGGGCCATTGAGGTTGCCACACAACCAGTCACGCATGGTTTGCCGTCCACGGTGGGGCACATGTTTCGATAGGGCGTTCGCTGGCCCCATTCGGTCGTGATCAATTGGGGCACCACGGTTGTTGAGGACCGCACCACGGCGGTCTGTGCGCCAGGATGGGCGATAAGGTATTCGACCTGTTCGGCATACTGGTCAAGCATCCATCTCAGGTTGTCGGGGACATTGCTGGCGTCAAAGGGGCCATTGCCGTAGGCGAGCACCTCGTTGGCCCTGTCGTCGCCAGCGATGATGATAAATGTGATGCCGTCATCAGCATTAAACACGTAGTAGTCGGCCGCCCCCTGGCGTGCTGACGACGGACGAGCGTGGGCCAGCGTCCATGAGACTTCAGAGTGGTTGAAACGGGTGCCACCCGTGTGTGATGTCATGAAGTGTGCAGCAATCTCCCGTGCCGCATCGGCGTCTATTGGTGCTGCATTGGCCGTTACTGCTACTAGCATGAGCAGGATTGCGGCAAGAGACATGGTATGTTTTTTCATAATCATTAATAGGATATTATTATATTGTGGTTGTGGATGAATGCGTTATTGCATGCGTGCGTCGGTGGCGAGCAGGCGGTGGCCCAGTCGGCAATAGATGCACTTGCGGGCCTCGCAGTAGTTGCGGCGCAACTGGATGAGGGCTTGACTGGTGAGGGCGTCGTCACACTTGATGCCGGCTTGGCGGAACATGGCGACGATGCTGTTCTGCTCGGGACGCAGGTCCTCGAGCAGGGCGATGGCGCGATCGGTCATCTGGTAGTCGTCGGTCATCTCGCCGCGGGCATAGTAGAGCGGGGCGACCGTGTTGATGAGCACGATGTCGATGCTGCTCGACGAGAGGGCGCGGCCAGCCCCTGGTGACGGCTTGCCGAAACTGTAGTGTGTCGTCCAGTAGCCGCTCAACTCGATGTCAAACAGTTGGCGCAACTGCTTGGTGTCGCTGGCATTGATGATGTCGTTCATCAGGTTGAAGCCGCCGAGCACAAACTGGGCCAGCAGGGCGATGCGACGATAGGGGAAGTTCTGCGGACGGCTGCGGAACAGACGCCATGCCGTGCCCTCGATGGGGCGCAGCGAGAATTTGTTGGCCAGGAAGGCATATTCGCGTGTCAGTTGCTGGAAATAGGGCTCGCTGTCGTGGGCACCGTTCAACAGACCGGCCTGGCCGAACAACAGGGCCTCGACCTGCAGGATGGAGTCGCTGTGCTTGTGCAGCAGGCGCAATGGCGTGACCCTTGCCAGCCGCTCGAAGGCGTCATTGTTGATGCCGAAGCCCAGCGTCCTGGCCAGCATCACGTAGCAGATGTCCTCCCAACTGCCGTGGTAGCGGTCATACAGGTCCCGAACGCGGTCCACCTTGCCGTGCAGCCGCTCGAAGGCCAGTGCCTCGATCCACTCGGTGACGGTGAGCGGTGGCACCTCGCGCAGGCGGGACGCGCAGGGCAGTTCCACCTGGGCATTGACCAGGCGGTCATAGCACTCGTTGAACCGGGGCGAGACACGCAGTTCCACCTGGGGGATGCGCTCGCCGTTGATGCGGTGGACGGGCGCGTCGTCCTTCTCGACGACGTGCAGAATCACGCTGTCGTAGGCCGGATCCTCGTCGTGATGGTGGCGCTTCCAGTCGCTGGCGCGCACGTGAATCTCGACGTTGCCCACCCACAGGCGGCCGTCGATCTCAACCTTAGCGTTAAAGAAGTCGGGACCCGAATCGGTGTTGAGCAGGCCAGGGTCAATGACGCGCACACGGCAACCGTCGCCCGTCACCATGTCCTCGCTCAGCCATAGCCGATGTTGCCAGATGTATTGCAGCAACCCCTCCATCAATGATTCATTTTTGCTTTGTTTACTGCTGGCGAATATACTACTTTTTCGGGTTTCCACATATATTAAATAAGCCCAAAAGTGCTTCGCGAAAGAATTTTTTGAAATTTCTGCCAAAAAATTTGGTCAGGTCAAAAAGTCGCCGTATCTTTGCACTCGCTTTTGAAAGGTACCTTAGCTCAGTGGTAGAGCAGTGGACTGAAAATCCGCGTGTCCCTGGTTCGATCCCCGGAGGTACCACATCAAAAACATGAAGCGACCGACTGCGCGCGCAGCCGGCCGTTTTTTGTTGGATGTATGGGAAATGGCCATGCCTGTGATGAAAATTGGAAATAATTGATTACCTTTGTGGGCCAAACCTTTAAACAATGATTCTATCAACCGATATTAACTTCAAAAATATAAGGCAATGAAACAAATCTTCCGCTTTTCCATCCTGGTGCTGGCCCTCCTGTTGCCCGCACTCGCCACGGCCTACAACTTCGAGGTCGACGGCATCTACTACAACATCAACGGCAACGAAGTCACTGTCACGTATAAAGGATATTATGAATCCGATTATCAAAATGACTATTCAGGTAACGTGACCATTCCCGCCACTGTTACTTACAACGGAACCACCTACTCTGTCACCTCCATCGGTTATGGTGCGTTCTATGGTTGCAGTGGCCTGACGGGCGTAGAGATTCCGAATTCCGTCACTTCCATCGGCGAACGTGCGTTCTCTGATTGCAGTGGACTGAGTATCTTAACTGTGGCAAGTGACAATACCTCATATGATTCCCGTGACAACTGTAATGCCATTGTTGAAACGGCTTCTAACACGTTGATAGCTGGATGTAAAAAGACTGTTATACCCAATACCGTCACTTCCATCGGCAGTAGTGCGTTCTTTGGTTGCAGTGGCCTGACGGGCGTAGAGATTCCGAATTCCGTCACTTCTATCGGCATAATGGCGTTCTCTCGTTGCACTGGCCTGAGGAGCGTTACGATTGGGAATTCCGTCACTTCCATCGGTAATGAAGCGTTCTGTCGTTGCAGTGCTCTGACAAGCGTGACGATTGGGAATTCCGTCACTTCCATCGGCACTTTAGCATTCTATGGCTGCAGTCGTCTGAGGAACTTGTCGATACCGAATTCCGTCACTTCCATCGGCAGAGAAGCGTTTGATGATACGGAGTGGTTTGATAATCAACCCGATGGTCTTGTTTACGCTGGGTTGGTAGCTTATAAGTATCAAGGCAGGATGCCCGAAGGGACACATATCATTATAACTGATGGAACGAAAGGTATCGCAGGTGGTGCGTTCTATGATTGCAGTAGACTGACGAGCGTGACAATCCCGAATACCGTCATTTCCATCGGCGAAGGTGCGTTCTCTGATTGCAAAGGCCTGACGAGCGTGACGATTCCGGACTCCGTCACCTCCATCGGCGCTCATACGTTCTATTGGTGCTATGGCCTAACGAGCGTGACGATTGGGAATTCTGTCACCTCCATTGGCTATGAGGCATTTGCTGGCTGCAGTGGCTTGACGAGTGTGACCATCCCGAATTCCGTCACTAATATCAGCTATGATGCGTTCTCTGGTTGCACTGGCCTGACAAGCGTGACGATTGGGACTTCCGTCACTTCCATCGGCGAAGGTGCGTTCGGTGGTTGCACATCATTGGATACACTCAATTACAATGCAGTAGAGTGCGCTGATTTCGGTTCAACGGAAGAGACTAATCCTTTCGAAAAAAATCCTTTCTATAAAAATATCTCGACTGTCAATATTGGAAATAGTGTACAGAGGATTCCTGCCTATTTTGCATGCGGTTTTACCAAATTGACGAGCGTGACAATCCCGAATTCCGTCATTTCCATCGGCGAATATGCCTGCATGGGTTGCAGTGGGCTTACGAGCGTGGAGATTCCAAATTCCGTCACGTCAATTGGTCCCAGTGCGTTCTCAGGTTGCAGTGGCTTAACCAGTGTGACCATCCCTAACTCAGTCACTTCGATTGAATCAACTACGTTTTATAACTGCAGCGGCCTGACAAGCGTGGAGATTGGGAATTCCGTCACTTCCATCGGCGAAAAAGCGTTCTATGATTGCAGTAGGCTGACGAGCGTGACGATTCCGAATTCCGTCACTTCCATCGGCGATCGTGCGTTCTGGGGTTGTATTTAGAGACCTCTAAACAACAATAAACAACGAAAAACACATAGAGATAAACCCTTGTATATCAACTACTTTTAGATTTTAACACTTCAGACTTGCTTTTTGGTGGTTCTCAAAAATCCGCTTACCTTTGCAACGCATTTCTACCGCGGAGAATTTTGAGGGCTTTTATTTTGCCATCTCGT
>Ga0310695_10007143_pt1 | contig 17978 bp, 19 predicted proteins | sample RumenRJG_04DNA_FD_203882 | JGI IMG/M metagenome (GOLD analysis project Ga0310695, IMG submission 203882) | Bovine rumen microbial communities from Lethbridge, Alberta, Canada - RJG_04 (v2) (version 2) | ecosystem: Host-associated > Mammals > Digestive system > Stomach > Rumen | place: Canada...
TGGTGCGCAATTCAGGACATTATAGACAAGAGGGAGTAGGGGTGTTTGATGGCAATGGTAACTGTCTGCATATGGCTCCTCCTGCTGAGCGCGTGCCGCAGTTGATGGGTGAACTCTTTGAATGGGTGAAAAAGACAGATGCTCATCCGCTGGTTAGTTCGTGTGTGTTCCACTACGAGTTTGAATTTATTCATCCGTTTATTGATGGTAATGGTCGAATGGGGCGCTATTGGCAGACAATGCTACTCTCTCGATGGAAGGGCCTCTTTGCATGGCTCCCTGTAGAAACTATAGTCAAAGAACACCAGCAGGAATATTATAGTGTGATTCAAAAAAGTGATCAGGTAGGCGAAAGCACATCGTTTGTTGAGTTTATGTTACGCTGCCTATTTGAAGCAATGGATAATTATGATTCAGAAGAAGAATCGGAAGTGCAGGATAAAGTGCAGGATAAAATACAGGATAAATTTCCTGAGGTTTCAAAGCCTACGTGGGATGTATTTGACATTATCCGCCAGAATCCAAAGGCAACCGTCAACGCTCTTTGCGATCAGTTAGGATTAAAGGAGAGACAGATATATAAGCATATCTCTGTACTGAAATCCTTGGGGCTGATAGTTCGTGTAGGTAGTAACAAAACAGGCTATTGGAAAGTGACAATTGACAATCAATAATCTATTGGTATATGGCATACTTTAACGAAGACAATGTAACCGAGCAGATGTGTATAGAGGTAGCTAAGGAAGCTGGCTACGTATATCACAATGCAGATACGCTGCGAGAGGCAAAGAATGATGTGATCTGTGAGCCTCTGTTGATTCAGGCGCTGATGAGGATAAATCATGTCACACCGTGTCACACCGTGCCTGGCACCGTGTGATGGAGTGGTTGATGGAATTAGTGAAATAATAATATAATAGAAGGTAATATGTATTGTAAGCACTGCGGTAAAGAAAGCATGAATAGAATATCATTTGCTATCTGGTTTGGAGTTTTTATACTATCGCAATTTCCTTTTACATTAATATTTGCGACTAGTCTGCTGGAAATGGTGCTAGCATTGTTTTTCTCCGCAATATTATTATCGAATATCATAGGAATTGCTGTGGTTTGCTACATCTGTTATGACAAAATCCAAGATTGGTGGCTTTATTTCTCCAATTATGGACAGTGGCTTGATATTCACAGCGATGTAGTCTGTGAAGGGGATTCATTGTTTACCCTCTTTATGTTATCCGACATTTCAATTGTTGCATTTGCCCTATTAATTATTGTGCATCTTATTATTTGTATAAAGCGTTGTAGGGTTATTGGTATAAGTAGATGGTGGGTTTTGGTTCCTCTATATAATCCATTTGCTCTATTGTTTAGAACAACAAGTTCGGGTAAAAGTGATGAAAAGACTTCAAAACCAAATAACAAGCTTTCAACATATGAGTCACTGAGAAGATTATTTGGCATTCTGAGTTTTGATTATTAAATAGTTAGATATGTATTGCAAGCATTGTGGAAGAGAAATAGACGACAAAAAGGTTTTCTGTTGGCATTGTGGGAAAAGAGTAAACCCAACAAGTGCAGGCTACAAGTACAGTAAGGGTGCACATGGGGTCAGGAACGTTGTGTCTGGGATTACAAGGATTCCAAATGCCCCTCAGACCAACTTCGTTTATGGTACACAAGCACCAGTTTCAAGGCATAATCCCATTCGTGGATTCCAACCAAATTCATTTGAGGCAGCACATCCATTCTCACCTCAACCTCCTACGGAAGAACCAATAAGAGAAAGTGCTAATGATTTACCATTTTAAATTTGAAATGTTATGAGAAGAAGGAATAAGAAACTTATCCCCAAACACCAAGAGTTTGTTGACAAATATGTTTGTTCATACTATGAGCCAAACAAACTGTATGGCAAAGCATACTTCTGTGAGGATGAGGATATAGCTTTTGTTCGTCGCAATGAAGATTACGATAACCCAGAATCGTGGGGATGTGTTAATATGGCTCACAAACTGTTAGTCCCTTTTGAGTACAAAAGAGTTTTTGACTATGGAAGATTCTTAATAGGTAAAAATTCAAATGGTATGTACCTTTACAACAAAAAAGGGCAATTTCTTTATAAAGTGGGAAAGGTGAGGAAAACAGAACATCTAGCATACAGCAAAATCTATTGTGAAGGTGATGAATGGGGAGAGTTCAGATTATGCATTAGAAAGATGGCTATCTCAAAATCATTATACAAGCGTCTCTATGTGATGGAAAATGGTCTGGCTTTTCTTGAAAATGAGAAAAATCTTGTGGGTGTTGTTCTATTCTCTAAGTTAAAGCTCTCTTTTGATTATGAAGCACTTTCTGAGCCTCAGAACGGTTATATGCTAGCAATCAAGAAGAATGAACACACTCACAAATATGATTGTCTTTTGATAAAGGTGAGGTCTTCAATAAAGAAGGAAGACTCCATTCATCCTACAGGAATTACACTCTTTACAAACAAAACATGGGATGAGGTTACTGCATATTTTGAGGAAAAGAAGCTGTTTGAAAAAGAAGTGAATTCAATTGTGTGTTACAATCAACATGTTTGTTTCAGTGCTGATGCTCTTAATTTCTTTCCTCCTTATATTGGGCTACCTAAACTACCGACATACGAAGAGGAAGAAGAAGAAAAAGACGACTATGACCCATGGAGTCGTGAGAACTATTCGTATGAGGAAGCCATGTATGATGCTCTAGGTGGAGAAATGGAAGCGATATGGAACATAGACTAATTATATATCGAATATGGTAAGAGAACTTATAGATTATGTGATTAAGGCAGAAAGTGGCATATTGATTACCTACTCAAAAGATGGGGCTAAATCAAATATCTTCCACTTGAATCAAGTTTCATACTCTCCGAAATATGGAAAGGACTATATTGTCGGCTACTGCCATGAATTTAAGTCAGAACTTACATTCAAGATTGATAAAATCATAGATGCAGTTATTGAATGGGTTGATGTGTTCCCTCCAGAGTATTGTGTCAAACAAGATGGGCTGTATCTTGTGACTTGTAGAAGTGATATGCACTTGGAATTTGAACTAAGGAAATACAACAAGGGAGATAATCTGCTTGACTGTTATCATAATGAGAATGGTTTCGAAAGTTGCTATTCTGATGAAAATATATTGGCTTATCATTATATTCCTTATTACACAAAAGAAGATAGGAAATGGATTGGTTTTGAAAAGAATGATGAAGAAAGGAAAATTGGCTTTTACACATTCGCTTATCTTCTAACTGGTGATGATTTAACACAAGAGGAAAAGGAATATGATTGGGTGGATGACTATGCCAATTCGGTGCAAATGAGCGATTTTCTATCCCCTTGGGAGCTTACAAACACTAAAGCAAATGGAATAAACTATACTGTTGACTGTCTAGGCATACCATTTGACAAACTCAGAATACCAAGCAACATTAAAGTGCTAGCATATAACTACTGTTCAATATATACAGAGGATAACCATTCTTCTCATTGGGAGTTGGCTAGAAAGATGGGGTTAATAAAATAAAGTTTTAGATATGAGTGAACTACAGTTGCTTTTCTTGGGTATATATGCCGTAATATTTTTCATTATAGCAGTACCGATACTGTTGCTGATTCTGTGGATTATAAACAAGTGGTTGCTGAAAGGAAGGATTAGACTTCTTTATAGAGTCCTTTTGTCAACAGCCATCCCTCTAGCATTAATTGGCATAGTCTATTATAGCATCTATCATGCATACTACAGCACTTCATATATGAATAGTCGGTTGGAAAGCATCGGTGTTGGATTAACACTTCCACCTTATGTGATAATTGACTACAAGAATGTGCATGTTATTGCTGATGACTTTAAAGACGTTTATCAGATGGTGTTCAACGACAGTAGCATTAAAACAATGCTGCCTACTCTGGATAGCTTGTGTAATGCAAATGAGAAATGGATAAAGAAAGGCGAAGAGTTTATCTATAACAATGTCGATTTTGATAAGGAGTTTAATGACTCGCTAATTGTCCGTCCAAGAAAGGGTACGGCAACTTTTGTTCGTTATATGTGGTAATGTAAATCTTAGAAGTTGTAATATTGAAGGAAAACGAATATGAAACTGATTAAAGGCGAGTTTGAAGAGAAGCTTAATCTGCTGTTTGCACCATCCATAAGGGCTGGGTTCCCATCTCCCGCAGAGGATTATATGAATGACAGCCTAGATTTACGCTAGTCGGTGGGACAGGCATCTGGGTATAAAGAACCTTCAAAATTATTTTCCAAAATTTGGTGATTTGGATAAAAGGTTGTACCTTTGCAGCATATTTTAGGTTTCTGTTTTCTTTTAGTCTGTGAAAGATCAAAGAGAACATTTTGCATAGTTATCGGCTCATTATGAGTCATAATTGTTCATAAAATAGTTTTTCCCTCACCAGCTGTTGAAGCCCGTGGGGATTTTTTTTGATTTATTTTTGGCGATATGAAAAATATTCGCTACCTTTGCAATATGAAAACGAAAAACCTATACATGAATAATGGGGAACCGATGTGTAAAGCGTTGGTAATCAACGGAAAATGCCCCCCCCAATTTTCGTATAGGTTAACAAGACAGTATAATCAGAAAAGCACTGCCTTTTTAGGCATGTACGGCGTAGGCTTGTCCCTGCTGCTATCGGCTCCGGCCTTTAGTGGCGGGGACTTTTGTGTTAACCATCTAATAGCTTAATGAGAAATGACTGAAACTAAGAAATTCGTTGTGCTAACCCAAAAGTCAGATATACTTCAGGAAGAAGTGAACTATCTCAGACAGCGACTGTCGGAGCTTGAGGTCAGCCGCAAGATAGAGGGTACACCTCTGGCTTTGGATCTAACGAAGTTCGGCTTTTCTCCCCGATATGTGAATTTACTCCATAAGAAAGGTTGTAATAATCTTGCTGACCTGCTGAAACTGGATGCGCCAACGCTGATTGATGATCATAAGCTTGGCAGGAGTATTGTGAAGAAAATCGAGCGTACCCTCGAAGATATCGGTCTGCGGTTAGGCATGAATCTGAACTGCATGAGCGATGAGGATTTCAACAATCTTGTGTCGATGCTTACAAATCTGACTGGATACACGACTTTAGATTTCAATGCCGACGTTGAGCCGTTAAAATCAGAGACAGTATACAGTCTGGAGAAGAGGCTTTTCCAAATGGGGAAATCGTTAGAATCTCTGAAAAGGAAGCTGAACGATGCCAACGATGTTATTTCAAAGCGGGAAGAGACTATTCGCATTCAGCGAGAAGAAATCAAGTCCTTTCGAAAAGAAATCAGAACTTTGCGAAAGGCTGAAGAAGACAAAATAAAAGTAAGTGATAAGCTAAAAAGCGTAGAAGCAGATTTCCAAAAATTCAAAGACCGTCAGCATTCACAAGAGCAAAAGCAGAATGCCATCTTCGAGTATAAAGAGGCTACGATGAAGACTTGGATAAAGGGTCTTGAAGAGGATCTCGCCTCAAAAAGGGAACATATCCGATCTTTAGAGCTCGCCCAAAAAGAGCTACAAGAAGAGAATGAGAAATTAAAGGCTCAGGTAGCGGAGCTGGAAAAAAAGAAAAGCGTGCCGTGAGGAATTACTATGACAATATATGATATTAGCCAAATCAATTTTATCTGTTTTAAACATTAAAACTATTAACAAAATGGATATAGAGAGCATCATAAATGATTATGGAACAGAAGTTTCTATCCTTTTGGCAGGAATAATACTGCTATCTGCCTTGATATGCGGGTTCCTTATTTGGAAATGGAATAAGGACGATAAGCTATTGGATCACCGGGGGGTAATAGAGATGATGCCATCTTTAGTATCTACGCTCGGTGTATTTTTCACTTTTGCAGGTATAGCGATCGGACTGTATTATTTTGATAGCGAAAATTTAACTACCAGCATACCTCAGCTCCTCGCTGGACTTAAAACGGCATTCTTTACATCACTAGCCGGTATGACTGGTTCAATGTTGCTTTCGGGACAAGTCAATAAGCTATTTGACAAGAAAACTGGAGGTGTAAGTGATTCACAAGAAGCTGCAAATATTATCGTAAAAGAACTACAAAATATTTCGAAACAAAACGAGAAATATAACGACACTATTAATAATGTGATTAATCAATGGGGGCAGAAAATTGATACGATTTCTGAAAGACTTCATAATCTATATTCTAATTCGAATGAACTTATTGCATCCAAAAAGAATGATGATACAAAGTTAAGTAATCTGGCTCTTTTATTAGGGAATATATATCATGCATCAGAAAAACACTCTGATTCGTTTGAGACACTCTCTTTCAAACTATCAAACATCATTTCTGAGGATGGTAAAATTTATGAAAAATTGACTGCTGCAAATATTAATGCTTCTAGTATAAAAGATAAACAAGCTGATATAGACGGAAAGTTGGAAAGTCTTCTTATTTCCATAGGCAATATGGAGGATTCATCCAAAGAACTTTTAACTGAAACAAAGACTCAGAATAGTCGCATTGGGGAAATGCAAGATCACACAGAAGCACTTGTGAGTGGCCAGGATGAAATATCGAAACATGTATCAAAATTCGGTGAGACACTACACGGTGAGATTATTGATATAGAAGACAAAATGGCTGATACCAATAAACTGCTGACAGAGAAGTTTAATGAGTTTGCAGACCTATTAAAGAAGAGTAACACAGAGGCACTTGTAGAGGTAATGAAGAAAGTAACCGAGCAGTTCCAAAAGCAAATGTCTGAGCTCATTAATAAACTTGTACAAGAAAACTTTGAGCAGCTGAATAAAAGTGTGGAGAGACTAAACACTTGGCAACAGGAGAACAAGGATATGATTCAATCACTAACTTCACAATATAAGCAAATGGCCGAAAATTTCGAGAACACATCTACTTCACTTTCTAAGGTAGATGAAGATACTCGTAGTTTGGTTAGTGAAGGAGGAAAATTGAGGCAAATAGTAAATCTACTTAATCAGGTTATTGTTGAAGATGAGAAATTCCTGAAGATATCTTCTGATCTTCAGAATACCGCAAACCTTACAAAGACGAACTTTGAACAATTTGACGCTTCAACAAAATCACTTAATGAATGGGTTAAAAAGCAGAGAAAGTTTGTTGATGGTGTTGTCGTACTCATAAACAAGTTGGATGAATTGAATAATATCCGCAATTATGGAGAGCGGTTCTGGCAGGAAACAAGAAATAGCATGAATGAAGGAGTAAGTATTATAAGAAATGGTACCGAGACTCTAAACAATCAGGTTAGCACCCTTAATAGCCAATTCTACAATAGGTTAAGTACTACATTGACTGAGCTGGATAATTGTATTCAGGCATTGATAACAAGAGCAGAAAACGGAGGTAATTAAAGATGGCAAAACATAATGTTTGGATGTCTGTTTCTGACATGATGACAGGATTGATGGTCATCTTTCTCTTCGTGGCTGTTGCTTATATGATACAGGTAGAGAAAAATCAATCTGTTTTATCTGAATATGTTGAGAACAGAAGAAACCTTCACGATGAACTTGTAAAAGAGTTTGCTGGTGATACTGCTAGATGGGTTGCCTCAATGGGTACAGATTTATCAATGAAATTTAAAAACCCAGAGGTTTTGTTTGCTTCAGGAAGCTTCGAAATAACAGATTCTTTTAAAAGGATATTAGATGATTTTATACCTCGATATCTTGGCATATTATTAAGTGGAAAATTTAAAGATCGAATAAAGGAAATACGAATAGAAGGCCATACGGACGATGAACCGGCACCACGTTATCATCCTAATCCTTTTATTGCAAACACAATGCTCTCACAATTGAGAGCAGTAAGTGTTCTTCACTATTTAAGAAGCATGCCCTCATATCAAGCATATAAAGATGAAGAAAAAGAAATGCTTGAGTATCTTTTTACAGCGAATGGGCTATCATACGGAAAGGCTGTTGATGATAATGACGAATACGTTTATATATCAAAAAAGAGTATCAACCGGGCAAAATCCAGAAGGGTAGAATTTAGAGTTATTACAACTGGAGAAGAAGCTATTGATGAATTCCTAAAAATCAAAGATAATGCCAAATAACGAAGAAGCTATATATGATTTTCAGAATCTGAAAGAATTCCTTACAAGAAAGGGGTTTGTAGTTGGATCAAGGGAGCCTTACGAGGTAGTTAAGCCAGTTGAGGTAACTCCTGAAGAGCTCAGGAGAGGAAATATTCGATTTGATGCGAATGGTATTTTTGTGATAGATGGAAAAGGGAATGAAAGACAAGTGTTCCTTTATAAAAGAGATTACCATATATCCTGGTATGGAAAACCTAAATATCATATATGCAAATGTCAGGTTATTAATGATTTCATCAATTCTGGTGGTTTTAACGATCATTACATGAGAACAAATAGCGAACCTGTTTCTGTAATTGATTTGGATGATAAAAGAACAATAAAAATGGTAGACGGCCTGCCATTATGTGGATTTTGTAGGGGGATAATTGGTCAATATGGTAATATCGATTCCACCGAATTCTCAAGAATACTAAAAGAAGCATATGGTGAGTCAGAAATGGAAGTTGAAGTGGATCTTTTTGGATACACCCGCGATTGGGATGATATAAGTCGTAGATACAAGGAAGGCAAAGATTACACTTGTGAAAACTGCGGATTAAGAATTGATGACGAATATTACAGGCAGTACATTCATTGCCATCATATTGATGGAAATAAAGAGAACAACTCAGATAATAATCTTAAATGTCTGTGTCTGTACTGTCATGCACATGTTGATGATCACCATATGAAGAGACTAACAAAGGGGGCCAACAGATATATGTATGAGGACTTTGTAGACAAATACGGAGCAAGATAAGTTAATCAAGATAAGTTGTATATGGATAATATAGGTTTATATTTTGTATTTATTGTTTTGGGAATAATTGTGGGTTTTTCTCTTTGCTTTTTATGGTTTCGAAGAATAATTGGAAATTTTAAACTTAAGGTATATCGTAACATTGAAAGAGAATTGCAAAATGAGATTAAATTGAATTATTCTGATATAGTTTTCTTTTATGAAATGGAATATCCTAAAGCATCAATTACTATAAGGCATAAGATTAAACCTGCAATCCAACTTAATTTCAAAAATCAAAATGAATATGAAAAAATGGTAAATCAATTAAAAAATTTTCTGTGGGATTTTCAGCAGAAATCAGATAATTTAGATGATCTATTATATGGAGAGGCTCGTAAATTAAAAGGATAGTATACAAAATGATAACAGGAAAGATAAAGAACCAAGTTGATGCGGTCTGGAAGATATTCTGGGAGGGAGGCATCACGAACAGCATCGATGTGCTGGAGCAGATGACATATCTGTTCTTCATGAAGATGCTGGATGATAACCAAACACGCTTGGAAAACGATTATAGGCAGATGATGTTCGGCAGCGGAGAGGCTATCGAGGTTGATCTGCCCAATACAGTATTCAAGAAGGGCAACTGGAAAAACCCTGAGACAGAGCGTGAGGTGCCTTACGAGAGTCTGCGATGGAGCAGATTCAGCCAGATGACTCCTGAGCAGATGCTGAAGACTGTTCGTGATGACGTATTCGTTTTCATCCGTACAATGAGCGACTCAAAGACATCAGCCTACACGCGGTTTATGCAAAACGCCGTGTTCCTGATTCAGCAGCCCCGAATGCTACAGCGCCTCGTAACAAGCATAAGCGAGATAGAAATGCAGAATCGCGACACGATGGGCGACACCTACGAATATGTCTTGGGCAAGATGGCAGAGAGCGGCACTAACGGCCAGTTCCGTTCGCCTCGTCATATAATCCGCATGATGGTTGAACTGATGAAGCCCACACTTGAAGACCGAATCTGCGACCCAGCTTTAGGTACTGCCGGTTTCGATGTTGAGAGCGCAAAGTACATTATGGAGCACTACAAGGCGCAGCTTACAAACAAGCAGGCGGGCAAACATTTCCGCACAACGATGTTCAACGGCTTTGATACAGACCAGAAGATGCTACGTATCGCTGCAATGAACCTGATGCTTCATGGAGTGGAAGACCCGCAGATAAGTTATCGGGACAGTCTGTCGAACGACAATAATGATACTGAGAGATATACGCTCTGCCTGTCGAATCCGCCATTCTCAGGCAGTCTGGATGAGGAAGCTGTGAATTCATCTCTGCTAACACTCACTAAGACAAAAAAGACCGAACTGCTCTTTATGAGTCTTTTTATCAGGATGCTTGAGGTCGGAGGACGCTGTGCGAGTATCGTACCTGATGGTGTGCTGTTTGGAACGTCAAAAGCGCACATCGCTCTGCGTAAGGAGTTGGTAGACCATCAGCAGCTGCATGCTATTATCTCGATGCCTTCGGGCGTGTTCAAGCCTTATGCTGGAGTATCTACTGCTGTGATTATCTTCACAAAGACCAATCATGCAGATACGGATAAGGTTTGGTTCTATGATATGAGGGCAGATGGATTCTCGCTCGATGATAAGCGCAACCAGATAGATGAGAATGATATTCCTGATATCATCGCGAGATATCATAACCTTGCGGGAGAGGCAGATAGAACCCGAAAAGATCAGAGTTTCCTGGTGCCTGTAGAAGAAATTAGGGAGAATGACTACTCGCTTGCCATCAATAAATATAAGGAGGTGGAACGGGAAAAGGTTGTGTATGATGCTCCTGAGGTGATACTGGGCCGATTTGAGGAATTGCAGAAGAGCATCGCTGAGGATATTGAGACGTTCAAGGCTAAATTCATGTCTAAATAAGATATGGCAAAGATCGTTTCTATAAAGAATAGATGGTTAGAAAGATTATTGGGCACATCAGCGATGTTGATGGTGAAATCGAGGAATTCGAAAGCGAAAGAAGCGATCTTATAAAGGTGCTTCTTCGGACGAAGGATGATGCTGAGATAGAGAGATTAAGAGAATCAATAGCAAAGTTAACAGATTACATTAATGCACATCAACAATTGAGAATAGAGCTTGTTAGAATAGTGCATGATATCGATAAAGACTATAAAATATGAAAGAAGGCTGGGAATACAGAAAGTTTGATGATGCTTTAGAAAAAGTAAAGTATACGAGGAAACTACAGACAAATGAGTTTCTTCCAAAGGGAACTTTTCCGATAATATCTCAAGAAGAAGAATTTATTAGTGGATATTGGAATAATAAAGAAGACTTGTTTAAGGTTAATAAACCGATTGTGATTTTTGGAGATCATAGTCGCGTATTAAAATATATTGACTTTGATTTTGTCCTTGGTGCTGATGGGGTTAAAATTCTAGAGCCTATAGATACTATAAATGCCAAGTTCCTTTATCACTTTTTAAAATGGTTTAATGTCCCAAATATGGGATATTCCAGACACTACAAATTTCTGAAAGAGATAAATTTACCTATCCCACCATTAAAAGAGCAGATTCTTATTGTTGACGAATTAGATTTGCTGAGTGGAATCATAGAGAAGGAAAATGCTCAGTTAGAGGAACTGGATAAACTTGCCCAGTCTATCTTTTATGATATGTTTGGTGATCCTGTTACAAATGAAAAAGGTTGGGAGATGGCTGATTTAAATTCTGCATGTGATGTTAGGGACGGTACTCATGATAGTCCTAAATATTTACCCAAAAGCGATTACTTACTTGTAACTTCAAAAAATATTCAAGATGATTGCATTGATTTTACTACTGCTAATTTTATCAGCCATGAAGACTACGATAATATAAATAAGCGTTCTTTTGTTGATGATGGTGATATTATTATGGCAATGATTGGGACAATAGGAAAACCGATAATTGTTAGAAAGCAAGGATATAAGTTTTGTGTAAAAAATGTGGCACTTATTAAATTTAATAGTGATAGTAAGGTCTTAAACATATTCATTAAATCTTTACTAAACAATAAATCATATATGCATTATTTAAAATCCTTTAATAAAGGAGGAACCCAGAAGTTTGTGGCTCTTGGAACTATAAGAAGTCTTCGAATTCCTATACCTCCTCTCTCCCTCCAGCAAGAATTTGCTGATAAGATCTCTGCTATTGAGGCGATGAAGGCTAAAGTTCGCCAAAGTCTGAAAGAGGCAGAGCAACTGTTTAATTCACGTATGGATTATTACTTCAACTGAGCGGTATGAAGAATTTCGACTATCTAAAGGAAATAAACGGGCTGGGGACGCTGTATAAGCTATGTAATGCAGCGGAAGAGACCCAGACAAGCGACGCGGATCTCTGCGCACTGAACTGTCGTAAGGCTCTGGAGGCGATAGTAGAGATAGTGTATCGTCTGAAGAAGGAGCCAATGGGACAGCGTGAGAGTCTGATTAGTCTGACAACCCGCGAACCCTATACCAAGCTGATAGCCGATGATGAGAAGCTTGCGATGGCGACAAACTATGTACGCAAGACGGGCAACATAGCAGCCCACTCAGGTGGTGTTACCCGCCGCGAGGCTTTCTTCTCACTCCTTAATATATATAATGTAGTAGGAAAGCTGTTACTGAGGCTCGAACTGATAGAAGAGCTGCCACCATTTGATAATGACCTGATACCTCGCAAGCCTTCGCCATTCACAGAGCCAAAGTCATCAGACAATCCAGCTCCTCAGGAACTAATAGACCAGATAAACCCCGAGGTTCTGGAAAATCCAAAGGAAGTAAAACTGGACTCTCAACTCTCAGAAGCTGAAACCCGAGCACAATTTATAGATCTATTGCTGCGTGAAGCAGGCTGGGAGGTGATGATGCAGAAGAATACACCTGCAGCTGCAAAGGCGGGCATAGAGATAGAGGTTCATGGTACGAGTCTTGAAGGAGGAAAAGGATATTGTGATTACGTACTCTACGGTGAGGACGGCGTGCCTCTGGCAGTAGTAGAAGCTAAGCGCACATCAATATCAGAAGAGAAAGGCAGACAGCAGGCGGAATTATATGCAGAGTGCCTGTTTGCCCAATATGGCGTTTATCCTGTGGTATATTACACCAACGGATTCCATATCAAGGTACTTGACGGATTCTATAACGAGCCCCGAAAGCTGATGGGATTCCATTCGCTGAAAGACCTGCAGAGAATGCACTTCATGCGTGGGCGTAAGCAATTAGAAGACTTGAAGATAAACGAAAACATCACGGACAGAGGCTACCAGAAGATGAGTATTCGTGCCGTATGCGATCATCTGAACGGTAAACACAGACGTGCCCTGATTGTTATGGCTACAGGAACAGGAAAAACTCGTACTGCCATCTCGCTCTGCGACGTGCTGCTGAGAAACCACTGGGTGCAGAAGATACTCTTCCTGGCAGACAGGACAACCCTCGTGGATCAGGCCTGTGACAACTTCAACAAACTACTGCCAAACTATACCTCGTGCATATTGACAGGCTCTAAGGAAGAAGAGCGCAGCGCACAGCTGATATTCAGCACATATAATGCGATGATGGGCTATATCGATGCCGACGAGAAAGAGTTTTCTATCGGACGATTCGACCTGATTATCCTCGATGAGGCTCACCGCTCGATATATAACCGCTATAAGGCCATATTCGCCTACTTCGACTCATTGTTGGTAGGACTTACGGCTACGCCCAGGGAGGATGTGGATAAAAACACCTACGATCTTTTCGGACTGGACGGAGAGCCAAATTTTGAATACAGCCAAGACGAAGCGGTGTCAAATAAACACCTCGTGGACTATGTACCATTGAGTCGGACTACAAGACGGCTGAGAGAAGGTATACTGCATGACACGCTGACAGAAGAAGAAAAGGAGCAGCTGGATGATACCTGGGAATACGAGAAAGCCGTCAGAGAGGAATTGACTGGCAAGCCTCAGAAAAAGACACCTCGCGACATAGAGAGTCGGGAACTCTTCAACTATATCTATAACGAGAAGACTATTGATCTGATGCTGCAAGATCTGATGGAGAACGGTCTGAAAGTGGAGAGCGGTACCAAGATAGGAAAGACTATTATCTTTGCCTGCAGGCATGAGCATGCAGAGCTTATTGTAAAGCGCTTCTATGCCCTATGGCCCGGCTTCCATAAAGACTTCTGCAAGGTGGTAGACTATCAGCTGAAAGACCCGAAGGATGCAATAGAACATTTCAAACTGCGTGAGAGTTTGCCCCAGATAGCTGTATCGGTGGATATGCTGGATACGGGCGTAGATGTGCCTGATATACTGAATCTGGTATTGTTTAAACCGGTATATTCTACCATCAAGTATATACAGATGATAGGACGTGGAACCCGACTGTCGGAAGCCATCTTCGATGATGGTACAGACAAACAAGAGTTCTTTGTGTTCGACTGGTGTGAGAATTTCGAGTATTTCAATACCAAGCCAAAAGGCAGGAAGACTAAGGAATCGATAAGCCTAACTCAGCGGCTCTTTGAATTAAGAGTTGATGTGGCCTCTACGTTACAACATCAGCAATATCAGGAAGATGAATTCTGTCAGGATATGTGCAAGCGACTGAAGGAACATCTGCATGAGCAAGTGATGAAGCTGAACGAGAATCATCAGAGTGTAAGACTGCAATGGGAAAAGGTGAGAAAGTTTAAACCTGCTGAAGCATGGATCTATCTGTCGAGCTTCGACGTGATAGAACTGCACGACATTGCTCCGCTGATAATCGAAGAGAATGCCGACTCAAAGGCTCAGATGGTAGATGCGCTGATGTTGCATATCGAATTATCGCTTCTTCTGCCCGATGAGATTATTGCAACCAACAGCAAGAATAAAATCATGAAAATAGCTCAAAGGTTGGAGGCAAAAGGCAATATTCCTGCAGTGAAGGCTAAGATGAATACCATCAAGGCAGTTGCAAGAGTGGAGTTCTGGGAGGAAACATCGCTGGAGCAATTGGAACAGGTGAGGGAAGATCTGCGAGGACTGCTTGAAAACCTGAAATATAACGGTAAGAGCTTCGTGATATCAGTTGATGACACTTTAGAGATAAAAGAGGGTGTTGAGAAGCCCAAGCTCTACGTGAGCTATAAGACCCGCATACTCGATTATCTGCATGAACACAGCAATCATGAAGTGATACAAAAAATATATAGTCTGGAGAAACTATCCCGTGAAGACATCATCGAACTGGAGCGCATCTGCTGGAAAGAACTCGGTACCAAGGAGGAATATGAGAAGTATGTAAACAAAGGAGAGATGATATGCGGCGACAAGGTAGCGATATTTATAAGGAGTATCGTTGGTATCGACAAGATAAAGGCAAGGGAACTGTTCTCGCATTTCCTGAGTGACATAGTACTCAACTCCTTGCAGGAGGAATATTTGAACCAGATTATCAGTTATGTGTGTGAGAACGGTGACATTCAACCCGCAGACATGTTTCAGGACGAGACACTCTCTTCATACGAGTGGGGCAGCGTGTTTGGTGAGAATCTGCCCAAACTTGGCAATTACGTAAGAGAACTACACGAGCGTATTGGCAGTTGATATAAAAATTATGAAAAATTTTTGTAAATATTTGCGCATTTAAAAAAGAAGTAGTATATTTGCATGCCCTTTGAGAAAGAAGGGCTGACTCTGAAATAAAGAGCATCCAGCAGGAATCTAGAAAATCCCCCTCGAACTGCAACCCTCGATAAAAGGATTTTTACCATAGATAATAGTTGGACTGCGTGCTCACACCGAATAGGCGTGGGCATTAGCAGTACATACATCTATGGTAGAGTTGTTGCAGACTTGAGGGGATGTGTTGTATTCTTGTGCCTCACGCCTTCTTTTCGGGGTAAATATATGAACCGACAATTATTTAAAATGATAACAGCCGATTTACCCAGAGAACTCCTCTGGCATGAAAGGGAAACAATAGACGAGCTCTATGACGACCCAATAAACAAAGAACTATATACTATCTACAGACAGTTTCATCCAAAGAACCTGTCAGCCCTACGAGTTTTAAACGAAGCATGGTATATCTGTGAGCGGATATACTATGATGATAATCCCGAGAGTGAGATAGGCAACTATATTGATGCTGTGAAAAGAGATATGAAGAACAGCGAAGCGCTTCCTTTAGTGATGAGTATGGTCTGTGCGATTCTCAAGGTTCAGAAAGACAGTCTGATAATTAAACATACAGAACAGGCGGTAAATATCATAGAATCTTTCTTCTCTGAACACAGATGTTGGAAGGCATATTCTGATTTCACGGAATCGGCAATGGCAGAAGGAAAGCTCTACGATACTGACTTCCGTCCACATCGAAGCAGAGGTGTATCAAAAGACACGAGAGAGAAGTATGAGGCTCAAATTCTTACTCTAGAGATGAAACTGGCGGAGGCAGAAGGAAAGATAGAACGCTTGAATAAAAAGAAAAACCCATTGGGAGCCAGGAGCAATAAAGAACGTAGCTTCACTTCATCGGAGATAATAAATTACGGTGAGAACTGTGTGGAGTGGCCAGACTGCCGACCTCTTCTTACTATGCTCAAAGATCCCAGAATGGGTAGAGCCACAAAGTGGGAGTTGGATAAGATAGCAGAAGTGGAGAAAGACTTCAAGAAACGTAAGTATGGTGATTATGTAGCCGGTAACAAGACCCAGTTTGAGAAAGGAGCAGGCGTTACTAATATGAAACTACCGGAGGGTATCAGTACCGAAGACCTGATACGCTTACTGCAATCAAAGAAATAAAATGGCAAAAGACGGAGATACAGTAAAGGGGAACAAATACGTGTTCGAGGCTGGCAGTATGCAGCTGAACATTATTCAGAACAATTACCCCAAGGCCAAAGACCACAGCCAGAATTTCGATGATGGCGATTTTGTGGACTTCGAAGAAGAAGCTGACGAACAGCCCACCAACCTTATATTCAAGAAATTCCATAATGGCAAGAGGATTGACTTCAAGAAGATCAGAGAGATACTTGAAGAGAAAATTGTTAATGAGATGACCAATAAGTATGAGTGGTATGCAGCTTATAGGACACTTTATGATCTGAAGATTATGGAGGTGGTGCAGCTCTCTAAGTTTGCGGAGCAGATGAACATTTGGTTTCCTGATGCTACAATACCATGCAATAAAGACAGTCTTGGTGACTATGCTACTGGTCATACGGGCAAGCCATTTACACTTTGGACACTTGAAAGTTTTAGAGCCGACAAGAAGAAAGGGCAGTCGGAGTCAGGATTCAACACGCTCTATTATCACTGCCAAGAACTTAAAGCCAATCTTACGCCAATACCTGTCTTGACGCAATAAAAAGGGATTTTATCCCTGCCTTTATCCCTGGGTTATCCCTGAGATATCCCTGACATCCCGGAAAATCTGTGTAAACGGATTTTTCGGGATTTTTTCGTTTCCTTTATTAATAACTTTGCACTCAGAAAATTTTTCTTGCAAGAAACATTTTACATTTTAAAAAATATTAAAGGTCGGATTAAGGAGCCGACGTTAATTTAGAAAATGAAAAAAAGAAGAAACGAAAGAGTGCGTCTGATGAATCCTCAACCACTGGAGTATGTTCTTGGTCCAGAGGAAACATTGGAGATTATGGAAAAGGGAACCGACGTGAGTTGCAAACTGGTAGAAGTGCTCATCAATTCTGGCAAAGGTATTATCGGCATGAGTGCAGCCGTGTTCGGTCTGGCCAAGGCGATGGTGTTCATCAACGAGCTGATCAGGCGCAAGGGCTATGACACCACTGCCGTCTTCAACGAGGCGAAGCTGTTTTATGAGTCGTTCATCAAGACCGAGGAATATCAGAATATGCTCGACAAAGCAGGACTGTAGTCAAATAAATATAACTTATCGATATGAACGAGATTATTTTGACTAACGACAATGGTGAGCAGTGCATCACCTCGATGCAAATAGCAGAGGCTACGGGAAAGACCCATGCACACGTGCTGAGAGACATCCGCAACATGGAGCCGGGCTGGG
>Ga0310695_10007144_pt1 | contig 17977 bp, 17 predicted proteins | sample RumenRJG_04DNA_FD_203882 | JGI IMG/M metagenome (GOLD analysis project Ga0310695, IMG submission 203882) | Bovine rumen microbial communities from Lethbridge, Alberta, Canada - RJG_04 (v2) (version 2) | ecosystem: Host-associated > Mammals > Digestive system > Stomach > Rumen | place: Canada...
ATTATATCTCTGTCTTTATATGTGTATATTAAATTTCTGCATTCTTTTTTTGATGCGGAATACATGGCTTCCCCGATCAGCTGAGTGGCAAAACCATTCCGTCTGAATTCGGGATAAACGAAGAGCTCTTTGATTTCAGCGTTCTGATCATTGATTACGAACTTCAGAAATCCGATCTTTTTATCGTTTTCATGCCCTTCCAGGGTTATGACATCGTCTGATTCTTCCATCACCGGTGAACCTGAGCCGTCTTTAGAGCGATAGATATATCTGAGACTGTAATCTTCGAGTTTAGATCCTCGTTTCGTCCAGCGCTGCCGGCTTTGTCTCATGCTTTCCGGTAAATGAGAATCGTCGTTCATGAATACCACGCTGACTGTTTCCATATCAGGGTCAACTTCAAGCAGACTCACTGCTGTATTGTTCCCGAATGGTACAGGTCCCTGCGTTATGGATTCTAAAAAAGTCTTCATGACCATGGAATGTGCCACAACTGCGATCGTTTTATCTTTGTATGCCCTGCAAATAGTCAGAATTTCATTTCTGAAACGGCTGCCTGCGTTATTGAGTGATTCTCCCTCCGGTATTGTGAAGGAATTGAAATTTTCGGTCCATTCCCTGAAAATTTCAGGATATACAAAAGCTGCTTCATGCCAGGTTTTGCTATCGAAAATACCCATGCTTCGTTCATGCAATGCCTCACGGCAGTGGTGCGGTGCATTGGCTGCTTTTGCGATTCCCGCGGCAGTTTTTCGTGCACGGATCAGGTGACTGGAGAATACAGCATCAAGCGGAATGCTGCGGAACCGTTCGGACACATAATCGATTTGCATTTGTCCCTTTTCCGTAACATCCGTATCCCGGATGCCGTCAAGCCTGCGGTATATATTGCCGTATGCTTCACAATGGCGCAGCAGATAAATTTTCGTCAAGGCTTCTCCGATACTTTATGATGCAGCCGCTTTAAATTCCGCGATCGTCTTTTTCAGCTTTTCAGGATCATCATATTGTTTGATCAGTGTGCTGCCGATAAACACGCCGTCACCACCTGCTTCTTTGGCGTAAATCACGTCCTCGACAGTGTGGATCCCGACACCGCAGTAGATCGGTCTGTCCAGTCCTGCGTCTCGAAGATATTGGATGCAGGGCTTCAATTCCTCAAATCCTTCCCTGCTTCCGGTGAGAGGTCTGGCTTCCATGTAAGTGAAACTATTGCTGTTGAGTGCTTCCTGAATGTCTTTTTCCCGCATGTGGTGATCGACCGGGCAGCAGATCTGAACTCCTTCTTCGATCATGTGTTGTTTGATTTCAGGATGGTCGATCCGTCCGGCGTAAATGATGTCATTGATACCGTGCGCTTTCATGAAGCTGAGCAGTTTTTCAATACCGATCTCCAGCATTGTTGCCTCATAAAGCAGCAAAACGATCCTGAAATCAGGGTTCTCATCACTGAATTCGCCGAGCTTTTCCAGATAGACGTTGTAGTCATCACACTGTGACAATGCATCCGCCATTCTTCCCGCAATGAATTCCGAATCCAGATAAGGATCCTTTGCCGGCAGGCTGCATTCCATCATGTCTGCGCCGGCTTCAATATAGCATTTCGCCATTTTCAAACTGTATTCAATGGAAGGATATCCATAAGAGAGGTAGCAAATAATTTTCACAAATCTCCTTTCGCCGCTTCAGAAAAATGCTTCATCGTTTCAGCAAATTTCTGCCTGTCTGATAACGAATTCATCAGGACACTGCCGATAAAAGCACCATCTGCGCCACTTTCCCGGACCATTTTGATGTCTTCGACAGTCTTGATGCCAACGCTGGCATATATGGGCATTGTCAATCCGGCATTACGGAGGTATTGGACGCCGTCTGCAAAAGATTGACAGCCCGGACGGTACTTTCCCACGCTTTTGGCCTGGTAAAGCACCGGGCCTGACGATTCTTTTGCAAAATCTACTTCATCATCCGGCAGATGATACTGTACGTAACAGCAAATCCCCAGGCCTGCCTGCTCTAATTGATGCTTTACATCGAATGAATTGCCTACATAGGAGGTATATTTGATCCCGACTTCATGACAAAAATCTGTGATCCTTTGCACTCCCAATTCTTCCACCGTGTTCTCGTAAAGCATGAAATACAGCGCGAGATCCTTGTGTCTTTTCCGGATTTCTCTGATCCCGTTAAAATATTTTTCATAATCGGGTTCGGTTTCCAGACAGGATTTCATCCTGTTTTTCACGAAATCGTGCTCGAGGTAGGGATCTTTTGAGGGAATGTCAAGCTGAAGCGCGCGGCATCCATTTGCGATGTACAGTTCAGCATCCCGGATCCCTTCAGCGATCGTTGGATATCCGAAATTGAGATAACAAACCAGTTCAAATGCCATTTTTGCTGTCACCTGTTTATTTCACAAAGCAGTCAATGGGGCTTGTTCCGCCGGACGAAACCTGTGTCAGTGGAATAAGTCCCCAATGACTCGTTCAGAATGATTATTTTCCAAGATAAATCAGTTTGGCCAGTTCTTCCATCGTTGATTGAGGCGGGATGATCGGGGCGGTTTTTGTGCAGCCGTCTTTGAGTGCGCCAATCGCGATTTCAGAAAGCCTGCCCATGTATTCGTCTTCGGTGGTATCCAAAGCTTCGGCAACTGTACGCGGAATTCCGAGCCGGTCATTCAATTCACGCACAGCCTGGGCCAGGTCAGTTTTCCCGATCGAACGGGCAAGCTCGTCATAGATCTGTTTTGACCTGGGATCTGCATAATTAAATTCGATTATGTAAGGCAGAATGATTGCGTCACCAAGCCCATGCGGCAGTACATACATACCACCAAGTGTCTGTGCAAAACTGTGTACGAGTCCCAGTGAAACATTGGTGAATGCGAGTCCTGCGGTCATGGCAGCGTTTGCCATATGTTCCCTGTATTCAAGGTTCGAACCTTCATCATAGGCTTTTGGCAGATATTCGTATATCTCTTTGAATGCATATTTCGCCAGAACATCGGAAAGAAAGTGCGCACGGGTGGAGGTCAGTGCTTCGATGGCATGTGTCATGGCATCCATGCCTGTCTCTGCGGTGATATGCTTCGGCATTGTGGATGTGATCAAAGGATCTACGATCGCTACATCAGGCATCATTTCCATATCACCGATCCCGACTTTGCAATGTGTTTCATCATCGGTGATGACGATGGAACGGCTGACTTCGCTGGCGGAGCCGCTTGTTGAGGGAATACAGCAGTATTTTGCCTTTTTGCGGAGCGGCGGTACTTTGTTGGGCCGCATGAAATCTTCCAGTTTTGTTAATTCCGGGTGTTCATAGAAAACCCACATACACTTTGCCGCATCCATCACGGAACCGCCGCCCATCCCGATGATCCAGTCCGGATTTTCCTGAAGCATGAATTCCGCGCCGCGTTTCACAGTGGAAAGATGCGGATCCGGTTCAACACCTTCAAAAACGACAGATTCAATGCCGGCCTGGTTCAGATAATCCTTGACTTTGTCAACAAATCCAGCTTTCTGCATGCTCTTTCCGCCGAGAACGATCACTGCTTTTTTCCCTTCCAGTGTGGCAAGATGGGAAAGACTTCCCTCTCCCCAAATCAACTGATCTCCGGCAAGTTTTACTGGTCTCATCATAATATGTTTTCTCCTCTATTTATTGAATTTGTTTACGATATCCATAAGCCCGGACACTCTGTTTTGATCAACAGGCCTGGTAATAACCCCGTCCTCCTTCAAAGATGAACCAACAATGGCACCATCAATAAAGGGCAGCTGTTCCGGTGCGTTGTCCGCATTAAAGCCGCTTCCGACAAGCAGCGGTATTTTTACAGTCTGACGGACTGTTTTTATCAGATCGATAGGTGTTGCTTCTCCTGTGGTGGAACCTGTAACAATGATCGCATCAGCTCCGTTCTCCTCTGCCATTTTCGCGCTTGCGGTCACGGGAATGCTGTCCACTGTCATATAAGAATGTTTCACCTGGATGTCGCACAGGAAAAGAATATTTTCGGCGTGGAGCTGTTTGCGGTAGCGGATCGCTTTTTCACAGCACGGAGCAACTTCACCGGCTGCGACCATGACGTTATCAACATATGCCGGAAGCCGGATGAAATCTGCTTTAACCGCATAGGCAATGGCAATCGAAGCCTCCCAGTCGCAGAAAGCCGCATCAATGCCGATCGGTATTGAAACTGCTTCACGAACCCGTGAGGCAACAGCAGCAAGACATGCAAATTGTTCCGGACTTAGCTTTAGCGGTGCGGGAACATCATGCTGATTTTCCACGATCAATGCAGTAGCACCGCCTTTTTCCAGTGAGATTGCATCACTGAGTGCCTGTTCATAAATCGGATCCATGCTGCCGCCATAATTCAATGTTCCGGGAAGCGGGAGGCAGTGCACCATGCCGATAATACATTTGGTCTTGAACAATTCTTCAGCTGTCATTTTGTCTCCTGTTCGTGCGCGTGGGCATATTTCACCAGACCATCTAATGCTACCTTGCAGAGAATGGCTTCATTTTTCTTCTTTTCTTCACCGTACATGAATTCTTTAAGGTTTGTACTGACAGTAGCCAAACCGATCAGTGCGGCTTTGATTCCCATCAGGCGGGCAATTGTGAAAATTGCAGAACTTTCCATGTCAACGCTGTCAATGCCGAGTTTTTTCAGCCGTTCCAGTTTCCCGTCAATATCAATGCCGCATTCCAGGGAGAATTTTGATTCGCGGAAATCCGTATAAAAGGAATCCATGGTGCAGATCAAGCCATTTACAGCTTCTCCGCCGTTTTCTTTTACGCCTTCTGTCAGGTATGAAACCAATTCCGGGTCTGCAATTGCCGGATAAGAAACCGGGGCGTAATGTGTGCTGGTGCTCTCTTCTCTCATGGCACCGATCGGGATCATGTATTTCCCGAAATTATTCTTGTCCAGCACCATGTTTGTTCCCATGCGGACTGCTACTTCCATGCCGCATTCATACAGCTCTTCCAAAGCAATTGCTGCTGTAGGGGCACCCATTCCTGTGGAAGATACCGTGATTTCAATTCCTTTATATTTGCCGGTATATGTGTTGAATTCGCGTGCGAAGGCGATGTGACGCGGGTTTTCAAGATTTTTAGCCAGAACGTCCACTCTCCACGGATCTCCGGAAAGCAGAACGTATTTTGAGATGTCGCCCTTAGCGCACATGCTGTATAAAGTTTTGTTGTTTACCATAATCAGCCCCTTTATAAATTACCAATGAAATTATTCTGAGTCATTAGACCCATTTTGAATAACCGCAGCTTTTTGTAATAATTCTCCTTCTGTCGGAACTTCACTGATGCATCCCTGTTTCCGGATGATAAATGAGGATTCCGTATTTCCGTATATTGCACAAGTCCGGGCATCATATCCCCGCAAATATCCATATAGATATCCGGCTATGTAAGAATCGCCTGCGCCTGTCGTGTCAATAACTTCTATCCCTGGAACAGCAGGAACGCTGACTTTTTTTCCGTCTTTCAGCAGAACCATGCTTCCCTGACTGCCCAGTGTGACGATGATGTGCTTCGCTTTTCCCCAGTCAAGATAATGCTGCAGCGGATTGAAGTGTGATTCGATAAAATCTTTTTCAGACTCATTCATAAAAATCACTTCTGAGTTGCTGAGCAGATATTCGAAGGTTTCGGAAGAAAAACACTCCAGGTCAATCCGAACGCCGAAAACCAGAGGAAGCTTGTTTTTTTCAGCATGCGCGATGAAATGTTTGATATCGTTTTTCGTCGCGACGGTAACAACGCCGTACCTGGCCCTTTGGAACAATGAATCCCCGTAGTTATCGGTAGCGTATTTGTCATTCATAGCACCCGGATAAGTCATGGTGAGGTGATTTCCGTCGGGACATTCGATCAAGTGGCAAATGCTGGTCGTTTCTTCCGGAATGACGGTGACAGCGCTGATGTCAACACCGTAATCAAGGAGTTTCTTCCTGTAGCCAAGTTCTTCCCAATCGCATCCGACGCGCATGAGCGGTGTGACTTTACAGCCGAGGTTTGCCATGCAGGCAGCTACGTTTGATCCGTTTCCTCCATATGAAACCACGTGGTTGTCCTTATTCGTGATTTTGCAGGTTTTTCCTTTTTCCGGCATTTCAGAAACTTTAATAATGCGGTCCACACCTGCATAACCGACGATCAGACAATCAATATCTTTTCCCATTTCAGAGCTCTTCATTGATAACCATTTTCTTGATTTCATCGCTGGTTGCGACATGGCCCAGGTATTTACGTATATCTGTCAAGTGGACTTCATTCACAACGTCATCATTTGTACAGACGCAGTCGCTGATGACCCAGGGCTCGTAATCGAGATAATAAGCGTCTGTGACAGTCGCTCTGACACAACAGTTTGTCTTTGTGCCGACGATCAGAAGGTTTTTGATCCCGTTTTCACGGAGGACAAGATCCAGATCTGTTCCGAAAAAGCCGCTGTAACGTCTTTTCTGTATCACGTAATCCTTCACCGGATCAACGGGAAGACGAGGATCGATGTTTTCACCGCCTGTACCCTCGATGCAATTTGGCCTCATATTGACCAGATTTTTGTCAAATTTATCTTTTCGGTGCCTGTGCTGCAGGAATATGATCAGAAGGTCATGCTCCCGGCAGAACTGAAGCATATCCTGAACTTTTGGCATGATTTTCGCATTGTCCGGGTAATAAACTCTCCCGTTCGGATCCGTGAAATCATAAACCATATCAATAATAAGCAGTGCGGTGTTTTTCATTGAAAATCTGTCCTCCGGGTTTTTAATCTCTCAAGCATTTGCTGTTCTGTAGGAACATTCGTCAGGCATCCGGGTGCTTCAATAATGAAGGAAGAAACGGTTGCACCGAATTTGGCAGCATCAGTGAAGCTGCGGCCATTTACCACACCATACAGAAAACCTGCAAGGAATGAATCTCCGGCTCCTGTGGTGTCAACCACTTCATCCGGCTTTGTAGCGGGTACTGAACATGATCTGATTTCACCGGTATCCATGCTGAATATGATGCAGCCTTTGGGACCATGGGTAACGATCACTGCATCTGCTTTTCCGTTCTTCAGTAATTCTTCGGCAGGTTCATACCCCAGGATTTTCTTTATATATCCCTGTTCCATCTCATTCATGAATACAAGCTTTGCTTCATGCAGAACCTTGTCCAGAAATTCCGGTGGGAAGGCGTTTGGATCCGGACGCATCACGAAGGCCATGGGCAGTTTATGCTTTTTTACAGAATTCAGAAATGCCTGGTTGTCTGCTTTGGATGCTACTGTCATTACAGCCCAGTCCGTCTGTTCGAAATAAGCATCATCGTAGGATTCCGGAGCGTATTTTCCGTCCATTGATCCGGGATAGAAAAAAGTCATATGGTCATTGTTATCGTCTTCGGCCATGTAGCAAACCGGAGTGGCATCCTCATTTATGATGGATATGGCTTTGGAAGAAACTCCGTTTTCAGCGAGAAATTTCGGATATCCCTGTGCTTCATAATCAGTGCCGCCGCGGATGATAGGCATGGCTGTCATCCCCAGTTTTGCCAGGTAAACTGCCACATTCAGCCCGTTCCCGCCGTAATACAATGTGGAATTGTCTTTGTTCTGCACGATTTCAGTCATCCCGACCTTCGGAAGATTGTGGACGCGGATGATGAAATTGGCTGCAGTATATCCGGAAATAATGAATGTTTTAGCCATAAATTTATCCGTTCTTATATCCTCTGACATTGTTTGTCCGGTATGTACCCAGTGAGCTGATGAACATGACGATCACGATCATCAGATAAGGCAGCATTTCGATCAGTGATGCGGTTGCTGCGTCAAACATGGTGGTCAGTTTGATTTGCAGTGCGCGGGTCAGGCCGAAAACCAAAGCGTAAGCGACGCATTTTGCAGGATTGCCTTTCCCGCAATAAATTGCTGCCATGCAGGTGAAGCCTCGCCCTGAAACCATGCTGTCTGTGTACATGCCGAGATTTTCAACCGAAAGGTTGATGCCCGCCAGTGCGCTCATAAAAGCTGACATTGCTACGGCTCCGTATCGTACCTTACTGACATTGATGCCGACGGATTCCGCCGCTTCCGGATTTTCCCCCGCAACCTGGGTGTAAACGCCGAATTTTGTTTTGTACAACACGACAGTTATCAGGAAAATGGATATCAGTGCCAAATAGGTCAGCGGTGTTTGATGGTTGAAGATATCCTTCAAAACAGGTATGCTTCGTAAAACCGGAACGTCCCTTGCGATTTCACTGGGAACAATAAAATCCGACGCGATGATTGAGGTCCTGTTGCCGACGGTGTATTTGCAGATAAAAGGAGCAATTGCCGCAACGGCATAATTAATGCCCAGACCGGTGATAACATTGTGACCTTTAGCAGTAACCGAGAAAACGGAAAACAGCAGACCGATCAGCTGGGTCACAAGGATCGCTGCAATGATTCCCAGCCATATGTTTCTCGTGAAGTAGGCGACGATGATCGAAACGAAAGCGCCTGTTGTCATCATGCCTTCAATTGCAATATTCAGAACACCGGCTTTATAAGTGAACAGCCCGCCCAGCGTACCCAGGATCAAAGGCGTCGACATTGCCAGGCCCATTGAAAGAATACTGATGATGTTACTCATTGACGGTTTCTCCTTTCCGGCTCTTCCCGGTGATTTTTTCAATCATGGACTCGATCTTGTAAGCGAAGCGAGAATCATTCTTTATGAACCGGACACTCAGGAACAGGATCAATGAGGATTGGATGATCCCGATGGTGTCGTTGGAAACACCCATGAAAGTCTGAAGTGTTGTTCCGCCGTATTTCAATGCTCCGAAGAGAATGGCCGCAAAGATGATCCCGATCGGGTTGTTGGAAGCAAGCAGTGCCACCAGCATTCCATCCCATCCCAGCCCGGGGTTTGCGGAAAAACCGGAAATAAACCGTCCGTGAACTCCCAGAATTTCTGTAGCTCCTGCAATGCCGGATACAGCACCGGCGATGAGGAAGATGATGATGATCTTTTGATCGACACGCATCCCGACGGAATCCGAAAAGTAAAGCTGTTTCCCCATCGCTTCGATTTCATAGCCCAGTTTCATCTTCTTATAAATGACCATGAATACCGCTACGCAAAACAGCGCGATGAAAAAGGCAGGGGTAAATGCAACCCTCGGATTGAATCGTGGAAGCCTGGCTGAGTCTTCCACAAAAACAGTTGCGGGAAATCCGGTATTTCCATAAAATGGCCCGTTTGTCAAAAATTTTGTGAAGATCTGTGCCGCATAATTCAGCATCATCGTTGAAACCATTTCGTCAACGTGGAATTTTGCCTTTAATATGGAAGGAATCAGAGAATAAAGCATCCCCATCAGCATACCGCCGAGGATACATATGATAATGTGCAGCAGAGCGGGCAGACCTTTCAAGGTAAAGCCGAGATAAGCCGCAAAAAAAGCACCCATATACATCTGTCCTTCGATACCCATGTTGTACATGCCGGCTTTGAAACATATCGCAATGCCAAGTCCGGTCATGATGATCGGCGTCGCGCTGGCCAGTGTGTTCAGAAATCCCGTTTGGCTGAAAAATGCCTTTTGGATCAGAAATACATAAACCTCAAAAGGATTCTTTCCTGTGAAAGTGATAAAAACCGCTCCTACTGCCAGAGCAAATATGGTCGGTATCAGGATGTTGACCGCACCAATAATAATGGATTTCAGCCTTTCCAAAATTGCCTCCTTTATTGGTTGTTTTTTTGGCTTTTCACGCCGGTCATGTACAGACCAAGTTCTTCCGCGGTAACATTTGATGCGTCAAATTCACCCGTGAATTCACCCTTATACATCACCAGAATACGGTCGGAAAGTGTCATGATTTCTGATAATTCAGAAGAAATCAAAAGGATCGCTTTTCCTTCCTGTCTGAATTCGATGATCTTTTTATGGATCGATTCAATGGACCCGACATCTACACCGCGGGTCGGCTGGCAGCATATCAGAAAGTCAGGATCTGCTGTGAATTCCCGGGCAATAATAATTTTTTGGGCATTGCCTCCGCTCAGCCCGGATACATTCGGATCGTCAGCGGAAAGGCGGATATCGAACTCTTTGATCAGGCGGTTCTTGTTTTCTTTAATGTTTTTCTTATTGAAAAAGGGTGTTTTATAAACATTCGGTCTTCCGTGGTATCCTGCGATCAGGTTTTCGGAAACCTTCATGCCAAGACACAACCCCTCGTCGTATCTGTCTTCCGGAATGACTCCCGCTCCTTTTTCACGGATCTCATTGGGCCATGCGTTGGTGATATCTTCATTTTTCAGGAAAATCTTGCCTTCCTTGCAGGTCATCATCCCGTATATGGTTTTCGCAAATTCTGTCTGTCCGTTGCCTTCAACGCCGGCAATTCCCAGAATTTCGCCCTTGTGTACTTTGAGGGACACGTTGTTTACCGCTGTATTTCCTCTCTGACCGAGAACGGTAAGATTCTTTACTTCATAAACGACATTATTCATGTCGGCATTTTTCTGACCTTTGTTCACATTCATTAAAACGGACCGGCCGACCATCATATAGGCCAGATCCTCCATGGATGCGTCTTTTTCATCGACCGTGCCGATCATTTGTCCATGACGGATCACGGTGATCTTATGTGCGAGTTTTTTCACTTCCTGCAGCTTGTGAGTAATAATGATGATGGTCATCCCCTGTTTGTTCAGTTCCTGCAGGGATTCGATCAGTTCATCTACTTCCTGCGGCGTCAATACGGAGGTCGGTTCGTCAAGGATCAGAACATCTACATTTCTGTACAGCATCTTGACGATTTCGACCCGCTGCATCGCTCCGATTGACAGATCTGCCACTTTTTCTTCAGGGTTCAGATCGAATTTGTATTTTTCGATCAGCTCTGAAACTCTTTTTTTCTCTTCTTTCACATCAATCAGACCCATGCGCGTTATTTCGGATCCGATCATGATGTTCTCATATACTGTGAGGCTTGGAACAAGTTTGAAATGCTGATGAACCATTCCCAGACCAAGAGCAATCGCGTCTTTCGGCGAATTCATGCTGACCTTTTTCCCTTTGACATGAATTTCGCCGGAACTTGGCTGAAGAATGCCATATAGCATATTCATCAAAGTCGTTTTTCCGGCACCGTTTTCGCCGATGATTGCGCGAATTTCTCCCTGTTTGATTTCAAGATTAATGCAGTTGTTCGCGCAGAACTTGCCAAAATATTTTGTCAAATCTTTTGTTTCAATTATGTTCATCGCATTGTTCCGCCCTTTTGATTTGTTTTTCAGTGACGATTTAGTAATAAGGATGGACTTTTTCAGTCCATCCTTATTGTCAGTTTCTATTTTTGATATCGGATCAGCGTTCGAACCGTTCACCGAGAGAACCGTGAACCACAACAATGTCTCCGGAGAGGATCGCCTGCTTCTGTTCTTCGATCTTCGCCTTGAATTCTTCGAACAGAGCTTGATCGGTTACGAATTCAGCGATTGTGCTCATGTCGGTGATGCCGGTGCCGTGATCCAGAGGCAGAGCCAATACGCCGCCTTCAAGTGTTCCGTTCAAAAGTCTGTTGCAGACTTCAAAAACTGCCACATCAACACCCTTGATGACAGAGGTCAAAACATAACCAGGCTGGATATAGTCCTGATCGCTGTCTACGCCGATTGCGTATACATTGTCTTCATAGGCACCCTGGATAATACCGAGACCTGCGGTACCGCACACCTGGAAGACCACGTCTGCGCCTTCATTTTCAACCATGTTTTTAGTTACCTGCTTGGACAGCTGAGTGTCGGTAAAACCAACAGACCAGTCATACAGAACCTTCACATCGGGATCTGCTGCAACAGCACCCTGTGTATAAGCTTCGGTGAAGTTGTGGAAGCCATCAGATTCAAGTGCGCAGATGACACCGATGGTGTGGTTGCCTTTGATTGCGCGGTCAGCGATGAAGTTGTAATTGCCGCTTGCGATCAATGCTGCAGCGTAACCGGCAAGATAGGATGACTGGTGATAGTCAAAGATGATGGACAGGACCTTGTCATTGGCGACTTCCTGGTCTGTAGCTACGAAAACGACATCCGGATATTCATCTGCCATGGTCTTGAGATAGTCTGCATGGGAATATTCCAGCGTGATGATGGCGCCATAACCAGCTTCAGCAAATTGGCGAAGGTAGATTTCACCCTGTGAAACATCTTCAGGTTCAACAACGGTAAATTCGATACCGAGTTCTTCCTGAGCCTTCTGAAGACCGGCAAAACCGCTGTCATTGAAGCTTTTGTCACCCAGACCGCCGGTATTGCAAATCAGAGCAACCTTTTTTGAGTTGTCTTCCGCCATAGCGGTGAAGAAGACACCCAGAACCAGACATACCGCTAAAACAATTGTCAAAGCTTTTTTCATATTTGAACTCCTCATAAAAGATAAGAATCAACATGACGTCATGACGTCATAACAACTGTGTTATTAGATTCTAACACTTCCATAAAAGATGTGCTAATGACTTATGTCACTAAATAGTACCTGACTTAAGTAAGTGCTTGTTTACTACAAAGAAAATGAATATTTATTGATCAGGCTGCAGCAGTACATCTTTGAAGTAAACAAGCCATCATCCCTGCTGCGGGTCAGCCCAACCCTCGTTCCTTTGCGTATTGCACTGCGAGACTGATCAGCTCTTCCGCATCTTCTTTGAGTATGTATCCCTTTGTGATGTGTTCCTTTGTGGCACCCGTGACCAGTTTCTTGTAGTTTTCCAGCGATCCGTACATGAATTCAAGCATTTGTTTAGGAAATGATTCCTCGTGCCCAAATAAAATGTCCCGCTCAGAATTCAGGTCGACAAAGAATTTTCCCTTTTCCACATCGGAGTAGTAATAGTAAGAACAGGTCGGATAATCAACAAGGCAGGTTCTTACGCCTCCTATGGAATTTCCTAATGCGTCCCGGACATTATGTCCGTCCCCGTCAGTCTTGATCCTCTGGACTATTGCAGGTGCGATGCCGGTTTCGATCCAATGGAAAAGATGCTCGAAAGCAGCAGCTATCGGGAATCGGTATGGATAACGATTCGGTTGGCTGTTTTTACCGTTATATGCTGGCAGCCTGTTGAGTTTGACAAGGTCCGGATCGTTGTCATAATACTCAAGAAAAGATTGAACGGATTCATGGCTTGCACCGGTGATCTCGTAAACTCGATACAAGAAATTTGGGGAATCGGAATCAAATTTGGATGTTTTATAAGCCTTGAACTCCGAGTTTTCGCTTTCTGTCTGGACAACGAGATATGGCTGTTCGCAATGGGAAACACGATTGCCTTGACTGTCTTTCACATCATAGTTTTCATATTGATTCACAGGAACCGGATATTCTCGCGGGGCACCGCAGGAAAGATAACCGTCAAATACGCATCCATCTCTTTTTACCTCGGGCCGGTAGGCGAATGAATTTATATATCTGGTGATATAACTGGCTGATTGTGACCAGGCAGTCAGGATGATCGTGCGATAGTTGTAGTCATTCAATGGATTGACCGGTGTTCGGTCCCGCAGTGTATGAGCCAGATCCGTGAGCATGTCCCAAAAAAGACCGGTTTCATAGTACTGCCGGTAATCGGTCAGACCGATGTATTCTCCTTCCGGCGGCAGCGGATCATCGAGCGTTGGGTTGCTCCAATCCAGTTCACGGTATCTTTCCGGATCGAATTGTTTCAAAACTTCAATTGTGTTCGGTTTGCTGGTGATGCCGATGTAAATGTCGCCCCGGCGCATAAAGTGGTAATAGGGAATGATCCACATCCTTTCAATTTCCATACCGCTGGTCGGGTTGATGATCTCAACGATCACCCTGCCGCTGCACCGGGATCTGTCTTTCGGTGCCCTGACGACGAGCCTGTTTACGTATGGGGCATTCGGATAACGGATGTCCACGTCATTCCCTTTAACGGTTTTATATACATTCGCGGTTCCGTAAATCAGAAATTCCCGCTCTTCGTAACCGTTTTCCGGTAAATGGCATCTTTTTACCGCAGAGACAAAAGGATAGGAGCTCTCTGTGACCGGCAATTCTTTGATTTTGGTGATCATATTTCAAAACCTCCGGATAAATACATCTTGATTTCGTTGCCTGTTTGCTTTATAATAGACGAAAGACGTCATGACGTCATAACCACATTATATACGTGCATAATAAAATGGTCAAGGAGTAAATTTATGAGTTTCGATGTCATTTATTACATCAATATTGCCTGTCCGACAATTGAAAAAAGCCTGGAAATGGTGGATAAATATATCGCGCATGGAGCAAAAGCCCTCCAGATCGATCTCCCTTCCAAAAATCCGTTTGAGGAAACTGCACTGGTCAAAAAAATGATGCTTGACAGCATCAGCGCAAATGACAATTACGATGTTTATATGGATGCAGTCCGCGAAATCAGACGCCGCCATCCGGAGCTTGAACTGCATGTGGTCGTCTACACGGATGTTGTTGATTCGATTGGCATTGAGAAATTTGTCGAATTCGGAAAGGAAATTAACGTCGCCAGCTTCATGATCCCGTTTAATCGGCGCGAAATCTGGGAATACATCGAAAAACAGGGAATTCCGGATATGAAAGTGATCCTGAATGCTTTGCCGGATGAGGAAATTGCTGCAGCTGTAGAGACCTGTGAGCGTGGCTATAAACAAATCGTCTCACTGCGCAACCGCAAACCAGGGGAAACCGACAGACCGGGATGTGAAACCTGGGCCGGCAGATATAATTACGCCAGAAAAGCGGGAATTACTTCTCCCATCGTCAGTGTGTTTGGCATCAAGACAAAAGAAGCCCTGCAGGAAGTCAAGGATTCCGGAGCGGATGGAGCGATCATCGGGAACGTGTTGATGAACCTGTGGAATGATGAAGAAAAATTGTGGGATCTGCTTGGACAGTTTCAATCCCTGTATGAATAGATCCTGAAGAAAAGCTGATTTAATCCCCCTCCTCTGCGTTAAAAGTGAGACAAGTGGACAGGTCCCTTGTCTCACTTGCAGACGTTTATTTGTGGTGCTGATATTTCTTGTTGTCATGAACGGTTAAGGAAACACTGATTATTTCAGATTGAATCCAAGGGACTGTTTCTGTTGAGCCATTTAGAGGCAGCAGAACACCTGGTGTTGCCCAGGCAAATTCGTGACAGGTATATAATCAACGTTTCCTGTTTGATTTGAGACATGCGACCTGTCCATGTGTCTCAAAAGTCGACCAGGTAAATGCCGATGGAGATCATTGTGAAGGATCCTTTGGGCTGGATATTGCTGATTTTCGCCACAAGAAGCTTGCCGGCATCCATCAGGCGGGAGAAGATCCGGTTATCTTTCTCCGGAACGTAGCCGTATTTCTCCCCTTCATCATTCAGGATCATGATGGCATTGCTGTCGTAGCGGTTATCGCTTTCCCTGCGAAGCGTCAGTGTGTCGCCCACTGCCGCCTTTTTCAGAATATCGGGATCCTTGAGGTGGCTTGTGCCGGCGATGAAGGAATCGAACAGGTGGATTTCCCGTGTCAGCGGCTTGATCAGATCCGAAAGCCCCTGCTGATCCTGTGTTTTCATGATGATTTCCGGATTTACCGGGATAATATTCTTCTCAGTCATTTTTGCTCCTTGTGTTTTGCTGCTAGCTTGTAATCGGATGTGGCTGCGCCGCTATTGGTTATTATTTTCAACCTGGCCGGGTTACCTGCCTTTTATTAATGAACAGCCTTATAAAACTATAAATCAAAGGCGGGAAGCACCATCCTCATTCTGGCTAACAACGAATAACTAATAACTAATAACTAATAACTAACAGCCGGCAGATATCAATCCCTCCAAATGAGTTTGTAATTCCTCTTTGTAATTCCGGTAATATTCGATTTCCTCGTCCAGCTCTTTATGTTTCTTTTCCATCGCTTCTACATCCTCCAGAAGCAGTTTGAAGGAGTAGGGCTCCGTGCTCAGAATATTGGATATCTCAGTTTCAAGCTCAGTGATCTTTTCCGGAAGGTTTTCGATTTCTGCCGGAAACGGTTCTTCCCCCCGTTCCTTCAGGTATCGATTGATCAGCGTTTCCGCCTCGCGGATTCCTTTCAGATCATTTGACCGGTAGGCTGTCAGGATTCGTTGAAAGAGTTCCATTAATTCGGGATCCTCTGCAGTCAGCGGACAGAGATCCGGATGAAGGCGCTTTGCGACCCTGCGATAGATCTGTTTGATCTCCTCTGCATCCAGCAGGGAGATGGGCTTCATCGATTTTCCCGTCTCTATCATCGTAGTCAGATCCTTGAGCTGTTCGGTATATGCCAGCATCCCGGCATCAATGAATTCCTGCAGGCTGATCGGATCGATTTCCTCGCCCGCATTGAGCTTTGCCTGACAGAAGCTGATGGATTTCTTCAGCGAAATGCAGTCGATCCGCAGCTGAAATGCTTTTGTGATCTTGTCACCGAATTCGCGCAGATAATTCAGACGGTAATGTTCGCCTTCCTTGACCAGCCGGTCTCGCTGCAGGATCAGGTTTTCGTATTGTGATTTCATAATTAAGCTCCTGGCTAATAGCGAAAAGCTAACAGCTAAATTGATACAATTCATCATAAAGACTCATCAGCCGCTGTTTTCCGAGCATGGCTTTGGCGTAGAAGGCGTCGCGGTCGGGATAGATTTCCTTCTGCCAGCGGATCGAAAGCTCGCCATTTTCCTCTGTGGATCTGATCACATAGCTCATACCTTCATGGCGGAACCGGATCACTGCCGGGCCGCGCAGCAGCCACATGCAGTCGAAGAGGTCAAAATCTTCTGCATCGAATTCGATCATCTCATAAAGATCGTCGATCAGCCATTTCATGATGTTGATGTCACCGAAAAAAGCGTTATTTTTCAGCCGCTGCGCCTGAAACCCCTTTGCCTCCAGCAGCAGCCGGACAGCCTGATCGATCTTCCCTTCCTCCTTGCGGATCATCGCCAGACGTGTGAAAACCTCCGGTACAGGTTCGCCCAGGGTCCGGGCTTTGCGGACTTTGGGATAAAGCTCCTCAATGATCTCTTTATACTTCTCATGATCCTGCTCAACATAGTAGCCGTTTTTGTACATATCCGCGACCTTGACCGCCGCTTCGGTAATGCCGGCTTCTTTGGCGCGAGAATAATAGCGGAAGGCTTTTTCGAAGTCGCGTTTGCCGGTTCGTCCGTAATACCAGATATATCCGAGTCCCTCGTAAGCATAAGGAAGCTTGTATTCGGCTGCCATTTCGTAATATTTCAGCGCCAGGTCGAAATATTTATTTCCGTAATAATATCCGCCCAGTTCCAGCATTGCCTGCGGATCCTTGAGCTCGTAAATCATATAGTCCATGGCTTCCGTGTAGAGAAAAATATCCTCCTCGGAGGGCTTTTCGTTCATTCTGAATCTGTTCCGGATCAAATAAGCTTCGCGTTCATTCATCATACGGCTCCTGTTGGTTTTGGCATCCAGATAATAGCTGATTGCCGGTCAATAATAAAAAGTATATCGGGATAGCCGCTCCTGTGGTCGTTTGCCGGGCGACATTTTCTTGGCACAAGACATTGAAGCGTCAGAGGAACCGGTTTTCATCGACCCGCGTTTATCATTACGCTTTGAAACACAGTCCCCGTGGTGCGGTCATGGAATTATGCTGACCGTAGAGGCAGAGGTATATCGTCATGTATTTCTTTTTGTTCGGAAGGAAAAGGTCATATACATCAACCGGTCCATTGATTCCTTTTGCCAGCATAGACCCGCGGCGCACGTTTGTCAGCTCTTTTCCGTCGGGTGTGCACAATGCATCCAGATAGATATGATGCGGACCGAAACCGTTGATGAAAACAGGTTTTTCGGGAACCAGTCCATACTGCGGATCATCCAGATACTTTGTCTCAATATCTGTATTTTTTACGGCATTT
>Ga0310695_10007148_pt1 | contig 17968 bp, 14 predicted proteins | sample RumenRJG_04DNA_FD_203882 | JGI IMG/M metagenome (GOLD analysis project Ga0310695, IMG submission 203882) | Bovine rumen microbial communities from Lethbridge, Alberta, Canada - RJG_04 (v2) (version 2) | ecosystem: Host-associated > Mammals > Digestive system > Stomach > Rumen | place: Canada...
ATCAACTCCGAATTATCCGAAGCCTTCGCTAACGCTCCGGCATTTACAGAAGGCGCAGCGTTAGCGGAGCCATCGGACTTTTCGGAGTTAGCTTTTCCGGCCGGCGCCACCACCTGGTAGATCGGCAGGCCGAAGACCTTGGCGAAATCGAAGTCGCGCTCGTCATGCGCGGGCACGGCCATGATCGCGCCCGTGCCGTAGCTCGCGAGCACGTAGTCGGAAATGAAGATCGGCAGCGCCTCGCCGTTGACGGGGTTGACGCCCGCGACGCCTGCCAGCCTGACGCCGGTCTTTTCCTTGTTGAGCTCCGTGCGCTCGAGGTCGCTCTTCGATGCGGCCTTCTTCTGGTAGGCCGTCACCTCGTCGGCATTTTTGAGCACGCCCGCCTCCAGCCACTTCTTCACGAGCGCGTGCTCCGGGCTCATGACCATGTACGTCGCGCCGAAGAGCGTATCGCAGCGGGTGGTGTAAACGGTAATGACATCCTCCACAGGCCGGGGTGCGGGGCCGCCAGAGGCCCCGTCCGTTCCAGCGGAGATGGCCGGACTGCGTTCGGCCACAACTTTAAAGTCCACCAGCGCGCCCGTGGACTTGCCGATCCAGTTGCGCTGCATCTCCTTGACGCCCTCGGGCCAGTCGAGCGTGTCGAGATCCTTCAGGAGCCGCTCCGCGTATTCGGTGATCTTCAGCATCCACTGGCGCATCGGCCGGCGGATGACGGGATGGTTGCCGCGCTCCGATTTGCCGTCGATGACCTCCTCGTTCGCGAGCACCGTGCCGAGCGCGGGGCACCAGTTGACCGGCACTTCCGCGACGTAGGCGAGCCCCTTCTTGTAAAGCTGCTCGAAAATCCACTGCGTCCACCTGTAGTACTTCGGATCGGTCGTGTTGACCTCGCGGTCCCAGTCGTAGGAGAAGCCGAGCGAGCGGATCTGCTCGCGGAAGCGGTCGATGTTCTTCTTCGTCGTGATCGCGGGATGCGTGCCCGTTTCGACCGCGTACTGCTCGGCGGGGAGCCCGAACGCGTCCCAGCCCATCGGGTGCAGGACGTTGAAGCCCTTCATCCGCTTGTAGCGGCAGAGGATGTCCGTCGCCGTGTAGCCCTCGGGGTGCCCCACGTGGAGGCCCGCGCCCGACGGATACGGGAACATGTCAAGGCAGTAGAACTTCGGCCTGTCGCCGCCGTCCTCCGTCCTGAAGGTCTTGTTCTCCAGCCAGAACTTCTGCCACTTCTTCTCGATGGCAGAAAAATTATAGTCGCCCATTACTGCTTCGTCGCGCCCTCGGCGTGTTCGGCGATCGCTTTTTCGATAAGCCCCGACACGTCGTTGGTCGCCGCAGCGACGCCGGCTTGCACGGCGTAGAAAATCGCCTTGTGGGTCGAGTTGCCGTGGGTGATGATGACCGCGCCCGGCACGCCCAGAAGCGGCGCGCCGCCGTAGACCTCGGGATCCATCTGGCGCTTCAGCGCCTTGAACGCGCCCTTCAGGAGGAGCGCGCAGATCTTGCGGAAGAGGCTCTTCTTCAGCTCCGCCTTCAGCCAGCCGCCGATCGCGTGCGCGACCGATTCGATGGACTTGAGGATGACGTTGCCGACAAAACCGTCCGCCACCGCCACGTCAAGATTGCCGCCGCAGATGTCGTGGCCCTCGATGTTGCCGACGAAGTTGATGCCGTTGATTTCCTTGATGAGCGGGAACGTCTCGTGCACGAGCGAGTTGCCCTTGCACTCCTCCGTCCCGATCGACACGAGGCCGACCGCCGGCTGCTCGCGCCCGAGCACCGTCTTCGCGTAGACGCTGCCCATGATCGCCCACTGCGCCAGCCACTCGGGATGGCAGTCCATGTTCGCCCCCGAGTCGAGCAGCAGGAGCGGACGCCCCGGCGTCGCCGTCGGCAGGATCATCGCGATCGCCGGCCGCTTCACGCCGCGGATGCGGCCGAGGGTGAGGATGGCGCTCGTCGCGACCGCGCCGGAGTTGCCCGCCGAGACGAACACGTCGGCGCGCTGCTCCTTGACGAGCCGCATCGCGACGTTGATCGAGCAGTCCTTCTTCTTGCGGACCGCCTCGACCGGCTCGTCGGTCATCTCCACCTCGTCGGGCGCGTGGATGATCTCCAGCGTGCCCTTTTCGATCGCGCGCTGCGCGAGTGCGCGGCGGTCCTTGGAGAAACCGTCGATCACCCGCTGGATCGCCGAGAGCTGCCCGACGAGCAGGATCTTGACGTCGGGTATCTCGCAGGCGGCCTCGACCGCCCCGACGACAATCTGCTTGGGGGCGTAGTCGCCCCCCATCGCATCCAGCGCAACGCGCGTCATCGCCTCGCTCCGCGCGGGTTTACGCCTCGACGGCGATCACCTTGCGACCCTTGTAGGTGCCGCACTTCGGGCACGCGCGGTGCGAACGCTTCGCCGCGCCGCACGCGGGGCAGGTCGACACCGACGCCAAAATCGGCTTCTCCAGCGAGGCGACCCGCTGGCGCTTGCGCATCTTCGATACCCGGTTCTTAGGACTGGCCATGTCTGTTCTCCTTGTTCTTTCTTGTTCTTGTCAATTCGAATCACTTCGAAATCTTCAATCCGTCCAGCGCGCCCCAGCGGTCGTCGCGCGTCCGTTCGACCTTCTGCTCGATGCCCGGACAGTCCGGCGCGCAGAGCGGGTAGGTCGGCAGGGCGAGTATTATACTATCTCTCGCGTCGGAGGTCAAATCGGCGCATTCGTCTTTTTCGCCGATCTGCACCGACGCCGTGAAGTCGTCGACGTGCACCGTCGTGTCGAAATCCTTTCCGCAGCGGCTGCACACAAGATCGAAATCCTGTTCCAGCCGGCCGCGCACGAGCAGTTCCGTGCCGAAGAGCTGGGCGTGCAGCCGGTAGCGCACGCCGCCGAACGGCTTGACGAATTCCTCGTCCAGATCGACGATATCGACCTCGCCCGAGAGGTCTTCCCCCTCGGGATCGAGCCGCGCGACGTCAATCAGCAGCCGGTTGTCTGACTCTTCCTTCTTCATCGGTTCGGGATAGTATATCAAAAATTCCGCCCTCCGTGGGAGAACGGAATTTTTCTGAATTTTTCCGCCCGCCGGGGGCCGCACATGTCGTTTGGGGGCGCCCCCCCGTCCAAAGGACGACGCGGCGCGCAACGTGCACTTAGATCCAGACCGGCGAGACAAACGATTCGGCGTCGGCGAATCGGTCGAACGCGCAGTCGAGCGCGGCGACGGAATGGGCGTCGGCGCTCAGGATGAACTTCACGCCGTGCGCACGCAGCCGCGCGCGGAACGCGGCCGACGGATAGGCGTCGTCCATCCACCCGCGCGCGATCGCGCCCGTGTTGACCTCCACCAGCCTGCCGCTCGCCGCGAACGCCGCCGCCGTCTTCTCCAGCTCCTCCTCGTACCACGGCGCCGTCTCGTCGAAGGACTTCAGCCGCCCGTTGAACTTCCGCACGAGATCGGGATGGCCGATGACGTCGAAGTCGCAGCCGGCCGCCATCGCGCGCTCCGCCGCGAAATACGCCCTGACATACGCTTCCCAGTCGCCGCCGAAATGCGCCGCCACGTCGGCGACGAGGCTTTCCGGCGACTTGTCGACGGCCGTCAGCTCCCCGTCGGGCGACAGGACGAAGTGGATGGAGCCGATGATGTAGTCGGGCTTCAGCGCCGCGTACACCGCGCGGTCGGGCGTCGCGACGCCGCCCGGGATGTAGTCGGCCTCGACGCCGCAGAAGATCCGGATGCGATCGCGGTATTTTTCGGCGAGCGCGCGGATCTCGGTGCCGTACCGCGGCACTTTTGCCGCGGTCAGCGGCCAGTCGAGCAGATCGCCCGGCAGCATCGCGTGGCTGGAGAAGCCGAGCGCCGAAAAGCCCTTGTCGATCGCGCCGCGGATCAGCTCCTCCGGCGTGTTCGCGCCGTCGCACCAGGTCGAATGGGTGTGGAAGTTCGCGCGCATCGTCCGCCTCAGTATTCGAGCAGGCTGCCGCCGATCGTCTCGCGCAGGATCGAATCGCCCGGCACCTTCACGGGATCGGTCGCGACGATGGCCTCGAAGAGCATCGACAGCGTCTGCGCGCGCACCTCGTCGCGGTTGCGCAGGAGGACGCGCGCGAGCAGCCCCGCCACGTACGGCTTCAGGACCGCGAGCTCGTATTCGAGCGCGGAATCGAACTCCGCATCCGCCAGGCTGCGGAACGGATCGATCCACTTCTCTTCGCCCGCGAGCACCTTCGGCCACATGCGAAACGTCGCCAGCGGATCCATCTTGCGGAACTGGTGGTCGCGCACGAGCCGCCGCACGAGCCGCGCGTCGCGCGATGGCAGGCGCGTCGTCGCGAAAATCTCCAGCTGCGTCTTCGGCTCAATGAAGAGGCGGAAGCCGCACGCGGCGGGCAGCCCCTCCACAAGCCGCGGATTGAGCGCGTGCAGCCCTTCGAGCACCACCACGCCGCCGTCCGGCAGACGCGTCGGGCGCGGCGCGTCGAAGCCGTCGTGCGCCACGAAATCGAACCGGCGCAGATGGACCGGCGCACCGCCCAAAAGCGCCGTCAGGTCGCGCACGAGCCGCGCGCGGTCGACCGCCTCGATCGTCTCGTAGTCGTAGTCGCCGTTCGCGTCCTTCGGGTTGCGCGCGTTGCCCACGAAGTAGTCGTCCGTCGACAGGTGCATCGCGGCCGGCACGCCGTTGACGCGCAGCTGCGTGCACAGGCGCTTCGCCGTCGTCGTCTTGCCCGCCGACGAGCCGCCCGTCAGCAGGACGAGCCGCACGCCCTTCGTGTCCGTGATCCGGTCGGCGATCTTCGACAGTTCCTTGCACTGCCGCGCCTCGCAGACGCGAATGAACTCGTCGATGTCGCCCGACTCCACAATTTCGTTCAGCTCGTCAATCGTCATCCGTTCGCCTCCTGTCGTGCCGTCCGCCGTCCGCGCCGCCGCTCACGGCTCCGCGAGGAACCCCTTGGCCGTGAGAAACTCCCAGACGCGGTCCATGAACGTGTAGCTGCCGGTGCCGGGCGCGGCGTCGCGCTGGAAGCAGTGCGGCCGCAGGGCGAGCGTGTGGAGCTCGCCCTGGATGCCCATGCGCCGCAGCTGCTCCCACGCCTTGACCGAATTCATCGCCGCCCAGCCGTCGGCGTCGCCGTGGACGAAGAGGATCGGGCACGTCGCGAGGTCGAAGGCGAACTCCGGCGCGAGCCGGTCGTCGTCCTCGTTGCCGCCGTGCGCGTTGCCGTGCTCCAGCCCGTCCGTGAGCGCGTAGGCGGGATAGATCGCGACCGCCCAGGCGACGGACGGATTCTCCGTCCTGTCGAGCTCGTCGATCGGCAGGTAGGCGTTCGTCTTCGACGTCGTCGCGCCCATGAGCGCCAGGTGGCCGCCCGCCGACGAGCCCATGATGCCGATGCGGTCCGGATCGAGCCCGCGCGCGGGTGCCTCGCGCTTCACGAGGCGGATGGCGCGCTGGATGTCCTCCCACGCCGTCGTGTGCTTCGCGAGCGGCGCGGCCGGCCGCGGCGTGCGGTACTTCACCGTCACGACCGCCATGCCCTTCTCGTTCAGATAGCGGCGCATCGGCGCAACCTCGAAGCCGTTCGGGCTGTTGCCCTTGTAGCTGCCGCCCGACCAGATGATCTGGATCGCGCGCGTCGTCACGTTGGACGGGACGTGCCACTCAAGGTAGGGCGTGCACTGGTTGGTCTGCACATCAGGCATCTTCCCTTCCGGCCAGATCGCTTCCTTCGCGTAGTGGGCGCGCGCCGCGTCCGACGGATAGCGGTCCATCAGCGCGACCTCCTCGCCGCGCGGCAGGATCGCCATCTGCCGCAGGAATTCCACGGCGCGCTCGAAGCCGAACACCCCGTGGGGTTTGTCGGGATAGAGGTGGAGCTCGGCCGGGATCTTCCGCTTGCGCAGCTCGCGGTAGACGCGCGTCGAGCTCATCGGCGAATAGGGGTCGCGGCCGCCGTGCGCCATCCACATCGGGCACGTCTTCGCGTCGAACCGGAAGACGTCCGACAGCCGCGCGTCCACGGCGTCGCCGCCGCGCGTGTTCGGGACGCCGTACCCGTCGGTCAGCGCATAGGCGATGGCGAAGGCGCAGGCGAAGTTGAGGTGGCACGGCGTGTCGTCCGCCGCGTCGACGGGCGCGTACGCGGGCGTCTGCGAACTCGTCGCGAGCAGCGTCGCGAGATGCGAGCCCGCGCTCATCGACATCGTGCCGATCTTCTCGGGATCGAACCCGCGTTCGGCGGCCGCGCGGCGCACGAGCCGCACGGCGCGCTGGCCGTCCTCCCACGCGCTCTGGTAGATGGGCAGTCCCGTCGGGCGCGGCGTGCGGTGGACGAGGTTGACGCACGTGACGCCGAGCTTCGTCAGTTCGCGGCTCCAGTTCTGGACGTGCCGCACGTCGCACTGGTTCTGGTAGCCGCCGCCCGAGATGAGGATCACGCAGACGTCGGTCCGCCCCTCGGCCGCGGGCGGTTCGAGCCATTCGATGTAGGGCCGCCGCCAGTCGTCGGGATTGAAACCGTCGGCGCGCGCGACATCCGTCATCGCGGCGATCTGGTGCGGCTGGGCGTCGGGCATCCGGCCCTCCGGCCACAGATAGACCTTTTCGCCCGCGAACGCGGACGCGCACAGGAACGCAGCAAGCAGGAACAGGTTTTTCTTCATCGTCATTTCTCCGATTGATTTGTGGATGTCCGTCGCGCTCACCGCGCGATCGCGGCGCGCGCCGCGGCGAGATCGGCGAATTCGCCGCCGACGATCATCTGGACGATCAGGTTGCCGATGGCCGTGCCTTCGATCGGCCCCGTGATCACCTCCAGCCCCGTCGCCGCGGCCGTCAGCTCGTTGAGGTACGTGTCGCGCGAGCCGCCGCCGACGATGTTGATGGAGGTGTACGTCTTGCCCGTCAGCTGTGCGAGGTTCTTGATCGCGTCGGCGTAGCAGGCCGCGAGCGAAATGTAGACGCACTTCATCAGGTCGCCCACCGTCGACGGCGCCGCGCCCTGCTCGGCCGCCGCCGCGCGGATTTCGCCGATCATCGACGCCGGGTTGAGGAAGCGCGCGTCGTTCACGTTCACGACGGTGCCGCAGCCGCTCGTGCGCGCGATCGACGAGAGGTCGGCGAACGAATAGTCGCGCCCCTTCTCGTAGTCGGTCAGCGTCGCGAGCGCCGCCGCCGTCGCGTCGCCCGCCTTGCCCGCGACGTAGCTGACGCCGTTCAGCTCGCGGCGGATCGACTGGATGATCCAGCTGCCCATGATGTTCTTGAGGTAGCGGTAGCGGCCCCACGCGCCGCCCTCGTTCGTGAAGTTCGCCGCGCAGCTCGCCGCCGTCGTGATGGGCCGCTCGTTCTCGACGCCGAGCAGCGACCACGTGCCGCTCGAAAGGTACACCGCCCGGTCGTCGCGCGCCGGCACCGCGAGGTACGCCGAGCCCGTGTCGTGCATCGCCGGAAGGACGACCTTGATCCCCTTGTACGTGCCGACCGTCGCGCCCGGCATCTCCAGCTTGCCGAAGATCTTCTTCGGCAGCCCCAGCTTCTCGATCAGCTCCCAGTCCCAGTCCTTCTTCGCCGCGTCGAGGAGCGACGTCGTGGACGAGTCGGTGTACTCGTGGACGATGCGGCCCGTCAGCCGGTAGTTGAGGTATTCCGGCACCATCAGGAAATGCGCCGCCGCCGCGAGCTGCTCGGGATGCTCCTTCTTGAGCGCCCACAGCTGGTAGATCGTGTTGAACGCCGTCTTCTGGATGCCCGCGCGCGCATAGAGCTCGGCGAAGGAGAGGACCTCCTTCTCGATCTCCGCGTCCGCGCCCGCCGTGCGCGCGTCGCGGTAGGCGACGGCGTCGCCGATCAGCCGGCCGTCCGCGTCGAGGAGCACGAAATCGACGCCCCACGTGTCGATGCCGATGGAGTCGATCGGCGCCTTCGCCGCCGCCGCGTCGATGCCCGCCTGGACGCTCGCGACGAGCTTCTCGATGTCCCAGCAGTCGTGCCCGTCCCTGCGCACCTGCGAATTGTCGAAGCGGTAGACTTCCTCCAGCGCGATCTTGCCGTCCTTGACGTTTCCGATGATGTGGCGGCCGCTCGAGGCCCCGATGTCGATGGCGAGATAGTTTTTCATGCGCAATAGTATATCACACTTGCGCGTGGTTGTCCCTAGTGGAGTCGAACCACTACTCTGGGTATCAAAAACCCGTGTACTGCCGCTATACGAAGGGACAGGCTGAACGGACGCTCCAGGCCGCGAGGCCCTTCGCCGTCAGGGAAGCCGCGATTTCACGTCCCGCCGCTTCGTCGGGGACGAGACCGAAGACAGTCGATCCGCTGCCGCTCATCGCGCATCCGACCGCGCCCGCCGCCGCGAGCGCGCGCTGGGCCGCCGCGATCTCCGGATGGAGCCGGACGGCCGGCGCTTCGAGGTCGTTCTGCAGGGCGGCGGCCATCGCCGGCACGTCGCCGCTTTCCAGAGCGTGGCGCATATTATACACTATCGAGGGGTCGTCTGTCACGCGCGGCGTGCAATTTTTATACACCTCCGCCGTCGACGAGAAGACGCCCGGATTGACGAGCACCAGATGGACCGGCGCGTGCGCGACGCGCGCCGGCGCGACGATCTCGCCGCGCCCTTCCATCATCACGAGCCCGCTGAAACGCGACAGGACGAGCGCGGGCACGTCGCTGCCGACCGCTGCGCCGACCGCCGCGAGCGCCGCCGGCGCGAGGTGAAGCGCCCACAGGTCGTTCAGAAGACAGAGCGTCGCCGCCGCGTCCGCCGAACCGCCGCCGAGACCGCCGCCCGCCGGAATGCGCTTGTCGACATGGATCGCCGCGCCGCGCGACGTGCGGGCCGCCGCCTGCAGCGCGCGCGCCGCCCGGGCGCAGAGATCGTCGGGATAGGGCGAATCGCTCGAAATGCCGTCCGCCGGCGCCACCGTCACCGTGTCGGCGAGCGTCACCGGCAGAACGAGCGAACGGAGCGCGTGGAATCCATCCGCGCGCCTGCCGAAGACTTCCAGCGTCAGGTTGACCTTGGCGAACGCCTCAGTCGTTCGTGTCGCCGTTGTCATCATCGTCATCGTCATCGTCAAATTCGATGTCGATGTCGCTCGCCGTCTTCACGCCGCTCATCGCCGCATAGGCGCCGACCGACTGGATCGCGACGGCGAGATTGCGGAACTCGTCCGCCGACAGGCGCGAGACAAAGCCGAACGCATCACCTTCGCGCCAGATCGCACCGGCGGACGCACCGTCGCCGGGCGGCGGCAGCGTCGCGAGGAGCGACTTGAGCGCGGCCGCGTCCTTCTCCGGCACCAGCGCGACGGCGTCGTTCGCGAGCGCCCGGAGAAGCGGATAGACGGAGTGGACGCTGGCCGAGAACGGCTTCTTCGCCGCCGCCTCGGGCAGCACCCTGCGGAAACGTGCGGTGGGGCTCGTCTTCGCCGCCGCGTTCGCGAGCGAGAGCGACGTGCCCATCGCCGGGCCGCCGACCACGGGCCGGCCCGAGCCCTTGAGGCACGTCACGCCCTCGAACATTTCAGGCTTCAGCTTCGTGACAGCCTCCTTGCCCTCGCCCTTGAAGTAACGGATCGCCGCCGCGCTGTCGAGCGTCAGCTGCAGGAAATTGTCCGTGCGCTGGCTCTTGAGCCAGTCCGTCTTGACGCCGTTCTTGTTGAGGACGTCCAGAATCGTCTGCACCTGGTCAAGCGTGACGGCGGCACAACCGCTGTTCGCGGCGTAGGCGTCCGCCACGAGCGCCGTCGCCGGCGCGAACGCGAAGGGATCCTCCGCGAGCGGCACGGTGCCGATCTTCGCGAGGTCGGTGCCGGCGACCGGCACGAGCGTGCCGTCGATCTCCAGCCCCGCGTCGCTCACCTTGAGCGCGAGCGTGCACGATTCGACCATCCGGAGCGTCGCGATGAGGTCGTCCAGCGCCGCCTTGTTGGCGCACGCGGTCTCGCCCTTCGCCTTCTCCAGCAGCGGAAGAACGGCCTTGACGCCGCTCGCCGGAACCGTGACGCGCACGACCGCGCCGTCCATCTCGGCCGGCACCGTCGCCCATGTCGCGTCCAGATCGTCGTCTCCGTCCTCGTCCTTCGTCAGAACGACGGTGGCGACGGCCGTTTCACCCGCGCCCTTCGCGAGGTGCTTCGCCAGATCCTCGTTCTGCGTGAGCGCCATGCTGGCCATCGCGCCCATCATCGGGTTGCCCATGAGCTCGCCGACCTTGGCGGACGCCCGGACGAGCGCGTCCATGTTGGCGACCTGGACGGTCAGGAGCGTTTCGGGGGTCTGTCCCCACGCGGTCGCGGCCGCGAAGGCGGTGCACAGCAGGATGTTGCGGAATGTCATGGGTCGGTTCCTTTCGGTGTTGTTTTCGGTTGGGGTGGAGGAAAGAAATCAGCCTTTTTTCAAGTCGTTGATCGCCGCATGGACGTTGGCGAAGAGGCGCGGCAGCTTGGCCGCGGGCACCGTCGAGAAGCTGAGGCGGATCAGCCCCGACAGGACGATCGTGCCCGTCGAATACGCCTCGATCAGCCGCCGGCGGACCGCCTCGGCGTCGACGCCGCGCGGCCTGACGCACATGAAGTAGCCCGAGTTGAACGGCATCGCCTCGAAGGAGTCTGCGTATTCGGGATGCGCCGCGAGGATGCGGCGGATTTCGCGGTAGCGCGCGTGGAGGATCTCGTACTTCTCCTTCTTCTGCCGCGCGTAGGCGGGATCGGCGAACGCCGCGACCGCGAGGTGCTGGCCGATGGACGAGATGTTCGACACGCCGCTGCGGACGTTGCCGGCGGCCTTCGCCTCGAGCGCCTTGAGCTGCTCCGCCGTCGCGCCCTTGAACGCGAACGAGATGAACCCGACGCGCAGGCCCCAGACGTAATCCTCCTTCGTCGCGCCGTCGAGCTTCACGGCGAGGATGTTTTCGGAGAGCGCCGCGAACGCGGCGAAGAGCGACTCGCGGTGGACGCCCGCCTCGTAGACGAGGCCGAAGTAGGCGTCGTCGAGGATGACGACGATCCGCTTGCCCGCGTCCGCCGCCGCCTTGACCGCCGCGACGATGCGCGGCACGTCCTCGTCCGTCGCCGTGTAGCCCGTCGGGTTGTTCGGAAAGTTGAGGATGAGGAGCTTCCTGTCGCCCGGGGCCTTCAGCGCCGCCTCCATCGCCGCCGCGTCGAAGCGGCCGTCGACGAAGGTGTTGAAGTGCGCGACCCGGCAGCCGACCGCCTCGCCGAAGATGAGCTCGTAGTTGTCCCAGAAGAGGTCCGGCGTCACGAGCGTGTCGTCCGGATCGGCGAAGAGCTCCGCCGCGATCCGAAGGCCGTGCGTCAGCGCGTTGGTGACGACGGGGTTGGAGAACGCGACGCCCTTCAGCGACGGGTTCTTCTCGAGCTCCATCTTCTTCCACGTCTCGCGCAGGGCCGGGAGCCCGAACGACGGCGCATAGAGGAACGCGCGCCGGTCGAGCGTGATGCGTTCGGCGAAGCACGGCATCACCATCGGCGAATCGTCTTCCTCGAACGCCATGCCGATCGTCGCGTTGATGTCGCAGCCGCGCGCCTGCGCGCCCTGGCCCAGGATGCCGCCGTAGGGAAAATACATGTGCCGGCCGGCGGTCGAAAGGAACTGCGCCGCCGCGCCGAGCGTCTCGTTGAGCTTGCTCGCCAATTCATTCATGATGAAAGAATAGTATATCATATTTTTCCGCGCATCAGACAGGGAAAGCGCGCCGGGAAAACAAAAACCGCGGCAGAAGTGCCGCGGTTTCGATTCGGAAAAGCAATTTCGCGTGATCAGCCGGCGTTGTTGCCCCACGCGTAGTGAGCGAATGCCTTGTTGGCCTGCGCCATCTTGTGAACGTCGTCGCGTTTCTTGATGACGTTGCCCTGGCCCTGGAACGCGTCGATGATCTCGGCGGCGACCGCGGCGGGCATGCCCATGCCGTGACGGCCCGACGCGTACTGCGTCGTCCAGCGCAGCGCGAGCGAGAGCTGGCGGTTCGCGGCAATCGGCACCGGCACCGGGTAGGTCGTGCCGCCGACGCGACGCGTCTTGACCTCGACCTGCGGCTTCATGTTGTCGATGGCGGCCGAGACGATCTCCAGCGGATCGGTAAACTGCTTGTCGTCCTTCTTGAACTTCTCAGGATCGGCGGCGAGGGCCTCCTTCACCTTGTCGATCATCCCGTAGACGATCTTCTCGGCGACGGTCTTCTTGCCGTCCTTCATGACGACGCGGATCATGTGCGCGACGAGCTCCGAGTTGTACTTCGGATCGAGCGTGACGCGCTTGACGATTGTCTTACCTCTGCGGCTCATGGCTTACTTCCCCTCTTTTTTCTGCTTCTTCATGCCGTACTTCGAACGGCTGCGGTTGCGACCCGCCACGCCGAGGGAGTCGAGCTTGCCGCGCACGATGTGGTAGCGCACGCCCGGCAGGTCCTTCACACGGCCGCCGCGCACGAGCACCACGCTGTGCTCCTGGAGGTTGTGGCCTTCGCCCGGGATGTAGGCCGTCACTTCATAGCCGCTCGTCAGGCGCACACGGGCAACCTTGCGGAGGGCCGAGTTCGGCTTCTTGGGGGTCATCGTCTTGACGACGAGACAGACGCCGCGGCGCTGGGGGCACGCCTTCAGCGCGGGCGATTTCGAATGCTTGGCAAGCGGCGAGCGCCCCTTGCGAATCAACTGATTGATTGTAGGCATTAGTTCATTATTCCTTGCTTTTCCAAATGTAGGGGATAGTATATCAAATTTTCCCTCCCGTTGACAAGGGGTTGATTTTTGCACCCTTATCCCGGATTTTCCTCCGGGATAAGGGTGTTTTTACTTGGCCTGGCCGTAGTAGGCGTTCTTGCCGTGCTTGCGCTGATAGTGCTTTTCGCCGACGTACGGGACGAGACCCGGCGCGGGGTTCGCCGCGTTCACCGCCTCCGTCAGGTGCGCCATCTTCGCAATCGCCTCGAGCGCGATCGCGTGATCCACCGCATCCTGCGGATCCTTGCCCCACGTGAACGGCGCGTGGCCCGCCACGAGCACGCCCGGCACCGCGAGCGGCTCCAGGTCCCGGAAGCGCTCGACGATCACCTTGCCCGTGTTCGCCTCGTACGCCTCCGCCACCTCCTGCTCCGTCAGGATGCGCGTGAGCGGCACCGGGCCGTGGAACGTATCAGCGTGCGTCGTCCCGTAGGCGGGAATCTCGCGGCACGCCTGCGCCCACGCCGTCGCTTCGACCGAGTGCGTGTGCACGGCACCCTTCACGCCCGCGAAGTTGCGGTAGAACGCGATGTGCGTGGCCGTGTCGCTCGACGGGCGCAGATTCCCTTCGACGACCTTGCCGTCCAGATCGACGACCACCATGTCGGCGGCCGTCATCCTGTCGTAGTCCACGCCCGAGGGCTTGATGACGACGAGGCCCGTCGCGGGATCGAATCCAGAGGCGTTGCCCCACGTCAGTACCACGAGGCCCGACGACACGAGCCGCTGATTCGCCTTGAACACGTCTTCCTTGAGCTGCTCCAGCATGTCTTACCCCCTGATCGCCTTCTTGAAGTTCTCCGCGTACCGGTTGAAGCCGGCGACGCCCGCCTCCGTCGGCGCGAGCGTTTCCGTCGCCGCGCGCGCGAACACCTTGTGCGCGAGATAGTCCTCGAGCTTTTCGCCCGCGCCCGACGCCGCGTACGCCGCGAGGACCGCCATGCCCCACGGGCCGCCCTCCGCCGCCGTCGCGAGGCACGTCACGCTCGTGTTGAGCGCGTCGGCGAGGTACTGCTGCGCGATGCCCCTGTCCTTGAAGATGCCGCCGTGGCCCGTCAGCGAATCGATCGTCACGTTCTCCTTCGCGAGGATGTCCATGCCGAGCTTGAGCGAGACGAACGCCGAATAGATCTGCGCGCGGAAGAAGTTCGCGAGCGTGAACTTCGAGTCGGGCTGCCGCACGACCTTGAGGAGCGCGTCCGCGACGCCCGTCACCGGCTCGCCGGAGAGGAACGGCACCACCACCACGCCGCCGCAGTCCGCGTCGCCCTTCAGCGACTCGTTGAAGAGCGTGCCGTAGATGTTGGGTCCGCCCGCCCGCTGCGTGAAGACGCCCTTGAAGAGCTCCGCCCACGCATTGATCTCGTTCGTGCAGTTGTTGCAGTGCACCATCGCGACCTCGCTGCCTGCGGGCGTCGTCACGACGTCGATCTCGGGATAGTATCCCTTCATCGCCTGTTCGAGGACGACCATCGCGAAAATGCTCGTGCCGGCCGAGACGTTGCCGGTCTTCGGCGCGACGGCGTTCGTCGCGACCATGCCCGTGCCCGCGTCGCCCTCCGGCGGCGCCATCACCGCGCCCGGCTGGAGCGTGCCCGTCGGATCGAGCCACGCCGCGCCGCGCGCCGTGAGCGTGCCCGCCTGTTCGCCCGCCTTGAGGACGCGCGGCAGCTTGGCCTTCAGCTCGCCGCCGACCTTCGCGTCGAACGCCGCGAGCATCCGCGCGTTGTAGTCGCCCGTCGCCGGATCGATCGGAAACATGCCGCTCGCCTCGCCCACGCCCATCACGTTCTCGCCGGTGAGCCGGTAGTGGACGTAGCCGGCGAGCGTCGTCAGCCAGCGGACCGCGCCGACGTGCGGCTCCTTGTTCAGGATGGCCTGGTAGTAGTGCGCGACGCTCCAGCGCTGCGGGATGTTGAACCTGAAGAGCGACGAAAGCTCCGCCGCCGCCTGCGCCGTCATCACGTTGCGCCAGGTGCGGAACGGCACGAGGAGCTTCCCCGCCGCGTCGAACGGCAGGTAGCCGTGCATCATGCCCGAGATGCCGAGCGCCGCCAGGCGCGTCAGCTTCACGCCGTACTTCGCCTCGACGTCGGCCGCGCACCGCGCGTAGGCGTCGCGCACGCCGCGCTCGATCGCCTCCATCGAATACGACCACACGCCGTCGACGAGCTGGTTCTCCCAGTCGTGCGCGCCCTGCGCGATGACCTGGAACGTGTCGTCGATCAGCACCGCCTTGATGCGCGTCGAGCCGAACTCGATGCCCATCGTCGCCCTGCCTGCTTCAATAAACGCTTTCATCGTTTCTCCTGTTGTGACTGTTAAGGCATAGGATATCAAAAATACGGCCTCAAACCAATCCCCCTTTTAGATGAAGGATGTCTGAGGCCTCTGCGCGCGCGGATCATGCAGCCTGTCGCGGCCAGCCGAGCCGTTCGCTCAATTACGGTTACTGCTCGCCCTCGTCGTCGTCCTCGTCCTCGGAGGCTTCTGCCTCGTCAGCCGCCGTCGTGCCGCCGTTCTGGCCGAACCAGTACGAGGTTGTCGGGCTCAAGCCGGTTGCCGCGAGATAGGTGTCGGCCTCGGCCGGGAAGTCCGGCGACAGCGTCAGACGCGGGACATCCACCAGCAGGAAGTCGATGGCGCCGATGGCGACCGGGGTGGACACGCCCAGTTCGTCATGGAGGAACACCGGATTTCCGAAAATGCCCTGCTCGCTCTTGAGCTCGGGGGTTTGCACCGGGAAGGCCTCGACAGCGCCCAGAATGTTGATCGTCTGGATGTCGCCGCCCGCAAGACGACCGTCGATGAAGACAATCGCATGGTTGGGCTGGTTTTCGACTTCCGGATTTGAATTCCCGTTCGTTGTCTTATAGATGGCGATCTGCGGATTCATCCCGCCTTCGAGATTGTTGTTCGTCAGCTTCTTCTCGACCGTCAGGTTCACCTCGCCGCCCTTGAAGTCATGGGCGGTCACGGTAATGTTCTGTCCTTCGATGACGCCGTTCTCCCCCGTGACGACCCGCCCCGTCGAATAGACCGCCACGTCGCCGCCGGAGGTGATCCCGTCCACGACAAGGTCGCTGCCCTTCGCACCGGCGATCGCCACGTCGCCGGAAGCCGTCACCGTGACATTTCCTTCAACGGCGACATAGCTGGATGAATTCTTTCCGACCGTGCCGACAGAACCTGCGGTGATTGTGACGGACGCGCCTCCGATCGCTGAAGGAATCGAATCGTTCACCTCCGCGAAACCCTTGCTGACGGCCACCTCATTATTCTGGGTCTGTGAAAGATTGCCGGGCGTCGCGATCGCGACATTCTGGCCCTCGATGCTGCCGTCAATCACGATATCGCCCTCGGAGACAAGCTGGACGCCCTCGCCGACTGCGATTCCGTTTCCAGTCTCAGTCGGGATCTTGGACGAAGAACCCGCAGTCCCGTCAGGCGAAACAATATCGACCTTGAACGTCGATGGCTGCGAGCCGCCGATCGTCAACGCATCGCTGCCGGAATCGTGGAAATATGCCGAACCGTTCCTGGCGGCGATCTCAAGCTTCGAGACCGACAGTTCGATCGGGTCGCCGTCCTTGCCGACATCCCCGTTCTTCGATTCCAGTCTGAGATTCGAAGCCGAGATCTTTTGCGATTCGACGGCGGTTATGTCGCCGCCCGCGTCAATCCAGGCAGCGCCCGCTGCATCAACGACGGAAAGATCAACCTCGCCAGACGCACCGACGTACGCATTGTTGCCGACCTTGACGGTCGTGCCGCCCGCCATGATGACGTTGCCGTTCTTGGCCTCGACAGAGGCGTCATGCGCTGTCGCAGTTACATCGGCGTTGACGTTGACGTTCCCTGAATCGGCAATCATGCTGGCATTTTGCGCGGCGGCAATCTCTGCATTCTGTTCTATTCCGCCTGCTTCAGCCTGAACCAGGATGTTCGCGCCGGCTGCAACCTCTTCAGATACAAGCACCTTGCCGCCCGCGACAAGCGTCGCGGATTCCCCAGAGTTAATGCCGGTCAAATCGGCATCTGCCCGTGTAGCGGAGACAACGCCTTGATCATCAACTTTACCAGTTAAGACCCCATCGACCACGCCAACTGTAACGGCATCCTTCTCGGCTAGGATGGCATCACCTCCGGCCTTCACTTCGATGTTCATGACGTCCGTGTTTAGGTTGTCGCCAGCCGCTCCACCCCTGCCGACATCTCCGCCGGCCTCCAGTCGAAGATTTGTCGCGGTGATATTCGCCGTTTCCGCGTCAAGATTGTCCGTAATTGAACCGGTTTCCGCCTTGACAGAAACATTCTCGGCCTCGACCTGCGAAAGTTTCACATCATTATTAGCCGCAATGCGAACACTGTACCCGTCAGCCTTGACGGTTGTACCGCTCGCCATCGTCACGTTCCCGCCCGTTGCCTCAACATACACATCGCCGCCCTTCGCTTCAACCGCTGCGGTCGTCGTGTTGATTGTCACATCTTGCGACGCTTCAATTGTCAGGTTTTTGTCCGCAGTCAGAATGACACCGACATCAACCGTGACGCTGCCGTTTTCGCCAGCCGCCTTAACCAGCATGTTGCCAGCTTCATCTTTGGCTTCGACCGTCGCGTTCTTTATCTGGACGCTGCCGTTCACATTATTGATGACAACACGCCCGCCGTTCGCCGTCACGCCCTTCGTCGTGTCGATCGTGATGTCGCCTGCTTCCGTGGAAGCGATGTCGACCGATGTGCCGGCCTTGATCTCCGCCGTGCCCGTCACCGTCACCGCGTTCTTCGCCGTCATTTCGACCGCGCCCTCTGCCGCCTTGACCGTGCCGTCGTCGGAGACCGTCAGCGTTGTTCCGGCGTCGATGTCGGTCTTGCCTGTCCTCGCAAGCACGTCGCCGTCGATCTGGACTGCCTTTGCTGCATTGACCGTTGAGTTGTTTTCTGCCTGGACCGTGCCGCTGATCATTGCGTCGTTGCCAGCGATCACTGACGCGTTACCCTCCGCATCGACTGTGCCGCTGATCGTCGCATCGTTACCAGCGACCACCGTCGCGTCCGTCTTCGCAATGACCGTACCGCTCACTTCGGCGTCGGCCCCAGCCGTGACAGCCGCCGTGGTGGCCGTCGCCTCGACATCGCCCGCGATCGTCGCCGTGGCTGCGGTCGCCGTGACGGCGACATCGGCACCCGTCACCTTCGCGCCGGTCGC
>Ga0310695_10007151_pt1 | contig 17963 bp, 12 predicted proteins | sample RumenRJG_04DNA_FD_203882 | JGI IMG/M metagenome (GOLD analysis project Ga0310695, IMG submission 203882) | Bovine rumen microbial communities from Lethbridge, Alberta, Canada - RJG_04 (v2) (version 2) | ecosystem: Host-associated > Mammals > Digestive system > Stomach > Rumen | place: Canada...
TCCTGCGCCGTCCGCAAGGACAGCGGAGATGATCCGGACATCACAAACCATGTCCTGATCTATGCCACTGCTGCCCGCTCCGATAAGCCGGGAATCCACATCGATGGGGGAGAGGGCGTGGGACGCGTGACAAAACCCGGGCTGGACCAGCCGGTGGGCAGCGCTGCTATCAACAGCACGCCCAGGCGGATGATCGCGGAGGCGGTTCAGGAGGTGCTGCGGGACGAGCGGGAAAACCGGCCGGATGCAGTTCCGCCGGGGCTGGACATCACGATTTCCGTTCCTGGAGGACGTGAACTTGCGGCAAAGACATTTAATCCCAGACTGGGCATCGAGGGTGGCATATCCATCCTGGGGACCAGTGGGATCGTGGAGCCCATGAGTGATCAGGCCCTGCTGGATACAATCCGCGTGGAAGTGCGGGTCAGGAAAGAAGAGGGGCTGACGATTCTGCCTGCGGCACCCGGTAATTACGGCAAAAATTTTTTCCTGGAAAAATACAGATTTTCGCTGGAGACGGCAGTGACTGCCTCCAATTTCATTTATAACACCGTCCTGATGGCGGCAGCCGCAGGCTTCAGGCGCATGCTCTTCGTGGGCCATATCGGCAAGCTCGTTAAGGTGGCGGGCGGCATCCGCAATACCCACTCACAGTACGGGGACCACAGGATGGAAATCCTGACAGACATTGCGGAGAGCGTCCTTTTCGGGAATGGGAAAGGGTCCTCCGGAAATTGCCAGGAAGCTTTTGTATCCCGGGAATCGGCGGAAGAGAAGTCTGATGAGGTTTACAGCCGTGAAGAAATCTTCGACAGCCTGAAACAGGAACTGGCGGACTGCGTCATGACTGACGAGGCCATAAATATCCTGCGGAAATACGGGCTGGACAAGGCGGTGATGGCAGAAATGACCCGGCGTATTCAGGCGGTCATGGAAGGCTGGTCCGGGGGCAGAATGCAGGTCGAGATTGTTGTTTTTTCCAATGTTCACGGAGAACTGGGCAGGACAGGGAAGGCCCTTGAATACATGCGGCTTCTACAGGAACAGCTCCGGGCAATTGAATAAAATTTCGTCTTCTGCAGAGACTGCTTTATGGAATCTGAGAACGACAGTGAAGAGACTTTGCCTGTATTTGCGTACATTTACACAAAGCATATAACAATAAACAGTAAACAGAGAACAAGGAATCAAGAGGTAGGGCATGATACATTTTGTGGGAGCGGGATCCGGGGCTCCGGATCTGATCACAGTACGCGGGCAGAGGCTGCTCGAGCAGGCTGACCTTATCATTTACGCGGGATCGCTGGTGAATCCCGCTCTTCTGGAATCAAAAAAAGAGGGCTGCCGTGTCCTTGACAGTGCGAAGATGACCCTGGAGCAGGTGACAGACGCGATGAGGGAAGCCGAGAAGGCAGGCCTGTCGACAGTGCGCCTGCACACAGGGGACCCCTGTATATACGGCGCGATCCGGGAGCAGATGGATATTCTGGAAGAGGAGAGGATTCCCTACGATTACACTCCCGGCGTGAGCGCCTTCTGCGGCGCGGCTTCCGCCCTTGATATGGAGTACACCCTGCCCGGTATCACGCAGAGCGTGATCATCACCCGCATGGCCGGCCGCACTCCGATGCCGGAGAAAGAATCCATTGAATCCTTCGCCGCACACGGCGCGACCATGGTGATCTTTCTGAGCACAGGGATGCTGGACAAACTCAGCCGCAGGCTGGTGGCCGGCGGATATGCTCCGGAGACACCTGCAGCCATTGTCTACAAGGCGACCTGGCAGGATGAGGAAAAATATATCTGTACTGTGGAGACTCTGGCTCAGACCGCCGCGGAACACGGGATCACCAAAACCGCCCTGATCATTGTCGGCAGTGCCGTCGCCCAGAGCGGCTATGAGCGCTCAAAACTCTATGATCCCGGATTTACCACGGAATTCAGAGATGCCTCTGAATGAGATATTTTTGCGAGATATTTTTGCGGGATATTTTTGCGGAATATTTTTGCGGGATATTTTTGCGAGATATTTTTGCGAGATATTTTTGCGAGATATTTTTGCAAGATATTTTGCGAGATATTTTTACGGGATATCTTCATGAGATATTTTTGTGAGATGTTTTTTTATAATTCCGCTGTTTTTATTGAGGTTTTATCAAAATGGTGTGCAAAACGCGGGCCGGTCATAGCTGCCCGCGGGAATGCGGCACAGAATGATTAGATTGTATTTCGGAGGAAAGCATGGACAGTGAAGCCGGAAAGGGAAGAGTTATTGTGATCGGCATTGGACCGGGCGAGATTGACCAGATGACAATGGAGGCATACCGGGCGATTGAAGAGAGCGATGTGATTGCAGGCTACCATGTCTATGTGGACCTGGTGAAGGATCGTTTCCCTGGCAAAAAAATAATCACAACGACAATGCGTCGGGAGGAGCAGCGGTGCGTGCTTGCCCTGGACGAGGCTGCAAAAGGATCGGACGTCGCCTTTATCTGCAGCGGAGACGCGGGCGTCTATGGCATGGCCGGCCTGATTTACGAGGTGGCAAAGGACTATCCCGCTGTGGAGATTCAGGTGATACCCGGTGTCACGGCGGCGCTGAGCGGGGCGGCCCGTCTGGGAGCTCCCCTGATCCACGATTTTGTCCTGATCAGCCTCAGCGATCTGATGACCCCCTGGGAGAAGATCGAGAAGCGGCTTCGGATGGCGGCAGAGGGAGATTTTGTGATCGTCCTCTATAACCCCTCCAGCAAAAGGCGGCATGATTATCTGCAGAGGGCCTGCGATATCCTCCTGGAGACTCTGCCTCCGGAACAGGTCTGCGGCACCGTGCGCAATATCGGACGGGATGGCGAAGAGACCCACATTTATACTCTGGGACAGCTTCGGGACGTAAAGGTGGATATGTTTACAACCGTCTTTATCGGAAACAAGTCGACAAAGCGGATCGGTGATAAAATGGTGACCCCCCGCGGCTATTCCAGAGAGCGGCAGGCCGGGGAACATGATTCCTGTTCATAAATGCAGAGAATAAAAAGGCGATGCTCCGCGACCATATCAGAGAGCGGCGGGTTTGGGAAAATGATTCCTGCTTATATCCGCAGGCAAAAAAGAGGTGCACTCGGAAGATGAAAACAGCTGGCAGAAGTATTTTGATTTTCGGAGGGACAACAGAAGGACGGAATGCGGCGGAAGGACTGCTGGCAGCGGGAGTTCCCTGCACTGTGAGCGTGGCGACGCATTACGGCGAAGAGGTTCTGACACCTCATCCCCTCATGACCGTCCATGCAGGGAGACTCGACCGCAGCGGTATGGCGCAGTTGATGCGGGAAGGGTCTTTTTCCTGTGTGATCGATGCGACGCACCCCCATGCGCAGATCGTCTCGGGGGAAATCGCGGCGGCCTGCAGAGAGACCGGCCTTCCTTATCTGCACCTGCAGAGAGATGTATTTGCCGGAGATTCTTCTGACAGCCCCAAAGACCATGCATTACAGGGCGATGATGACTTTGTCTATGTCTCTGATGCCGACCAGGCAGGCGCTTTTCTGTCGTCTGTTCAGGGACACATTCTGGTTACGACCGGCAGCAAAGAACTGGTACGGTTTGCAAAAGCTCTGGGGGATCCGTCCAGAATCACGGCCCGCGTGCTTCCCACTCAGGAGAGCCTGCAGGCATGCGCGGAAGCGGGACTTGCGGGAAAGCAGATTTTCGCCATGCAGGGACCTTTTGATGTGGAGATGAACTGCGCCCAGATTCACTATGCAGGAGCTTCCTGGCTTCTGACTAAGGAGACCGGCGCGGCGGGAGGATTTCCCGAAAAGACAGAGGCGGTCAGGCGCTGCGGCATCCGGGCGGTGGTGATACGCACCCCTTTGGGAAACGAGGCACAGACCTTGGACCTGGAGCATACGATCACCGCGGCTCTGCGGTATGCCGGTGTCGATGCAGACAGCGATACATATCATGGTGCCGGGGATGGTGTGTCCGTTGACAAAAATGTGCCCGCCAATGAAGACGCTGCAGTTAAGGGCTTCCTTAGCGGTGTGACCGCCAATGAAGATGTCTCAATTAAGGGCGGCTTTAGCGATATGAGCAATATGCCCGCCATGGAAGAATCCGCAGTTATGGCCGGTCTGAGTGATGTGGCCGCCATGGAAGACTCTGCAGTCGTGGCCGGTCTGAGTGATGTGGCCGTCATGGATAGCGAGGCAGTCATGGGCGGTATAACCATCACGGAATACGAGGATGACGAAGTTTACACCGCTGAAATGGAATGCGAAAAGAAGAGAAAGCTTTTCCTGGTCGGAATCGGTGTCGGCGGTGCCGGGGCTGTTACAAAAGAGGCAGAGGAGGCTATTGCAACGGCTGAAGTCCTGTTCGGGGCAAAGACGGTCCTTGACAATCTCATGGCGGCCTGTGAATCGGTTTCCTCTAAAACAATCATCCCCGCTTATGACAGTCTGACAATTGTGAGATATATGTTCGAGCATAAAGAAATAGAGAGGGCAGCGGCAGTTTATTCCGGAGACAGCGGCTTTTACAGCGGAGCTGCCCGCTTATATTCCACTCTGAACAGGCGGAAGATGTACGACAGGGGGATTGAAATGCAGTTAATCTGTGGTATTTCCTGTGTTTCCTGGTTTGCCTCGAGGGCAGGGATTCCCTGGCAGGACTGGAAGATTCTCAGCTCCCACGGCCGATTCTGCAACGTTGTCGGACAGGTGCGCAGGAACAGAGAGTGCTTTCTCCTTTTAGCCGGAGTGGAGAATCTCACATGGACAGGTGTATTACTGGAAAGAGCACAGAAGCGGGGCGTCCTCGGAAATCTGAGGCTGATCTACGGCTATGAGTTATCCCGCCCTGCGGAAAAAATCTGTACCTGCACCGCACATGAGCTGACGCAGGTCAAAGGGGAAGGGCTTTATGTCCTATATATAAAGCATTTGGATGCGGAAAATTGTCCTGTTGTACCCGGGCTGCCTGATGACGCCTTTATACGGGGAAAAGCACCCATGACTTCTTCGGAAATCCGTTCGCTCTCTCTGTGCCGTCTGGGACTCACATCAGAAGCAGTCCTCTGGGATGTGGGGGCCGGTACCGGCTCTGTCAGCGTCGAAGCTGCCCTTACCTGCCCGGAGGGGACGATCCTGTCAATTGAATATAAGCAGGACGCCCTGGCGTTACTGGAGCAGAACCGGGCAAAATATTGTCTGCAAAATATGGAGATTGTTAAGGGGCGGGCCCCTGAGGCGCTTTCGGATCTGCCGGACCCGACCCATGTTTTCATCGGCGGAAGCGGAGGTGAAATCGGGGACATCCTGAAGGAAGTTTTTTCAAGAAATAGCGAGGCACGGGTCGTGGTCAACTGTATTACATCGGAGACCCTGGCAGCGCTGAAGACCGCTTTGAAAGAATTGGTGGTCCGTGATCTTCAGTGTACTCAGGTAATTGTCAACAGGGAGGAAATGCTGGGTCACTATCATTACCTGCGCGCCGGAAATCCTGTTTTTATTATCTCGTTTACCGGCAGCGAATCATACATTGTTTAAACACAGCAAAACAATAAAGCAATAAAGCCGGCCCGGACGCTTTTTCGCCCGTTAAAATGTCGGAACTGCAGGAGCTGCTTTTTCGCCCGGCAAAATACCGGAACTGCAGGAGCTGCTTTTTCGCCCGATAAAATACCGGAACTGCCGGAGAAGCCATTATTCCATTTTTACAGAGAGAGAACTGACTGCTTATGCTGCACGGAGGAGAGATTTACAATAGCGCAGAGGTGAGATACGACTTTTCGGTCAATATCAATCCCCTGGGGATTCCGGAAGGCGTCCTGATCAGGCTGAGGGACAGTCTCCCTCTTCTGAAGCAGTATCCGGACCGGGACTGCACTGAGCTCCGGCAGGCCCTGGAGAAGTTCACCGGAGTCCCAATGGGACAGATCCTGTGCGGAAACGGAGCATCGGAGCTGATCGAGGCTGCGGCCCGCGGCCTGGGTGCCCGCAGTATTCTTCTGACGGCGCCGTCTTTTTCCGGATACCTGCATGCGGCAAAAGCCTGCGGCGCACAGGTCCGCTATCATATTCTGAAAAGGGAAGAGGATTTCGCCCTGACAGACAGGTACCTCGAAGACCTGGCGGAAGGTCCGGATCTGGCCATTTTGTGTTCACCCGCCAACCCGGTCGGGAACCTGATTGACTCCCGACTACTTGTCCGGATTGCGGATATCTGTCAGCGCCAGGGTACCTGGCTGCTGGTCGATGAATGCTTTCTCGGCTTTTTGCAGGACGAAAAACAGCTTACTATGCGGCGCCTGCTCTCGCCGGAAGCTTTTCTGGAAAGAGAACCGGAGAAACCTGCGGACGATAGGATAAAACAAAGGCTGCTGGTCCTGGATGCCTTTACCAAGCGCTTTGCCATGCCGGGCATCCGGCTCGGGTATCTGATGGCAGCGGATTCCTCTGTTTTGGAGACCATACATAAGCAGCAGGCGGAGTGGAGCGTCTCCCTGCCGGCACAGATCGCCGGTATTGCGGCGCTTGAGCCGGAAAATGAGGAGTATCTGGAGAAGGCCCGGTCCCTTGTCGCCCAGGAGCGGGAAAGGATGGCGGCGGCTCTCAGATCGATGGGATGCAGGGTTTTCCCGGGAGAGGCAAATTATATATTTTTCTCCTGCGGAACTGAATTGTACCTGCCGCTTTTGTCCAGAGGGATCCTGATCAGGAAGTGTGACAATTATAAAGGTCTTCAGGAAGGCGATTACCGGGTCGCTGTCCTGCTGCCGGAGGAAAACGATATTCTGCTGCAGGCGATGACAGAGATTTTGCAGGCGGCCACAAAACCTGTGGGGGATTGAAGGAGTAGGTAAATGAGCAAAAAGAGGGAAAAGCCTCACTGGGAGGGAAAGCACTATTCCTTTTTCCAGAATACAGAATGTGAATATTTTCCCTGCCACAGGATTGCGGATCCTTCGCGCTTTAACTGCCTCTTCTGTTATTGCCCGCTCTACATGCTGGGGCCTGGCTGCGGAGGAAATTTCACTTATAACGAAAAAGGAATCAAGGTCTGTACTGACTGTGCCGTTCCCCACCTGCCGGAGAACTATGGCAGGATTACTGAAAAATATGCGGAGATCGTCGCTGTGATGCGTCAGACGTCTCCTGCCGCTGATGAGGACCGGCTTCTGCCGGATTCTGTGACTTCCGTGACAGGCAGAAAAACCAAAAACAGCGAAAGCCAAAGACGGGTCCTTCAGGGGACAGGCAGACCATTTGGGAAAATCGTCATGATGGCCTGCACCCGGCGCGGATTTGAGACTATGCGGCGGGCAGCGGAAGTCCTGGCAGATTTGCTGCCGGAGTCGGAAATCCTGCAGACAGGCCGCTGTGCGGATGTGGCGGGATATGAAGACGGTCCAAAGCTGTCCGAAGTGACTGCAAAGTGGTTTGGAGAGGCAGATGCCCTCATCTTTTTTGCCTCGACGGGAATCGCGGTCCGGTGTATCGCTCCCTTTGCAAGAGATAAATTCAGGGATCCGGCGATCCTGGTCTCGGATGAGAACGGAAGATTTATAATTTCACTGATGTCAGGCCACGTGGGAGGAGGGAACCGCCTCAGTCTCGTACTGGCAGAGGCCATCAGCGCCCAGCCTGTGATCACAACGGCCACCGACGGACGCGGCCTTTTTGCCGTCGATGTCTTCGCGGCTGAAAATGGTCTGCAGATCTCCGACCGGACGGCGGCAAAAATGATTTCCGCGCGGATTCTGGCCGGTGAGATTCCTAATATTTATTTTGATAAAGAATACGACGGAGCAGCTGGTGACTGCGGGCAGGAAGGCGTTTTTTTAAATAAAGTTATCCGTGAAATTCCCGCTGCAGAAGAAGAGACGAACAGATGCATTTCGGGAATTCCCGCTGCAGAAGAAGAGACGAACAGATGCATTCCGGGAATCCCTGCTGCTGAAAAAGAGACGAACAGATGCATCCGGGGAATCCATGCTGCTGAAAAAGAAATCAGCAGATACGGTGAAGGAATCCAAAGAACTTCTGACCGGAGCGAGGCGGATATAGTCGTCTCCTGGAGAAGATGTCAGCAGGACCGGGAGAGAACTCTTTACCTGATCCCGCGGGCGGTCACTCTCGGAATCGGCTGCCGCAGAGGCACTGCGGAGGAAGCTGTTCAGAAGGCAGTGAGGCAGATTCTGGCGGATGCCGGAGTCTTCCCTCAGGCAATCATCGGAATCGCCTCCATTGATTTAAAAAAAGGCGAGCAGGGACTCCTTGCTTTTGCTGAGAATAGGGGACTGCCGGTCACTTTTTTTACGGCAGAGGAGCTCAATGCAGTGCCTGGGTCTTTTACATCTTCCGATTTCGTCCGCAATGTCACCGGTGTGGACTGTGTGTGCGAACGGAGCGCACTGCGCCTTGCATCGGACTATGCCGCGGCCGGGGACAAGAACATGCCGGTTGACGGAGACAGGGCAGTACTGCTTGTGAAAAAACAGAGCCTTGAGGGTGTCACAGCCGCCCTGGCACTTCGTCTCAGTTAAAACTACAGGTTGGGCGCTCCCGTCGAGGGAAATACAAGAGGACTAAAACATGAAAAACAAAATGCGCATGCCTTTTCAACTGACAACCCTGCTCCTATTTTTGGTCATGGTGATAACTGCCTGCTCACCCGCGGGAAAAACAGATTCCCCGGGTGAACAGGCAGGTGCTGTTTCATCCGGCGGAGAATCCGCTGCGCTGCAGGACGGCACCTATGTGCCGGAGACCTTCACAGCTCAGGGAGGAACGGGGAAAGTGAAGATCACCTGCCCTGAAGTCACTCTCACACAGGGGGAGGCGCAGGCTGTGATCGAGTTCAGCAGTCCCCACTATGAGTGGGTGAAAGTCAACGGTCAGCAGTATGACCCCGAAAACGCGCAGGAACAGGACCGGAAGAATTCGGTCTTCAGAATTCCTGTCGTTCTGGATGAAGAGATGAAAATCAGCGGGCTGACGACAGCCATGTCAGAGCCACATGAGATTGAATACACCCTCTTTATCAGCCTGACACAAAAAGACGGATCAGAGGGAACAGAAGGATCAGACGGAGCTGAAGGTGCGGGGCCTGATGGAGAATCCGTGGGCGGGAAATCTGAGATTAGTTCCCGGAATGATACAGAAACCGGAGCGGAAGACGGAGAAGACATCCCTGCAGCGGGCGGAAGGTCTTCACAGCAGCAAAGCCCTTCCGAGCCGCCGGTAATAGAGGGACTGACCTTTGTTTCCGCCATGGAAAAAGCATACGCGGAGACATTTGATATCTATTCCTACAAACTTGCTGACGGGAGCAAAGACGCACTTTACCGGCTGATTAATGTCCACAACAGCGGGCAGTACCTGATCCTGCCGGAAAACAGCTCATCTGACGACTCCGCGGCTCAGCAGAAAATGATGAAGAAACTGCCCGCTTCCGTCACGGTTCTGCAGGCATTCCCTGACAATATCTACGTTGCGGCGACTTCCTCCATGGCTCTGTTTGACGCGGCGGGCGCAATCGGACAGGTGAAGATGACAGGTACCAAAGCCGAGGGCTGGTACATCGACGCACCCAAAAAGGCCCTGGCTGACGGCAGCATGATCTATGCGGGCAAATACAGCGCGCCGGACTACGAACTCCTTGCCTCCTCGGGCTGTGATCTGGCGGTGGAATCCATGATGATCCTCCACACGCCAGAGGTGAAGGAAAAGCTGGAGGAACTGGGGATTCCCGTCTTTATCGATACCTCCAGCAACGAGAGCCATCCCATGGGCCGTACCGAGTGGGTCAGGCTCTACGGCGTTCTGACCGGACATGAGAAAGAGGCGGAGGCATTTTTCGAAGAACAGAATAAGCAGTTTGCCCAGTCCGCCGAATATACCGATACAGGACTGACTGTTGCCTTCTTTTCCATCTCATCAGGCGGAAATGTGATCGTCCGCGCGACGGATGACTATATCCCCCGCATGATCGAACTGGCAGGCGGGAATTACATTTTCAAAGACCTGCTGAACGAGAGCGGAAACAGCGCCTCAGTCCGCCTGTCCATGGAAGATTTTTACAACACGGCAAAGGACGCAGATTTCCTGATCTACAACGCCACGATTGAAAATCCCGTCAAAAGCATAGACCAGCTCTGCGGAAAATCCGCCCTTCTGGCAGACTTCAAAGCAGTGCAGGGAGGAAATGTATGGCAGGTTCAGCGAAGCCTCTACCAGTCCCCCGACATAGCGGCTATGATGATCACAGACCTGCGCAGTATGCTCACAGGCAAAGACACAGAAAATATGACATTCCTGGAACAGCTGCAATAAATCTGATCCGGTGATTAAAAAATGTTACAAGAACACTATACAGGAGTATTTGATGAATCAAAAAAGACTTGACAGAATCAATGAACTTGCGCGTAAACAGAAGACCATAGGACTGACTGAAGCGGAGAAGGCGGAGCAGAAGAGGCTCCGGGCGGTGTATCTGGCCGATTTCCGCAGGAACCTGCGGGGGCAGTTGGAAACTATTTCCTTCGTCGAACCCGACGGAACGATTACTCCCCTGAGAACTCTGCGCAAAAAAGACATTTAAACATTTAAAAGGAATGGCTATGGACAGCACACAGAGAGCGGATCACGCCCGTGTCAGTGCGCTGCGGCGGACGCGCTATATAATGGTGTTTGCCTTGCTGGCGGCTGCATTTCTGGCGATGATCATTCTGAATATAAATACCGGCAGTGTCAGCATTTCGACGGGAAAGATCCTGAGGATCCTGTTCCTCAGGCAGGGGGAGGCCTCTGAGGTCAGCATTATCTGGAAAATCCGAATGCCCAGGATCCTGCAGGCCGCCATCCTGGGGGGAGCCCTGGCCCTGTCAGGCTTTCTTCTGCAGACATTTTTCGGCAATCCCATTGCGGGACCCTTCGTTTTGGGCATCTCCTCCGGCGCCAAGATGTGCGTCGCGGTCGTCATGATCATTCTCATCGACCGTTTCGGCTCCGCCTCTTCATGGGCCCTGATCCTGGCTGCCTTTGCGGGCGCCATGATGTCCACTGCTTTCATACTCGTCGTGTCTCGAGCGGTCAACCACATGGCCGCCCTTCTCGTCGCGGGCATTATGATCGGCTACATCTGCAGCGCCGTCACGGAGTTTCTCGTGACCTTCGCCGAGGACTCCGACATAGTCAACCTCCATGGCTGGTCCCAGGGAAGTTTTTCGGGAGCTGACTGGAGCGGGACGGGCACGGCGGCTCTGATCGTGGGAGCGGCTTTTTTCTGTGTATTTCTTCTGGCCAAGCCGATTGGTGCCTATCAGATGGGCGAGGCCTATGCCCAGAGTATGGGCGTCAACGTGAAGCGCTTTCGCATGGAACTGATTCTTCTCTCGGGCATTCTGTCCGCCTGCGTGACCGCTTTTGCGGGACCCATTTCCTTTGTCGGAATCGCTGTGCCCTTTCTGGTCAAACGCGCGCTGGGCACATCCAGACCCCTGGTCGTGATCCCTGCCGCCTTTATGGGCGGCGCGGTCTTCTGCATGGTCAGCGACCTGATCGCCCGAATGGCTTTTTCCCCGACAGAACTCAATATCAGTACCGTGACCTCGGTTCTGGGTGCTCCCGTCGTGATCTTCATGCTGATCCGTCGGAACAGGAAATAAAGCGGCAGGCAGAAAATACACCGCCCCGGGCAAACTCCATCGGACAGAAGGCAGAAAAACACTGCCCTGCGCAAACTCCATCGGACAGCAGGCAGGAACAATAAAACGCTGTTCTCTATGTCCGTCATCAGACAGCATACTGGAAAACACTGTCTTTTGTTTACATCATCAAACAGCAGGAAGGAAGCAGCAGGGAATTGAAACAGATTCATTTGAACCTTGACCATCTGGCCGTCGGCTATCATGGAAAGGCACTGATCCACGGAATTGAAATAGGCGTGCAGAGAGGGGAGATCGTGACCCTGGTCGGTCCCAACGGATCCGGCAAGTCCACGATCCTCAAGACTATCACCCGGCAGCTGTCGCCGGTCAGCGGCGATATTTTCCTTGCACAGGAAAAGCCGGCAGGGCAGGACGGCACTGACCCGGAGATGAAAAAACTGGGGCAGTTCGAGCCCGGGGAGCTGGCCAGGGAAATGGCTGTCATGCTCACCGGCCGCCTGCAGACTGAGCTGATGACCTGCCGGGATGTGACCGCAATGGGACGCTATCCCTACACAGGACGTCTGGGAATCCTCCGTGAGGGGGATGAGCAGAAGGTGGATGAGGCGCTGGCGGCGGTGCATGCGCAGCACCTCTCTGACAGGCCGTTTGATGCAGTCAGTGACGGCGAGCGTCAGCGTGTTCTTCTGGCCCGTGCCATCTGTCAGGAGCCGGATATCATCATCCTGGACGAGCCTACTTCCTATCTCGACATCCGCCACAAGCTGGAGCTTCTGGGAATTCTCCACAAAATGTCCCGGGAGCAGGGAATCACTGTCGTGATGTCCCTTCATGAAATAGACCTTGCCATGAAGATTTCGGACCGGATCATCTGCGTGAAGGGCGAAGAAATTTTCGCCTGCGGAAAACCCTCAGAGATTCTGGACGACGATACTGTCCGCCGGCTCTACGACCTGGATCCCGGGCTGGGCCGTTTTGACGCCAAAACCGGCAGCCTGGAACTGTTTTTTACGGAGAAAGCCCCTGAGGCAGATCCGAACGCTGATATGGAAAAAGCCCCTGCGGCAGATTCGAATACTGATATGGAAAAAGCCCCTGCGGCAGAATCGAATGCTGATATGGAAAAAGAATCTGCAGCTGATCAGAATGCTGCTGCGGAAAAAGATTCAGAAGGGGACCAAAACGCTGCTGCAGAAAAAGCCCCTGTGGCTGACCGGATACTCTCCATTCCCCGCCTGATGCTGGCCGCACCCTCAAGCGGAAGCGGCAAGACACTGGTCACCTGCGGCCTGCTGCATCTCCTGCGCAGAAGGTCTCTCCGTCCCGCAGCCTTCAAGTGCGGCCCCGACTACATCGATCCCATGTTTCACAGGCAGGTTCTTGGGATTCCCTCCCGGAACCTGGACACCTTCTTTTCACCTGCTGATTCACCGGTCAGAGGAAATACCGCCGGGGAAACCATGGCACGCGCGGTGCGCCGTTACGGGGCAGGCATCGCGGTGATCGAAGGCGTCATGGGATATTATGACGGCACGGGAATGTCCGGGACAGAGGCTTCCTCCTGCGAACTCGCGGCGCAGACCCAAACGCCTGTCGTCCTGGTCGTCAATGCCAGGGGGATGAGCCGTTCGATCGCTCCGATTATCAAAGGTTTTACGGAGTATGAAAAAGGAAAACGCTGGATCAGAGGGGTCATATTGAACAGAATCTCCGGCCCCATGTTTCCCGTGATGAAAAAGTGGATCGAGGAGGACACGAGCCTCAAGGTCATCGGCTATGTACCACATGATGACACTCTGTCCTGGGGAAGCCGCCACCTGGGGCTTCTTCAGCCCGGGGAAGTCAAAGACCTGCAGAATCAGATAAATCACCTTGCAGACGTTTTGGAGAAAACGATTGACATTGATGCCCTGCTGAAGCTTGCCGGTACAGCCCCTTCCCTTATCATCCCGGCAGATTCTGTAAAAGAGGAGTCAATAGCCTCTTCCACCCGTGATAAAAAGACAGGCGGTCTCCGTATTGCGGTTGCCCGAGATGAGGCTTTCAGCTTCTACTACGAGGACAATCTGGAGCTTTTGCAGGAAATGGGCGCCGAACTGGTCTTTTTCTCACCTGTCCACGACAGAGGGATTCCCCCGGCGGACGGGCTGCTGCTGGGCGGCGGCTACCCCGAACTGCACGCGAAAGCACTTGCGGACAACGAAACGATGAAGAAGCAGATCCGGGAACTTGCGGCGGAGGGAATGCCGATTCTGGCGGAATGCGGAGGCTTCATGTACCTGCAGCAGTCGATGGATCCGGGAAATATTAAGACTGTGGCCGGCACCGGACAGGAAGCGGATGACAGCAGCATAAGAAATTCAACTGATGCGTCTGAAAAAGAGACTTCAGCCAGGACTCTGTACCAGATGTGCGGCGTTCTTCCCGGAAGCTGCAGGATGAAGGACAGACTGGTCCGCTTCGGCTATATAGAACTTGAAAAAAAGGACGGAGAAACCGGGACTGCCGGATATCTGCAGGATGGCCATCATATACGGGGACACGAATTCCACTATTTTGATTCCACAGAGAACGGACAGGCATGTACGGCATGGAAACCGGACAGAAAACGGTCCTGGGACTGCATGGTCGTGCAGGGAAACATCATGGCCGGCTTCCCCCATCTGTATTATCGGTCAGACCCGGATTTCGCTGCGGCATTTTTGGAAAAATGCAGGCAGTTTTCCAAAAAACAAATAGCTTTCCAAAAAACAAAGAGCTTTCAATCAGGGCATAAACAAAAGTGAGTAAGAGGATTTGAAAAAATGGAATTGTTGCGGCAGTCGGCACAAAACAGAATTATCGTCCTGCTGATAGCCGCGGCCGTGGATCTGCTGATCGGTGATCCTCACTGGCTCTGGCATCCGGTGCAGGGGATCGGAACCCTCATCGACTTCTTTGAAAAGGCCCTGCGGACTCTTTTTTCAGTTCCGCCAGCGAAGCCGGGTACTGCTGAGATCGATGCGGTCAGTGCCGAAAATTCAGAAGGCTCAGATAGTTCGGGAAGTCCGCAAAAACCGGAAAGTGCGGGAAGTCCGGGAAGTCCGGAAAACCCGGAAAGTCCGGGATGTCCGGAAAACCCGGAAAATCCGGGAAGAACACGTGAATCAGGAAGTGCGAAAAGCATTCGCATCCGCGAGCGCATCGCAGGAACCCTGATGGTTATCCTGGTCCTGGCGGTGAGCACAGGGATTATCTTTTTTCTGCTGCAGCTGTGCGGCAGGATTCATCCATTTCTGCGCCTCCTGGCAGAGGGCGTCCTCTGCGGACGTCTCCTGGCCCTTCGAAGTCTGGGGCAGGCGGGCTTTTCCGTGAGAGATCCCCTTTTGCGGGGAGATATTGAAGGAGCCCGCAAGGCAGTTTCCATGATCGTCGGACGCGATACGGACCGCCTGGATGCGGAGGGCATTGCCAAGGCTGCAGTGGAGACCGTTGCCGAAAACACATCCGACGGAGTGACGGCCCCTCTTTTTTACATGATTCTGCTGGGAGGAATCGGCGGTATTTTTTACAAAGCAGTGAATACCATGGATTCCATGACAGGATATAAAAATCCCAGATACAGATATTTCGGGACTGCCGCGGCAAGACTTGATGATGTGATGAATTTCATCCCCGCCAGACTGACAGCCCTGTTCATGATCATGGCATCTTACCTGCCCGGAAAAGAGAGCGTTTCCATTACAAGCACAAATGAAGACAGTGTGAAGACGGGCGAGCCGGAAAAAACTGCAGTTGGCATGGAGAAAACCTCAGCTGAGAGGAGAAAGCCTGACGGCACGATGAATCGTCCAGACATATTGGAAAAAGTACTTATTCCCGACGGGGCAGCGGCCTTCCGGGTCTGGAAAAGAGACCGACTCAAAAGTCCCAGTCCCAATTCCGCCCAGACGGAGTCTGTCTGCGCCGGCGCCCTTCACCTCAAATTGCTGGGAGACACCTGGTACTTCGGAGAACTGCACCACAAAGAGGAAATCGGGGACGGCGGACGGCCGGTGGAACCCGGGGACATTACCCGCTCCGTTCGGCTGATGAACCGCTGTACCGCCCTTATGTTTGCGGCGGGAATTGCGGTCCTGATTGCGGTACTGCTCTTCCTGGGGAGATTATAGCGGAAGCAGAGCATGAAGAATAACCGGAGAAAATAATCCGTAAAATTGCCGGATGAATAATCGGGAGAACAGTGAAAAAACCGGGAGAATTTCGAGAGAATTATCCGTAAAATTGCCGGAAAAACAGCCGGAAGGACAGCCGGCAGAAAAGACACTGTTTCAGAACCACATTATACAGGCTGACATGGAGATTCATAAATGAGTAACTTGGCAGCGGGAAGCCCCCGTCTATTGCTTGCGGTGAGTTTTGGCACTTCTTTCGCGGATACCCGCGAGAAAACCATCGGCGCTATTGAAAAATGTATAGAAAAAAGGCATCCGGACTGCACTGTGCGAAGATGCTTTACCAGCCGTTTCATCCGCAAAAAACTGATGGAGCGCGACGGTCTGTATATTGATGGACCGGAAGACGCGATCCGGGACGCAAAGGAAAAAGGCATCCGGGAGTTGTATGTGCAGCCTTTGTACCTGATGCACGGAACTGAACACCGCAGGCTGATGGAGCTTCTGAAAGAGGCGGAGCTTTTTTTTGACAGAATATCTGTCGGAAAGCCCCTCCTGTTTGATGATTCGGATTTCAAAATAATCGCTGACGCGATACTTCACCATCTCCCTGTACAGACAGAGGACACAGCAGTTGTCCTCATGGGCCACGGGAACGAAAAACGCAAAAAAACTGTTGGCAGGAATCAGAAAATCACGGATCCAAAATTCCCGGATTCAGAGAAGATACCGGATTCGAATTTTCCGGAAACACAGAAGGTGCCGGATCCGAAATTCCCGGATTCAACAGACGCTTTTTCAAATTCGCCGGATTCAAAGAAGGCAGAAGAATCCGCTGCGAAACAGAAACGATATATTGAAGACAATGCGGTTTTCGGTATCCTGCAGGATACACTGCGAAAGAACGGCGCGGACAATTATTTCATTGCTACGGTCGAAGGAGAACCCGAGCTGGAGGATATTCTGCCGCAGATCTGCGGCAGGGGCTTCAAAAAAGTCATTCTGGCTCCTTTCATGGTCGTATCGGGAGACCACGCCCGGAACGACCTGGCAGGAGGCAGGGAAGATTCCTGGAAGAGCATTTTCCTGAAAAAGGGTTTCGAAGTCGAAACAGTTCTGTGCGGAATAGGAGAATGGGAAGAAGTGCAGGAACTGTTTGCGGCGCATGCGGGACTATGCCTGAACTGATCCCGCCCGGGCTGAAAAGAGATTGTACCTGGCAGACTCGCCCGGGCCGAAAAGAGATTGAGCTGAGCTGAGCCCGCCCGGGACAAATTTTGGCAGACAAAGTCGTCTGCGGATACATCACGATAGAAACGGGTACATGATGACAGAAAGGAATTACATGAAAGGGAAAGCATATGGTGTCGGGGTAGGCCCCGGAGATCCGGAATTGATGACTTTGAAGGCGGTGCGCCTGATCCGGGAGAATGAGGTGATCGCGGTGCCCGGCAAAAATGCCAGGGAATCTGTCGCTTATAAAATCGCTCTGGGAGCTGTTCCGGAGATCGCGGACAAGACTCTTGTGCCGGTCTATATGCCTATGGTGCGCGACCGGGAGAAACTGGCGCAGGAACATCAAAGAGGGGCAAAGCTCCTGGAAGAATACCTGGATCAGGGCAAAAATGTAGTCTATCTGACTCTGGGTGATTCAACGGTCTACTGCACTTTCAGCTACCTGCAGCACATCCTTGAGGACGACGGCTATGAGGTCGAGCTCGTGAGCGGGATCACATCTTTCTGTGCCGCCGCTGCCCGTCTGAACATATCGCTGACCGAGTGGAATGAGCCCCTGCATGTGATCCCTGCTTCTCACAAAACGGACCATCCGCTGGATCAACACGGCACCTACGTCCTCATGAAATCCGCCAGCCGTATGAAGGAAGTCAAAGAGCTTTTAATTGCCAGCGGCCGCCAAGTCGGCTGTGTGGAGAACTGTGGCATGGAAAATGAAAAAGTCTACCACAGCGCCGAAGAGATCCCGGATGACGCCGGCTATTTCTCTCTGGTGATTGCCAGGGAAAAGCACCGGTCAAGTGCTTATTGAGTACTTATTAAATGATGTAAAGGTCAAAAGCCAGGAAAAGGCTCTGAGTCTCGTCAATATGCACATACAACCGCAGGACCATTGCGCA
>Ga0310695_10007154_pt1 | contig 17951 bp, 9 predicted proteins | sample RumenRJG_04DNA_FD_203882 | JGI IMG/M metagenome (GOLD analysis project Ga0310695, IMG submission 203882) | Bovine rumen microbial communities from Lethbridge, Alberta, Canada - RJG_04 (v2) (version 2) | ecosystem: Host-associated > Mammals > Digestive system > Stomach > Rumen | place: Canada...
AGAATGGTGCTGGTCCGCCGGCATCTGGAGGCATTCCGGCCAGTGGATCACCGGCGAAAGGATCGGTATCCGGTGCACCGCCGAAGTCCTGATTCATCTTTGAGCCAATGAATTCTCCATCATTCATGTTGCCCGGCAGTGGTGCCAGCTGGGCATCCTCGGGGTTCATGAAACGGGTGTACTGTCCCTGGAAGGTCAGCAGCACGTCGCCCGTGGCACCTTTACGGTGCTTGGCGATGATGATCTGTGCCTTGCCATGAAGGTCGTTGCCCTTCTCGTCCTGGTAGATACGGTAGTACTCGGGACGGTGGACGAAGAGCACCATATCGGCATCCTGCTCGATAGCTCCCGACTCACGCAGGTCGCTCAGCTGTGGTCGTTTGCCCTCTATGCCCTCGCGGTTCTCTACGGTACGGTTGAGCTGTGAGAGGGCGATGATAGGGATGTCGAGTTCCTTGGCCAGACCTTTGAGTGAGCGCGAGATGGTTGACACCTCTTCCTGGCGGTTGCCGAAGCGCATGCCGTTGGCGTTCATGAGCTGCAAGTAGTCGATCATGATGATCTTCACGCCTTTCTCCCTGACGAGACGGCGTGCTTTGGTGCGGAGCTCAAAGATGGAGAGGCCCGGCGTGTCATCGACATAGATGGGGGCACCGGTGAGGCGCGAGAGGTTCTTGTCGAGGCGTTCCCACTCGTCGCGGGCAAGCTGACCGTTCATGATCTTCTTACCCTCGATCTCGCAGACGTTGGAGATGAGACGGTCGACGAGCTGCTCGTTGTTCATCTCCAGCGAGAAGAAGGCAATAGGAGTCTGATAGTCGACGGCGATGTTCTTGGCCACAGACAGCGCAAACGAGGTCTTACCCATGGCCGGACGTCCGGCGATGATGACGAGGTCACTCTTCTGCCAGCCCGATGTCATGTCGTCGAGTTTGGTATATCCCGAGGGAATGCCAGTCAGACCACTGGTGTTGGCGGAAGCTTTTTGCAGGGTGTCGATGGCCTGGCGGATGACCGGGTCGATCTGGGTGTAGTCCTGCTTCATGTTTTTCTGCGAGAGCTCGAAGAGGCTGCCCTCTGCTTCCTGCATGAGTTCGTCGACGTCGACGGTGGTGTCAAAGGCTTTTGTCTCGATGTCGCTGGCGAAGGAGATGAGCTGACGGGCAAGGAACTTCTGTTTGAGAATCTTGGCGTGCTGCTCGATGTGGGCCGATGAGGCGACGTGTGAGGAGAGTTCGATGATATAGTTCGGGCCGCCGATGTCGTCGATCGTGCCCTCGCGCTCCAGCTCGTTGGTGACGGTGAGGATGTCGACAGGCTTTTCCTCCATGTTCAAGGTCTGGATCGCCTTGAAGATCTTTTGGTGGCGCGGGTCGTAGAAAGTCTCGGGGCGGATGAGCTCGGAGACGACAGAGAAGGCGTCCTTGTCGATCATCAGGGCACCGAGCACCACCTTCTCCACGTCGATGGCCTGCGGCTGCAGGTGGCCGTAGGTGGGGTCGATGGGGGCGGAAGCCTTTTTGCGACGGGGCGCGGTATTTTTTTGTTCTGGCATATGCTTTAGCGCGTTTTGCGGGTTGATGGTTTTTGAAGTCATCGACAAGCCGGAGGAGAGAAGAAGAGACTCTTGAACCAGGGAGAGGATGACAAATGCAAAGTTACGGTTTTTTCCTGTCAAAGTGTAGGAAGAAGAAGGAAATGTTGCGGAAAACTGCGCGGAAGGAGGAGAAGGGGAGGAGCGGGGAGCGTCGCGATATATCGCGACGAACAGAACTCCAAAAAGGACAAGGGCGGAACAAGGGGCGAAGGCAGAAGGAACAAGGGAGAGGGTGGAGAAGGCAAGGGAGAGGAAGGGAGGGGGCGGGCGAGGGCAAGAGACAAGGGGGCAGGCAGCGCAAATAAAGCAAAAACCGTCCAAAGCAACAGATGTGCTATGGACGGCTTCGTAGGGACAATGGGACTCGAACCCATGACCTCTGCAATGTGACTGCAGCGCTCTAAACCAACTGGGCTATGCCCCTATGTTTGTAAAGAAAGGCTCTGTGTGAACCTCTGTGTTACGGTGTGCAAAATTACGAAAACTTTGCGAGTCCACCAAATATTTGGGCAATTATTTGAGCAGAGGACGCATTTTTCTTGAGAAAGACGTTGTGAGAAAGAGAATATTGCTAACTTTGAAAAAGGATCGACTCCTTATTTCAATAAAGGGAAGCGGCTCATGCTGAAGAGCAGGCTTCTTGGTTGGCGAGTGCTGGTCCTTGTATAGAAAGAAACCATTCCTGATATAAAAGAATATGAAACACATTGCAGCACTGTTTGCCCTGATGGGCATGTCTACCATGGGTTGGGCACAGGTAGAGACGGGTACTTTTTCCGTGATTCCCCGTGTCGGTTTGAATCTCTCCACCATCAGCGACGAGAGTCTCACCACTGATGTGGGGACGATGAAGAGCAAGTATAAGGCGGGGGCTATGGCAGGCGTAGACCTCGAATACCGCATCAGCGAGCCTCTTGCTGCCAGCGTCGGAGCATATTACTCTCGCGAGGGCTGCAACTATAAGGACAATGTGCTGGATCATCCAGTGCCAGGAACCTACAATGTCCTCAGCCGCAGCTATTTCACGATCGACTATCTCAAGATTCCAGTGATGGCGCGGTGGTATGTGACAGACAAGTTTTCCGTGGGCACTGGCGTGCAGGCGGGCATAGGACTATGGAACCGCACGCATACCGAATCCCAGGAGGTCAAGGTCAACAACGGTAGCTACACTTACTCCACAGACATTGAGAAAGCCAATGTCAAGGGCAATGGCCTGCGCAACGTACTGTGGAGCGTGCCTGTGAGTGTTGCTGTGGAGTATGAGCGCGTCATCTTGGACCTTCGCTACAGCATCCCGCTGTCGAAGGTCTATCAGTCTGATGGTAAGCATCCCGACGGTGACGAGCGTCTCCAGTGCTGGTCGATCAGCGTGGGATACCGCATTTAGAGCTCTAACAAAACGATAAAGCGGGCGCGGCACTGTTGCCGCGCCTTTCTTTTTGCCTTTTACATACATGCCACGGTCAGTCCGGCCATGACAATGCTCACCATCGACATCAGTTTGATCAGGATGTTGAGCGAGGGGCCAGACGTGTCTTTGAACGGATCGCCGACGGTGTCACCGACAATCGTAGCCTTGTGGCAGGGCGATCCTTTGCCTCCGAAGCGTCCCTCCTCTACGCTCTTCTTGGCGTTGTCCCAGGCTCCACCGGCGTTAGCCATGAACACGGCGAGGGTGAAACCGGCGGCCAGTCCACCGACAAGCAGGCCGAGGACGCCCGCCACGCCAAGCACCATACCCACCACGATGGGGATGATGATCGCCAACAGCGAGGGCAGAATCATCTCGTGCTGTGCCGACTTCGTGCTGATCTCGACGCAGCGGCCATAGTCCGGAGTGGCTTTCCCCTCAAGAATGCCTTGGATCTCATGGAACTGCCGGCGCACCTCGCTGACCATCTTCTCGGCCGCGCGGCCCACAGCACCCATGGTCAGACCACAGAAGAGAAAGGCTGCCATGGCACCGAGAAACGCTCCGACGAGGACACGCGGGTTCATCAAGTTGACTTGGAAGAAGTTCATGAAGTCGGGCATTGTCGCCTTGGCCGGGTCAAAGGCCTGTCCGGCGGCATCGAGAAACTGCTGTCCGTCGGCAACGGCGCGGCTCATGGCCAGCTTGATCTCCTCGACATACGAGGCGAGCAACGCCAGTGCAGTGAGAGCTGCTGAGCCGATGGCGAAGCCCTTACCCGTGGCGGCTGTGGTGTTGCCGAGTGCGTCGAGGGCATCCGTGCGTTTGCGGATTTCCTCTCCCAATCCGCTCATCTCGGCATTGCCGCCGGCGTTGTCGGCAATCGGACCATAGGCGTCTGTGGCGAGGGTGATGCCGAGCGTGGAGAGCATGCCCACGGCGGCAATGCCAATGCCGTAGAGTCCGAGGCTGATGCTGGCCGCGCTCATGCTCAGATCAAAGCCGTTGGCACAGAGATAGCTCAGCATGATAGCCACAGATATGGTGAGCACGGGCACGCAGGTAGAGATCATTCCCGTGCCTATGCCCTTGATGATCACTGTGGCGGCACCCGTCTGACTGGCTTCTGCGATGCGTTGTGTCGGTTTATAGCTCTGCGAAGTATAGTATTCCGTGGCCTGTCCGATGATCACTCCCGCGGCGAGACCACTGACAACGGAGAAGCCTATGCCCAGCCAGTTGTCGATTTGCAGCCAATAGAGAATGGCGAAGGTAGCCACGGCGATGAGGATGGCACTCGTGTTTGTACCCACTCCGAGGGCGTGGAGCAGGTCTTTCATCGTCGCGCCGTCCTTGGTGCGTACGAGGAAGATGCCGAGCAGACTGAGGAAGACACCGACAGCGGCGATGAGCATCGGTGCGATGACAGCTCTGAGCTGCATGTCGCCGGCACTCATGGCAAAGGCGGTGGCGCCAAGAGCTGCCGTGGAGAGGATGCTGCCGCAATAGCTCTCGTAGAGGTCGGCGCCCATGCCGGCCACGTCGCCGACGTTGTCACCGACATTGTCGGCAATGGTGGCCGGGTTGCGCGGGTCGTCTTCGGGAATGTCAGCCTCGACTTTTCCGACGAGGTCGGCGCCGACATCAGCCGCCTTGGTGTATATGCCGCCGCCAACACGTGCGAAGAGAGCCTGTGTGGAAGCGCCCATGCCGAAGGTGAGCATCGTCGTGGTGATGGTGACGAGAGCGGTATGCGGGTCTATGTCGCTATAGAAACAGTTCAGAATGAGAAACCACACGGCGATGTCGAGCAAGCCGAGTCCTACGACGACGAGTCCCATGACAGCACCGGAGCGAAATGCGATCTTCAAGCCTTTGTGCAGTCCTTCGCGCGCCGCGTTGGCCGTACGTCCACTGGCGTAGGTGGCCGTCTTCATGCCGAAGAATCCTGCAAGTCCACTGAAGAAACCGCCCGTGAGGAATGCAAACGGCACCCACGGGTTCTGGGCATTGAAGCCGTAGGCCATGATGGCGAAGATGATGGCCAGCACGATAAACACGATGAGCACCACACGATATTGCTGTCGCAGATAGGCCATCGCACCCCGACGGATGTAGAGGGCGATTTCTTTCATGCGTGGCGTTCCCTCGTCTTCCTTCATCATATTTCGGAAGAACAGCCATGCCATCATCAGGGCACAGACAGAGGCCAGCGGGATAAGCCAAAAGACAACAGGTAAGTTCATAGGGCAAGACGATTGAAGGGTTAGACACGACGATGACGCGGCTCTCAACGCGTCCGTTTTCGGTGGCAAATATAGGTAAAAAAGCAATAGGTTGCAACTTTTAAGCACCTAAAAATCAGTATTTTTACAATGTTTGACCTAATGGTTTCAAGAGCCGGTAAAAGCGAACAATAAAGCTGCCTTTATTGACAACGCGTTATATATATAATAAGGTGTAGGTAAGCATCGACTGTCGTTTAGTTCCAAAGAATCTAATAAAAGTAGTTCAATGTGTGCCTTCAATCTGGAGAAACCCAAACGCACAAAGAGGGGTCGTCAAGTTCTGAAAGCAGTCGATGCCGGCGAGCTGGGCAATGCGTGGCAATTGATTTTGCTGTCTGACAAGCAATCGTTCGCTGCGTAGGAAAAGATCATTCCCTACGTAGCGAACGATCTTTTTCTATAGGATTACAATATAGAGAACATTGTTTCAACCCCACGAGAACACAGTTTCAACCCCACGAGAACACAGCTTCAACCCCACGAGAACAGTACTTTAATGCCACGAGAACAGTACTTTGATGCCATAAGAATATAGCTTGTCATCAACGACAATGGAATCGTGATAGCTTGATTATAGGCACAGTGGATATTTCCCGTGGGGCTGATATGAGTCTTCTTCTTTGGTTACAGTTCCTTGGTTGGTTAGAGAGGCCACAGCTCAAGGATCATAGTTGCATAACCCAAAGCCAGAAAAAAATCGTGGTGTCCTGCCATGGACTTCTGCGCCTGCGCCCCGTTCTCCCAACAAAGTTATTTCAGTATAAACTTCTCGACCACGTGTGCCACACCGTCCTCTTCGTTGCTGTAGGTGATGTAGTCGGCCGTGTCCTGGATGTCTTTGGGCGCATTGGCCATGGCCACGCCGAGTCCCGCGAAGCGTATCATGCTCTGGTCGTTGTAGCCGTCTCCGCATGCGATGACCTCTTCGCGGCGGATACCGGTCAGATCAAAGAGACGCTCCAGCGAGTGTGCCTTGTCGATGCCGGGCGGCACGCATTCCAGGAAGAAACCGGCTGAGCGGTAGACATCCATCACGCCTTTGAACGTCCCGGTCAGTTGCAGTTCGAGTTCATGTAGCGGTGTCGGGTCGCCGACGACCAGACATTTGTTGATCGGGTAGCGGATCTGATGGATGAAATCAGTGTATTCCTCCACGGGCATCTTGTTGATGAATGCCTCGTGGAGGACATATTTGTTGGCCTTTTTCGTTGCCGCGATCTTCTCGTCCTGGTAGGTGAGCATCTCCATGCCGTGCTTCTTGACCGCCTCGTAGAGTGGGGGGACGACCTCAGGGTTCAAGGGTTGGTCAAAGACCACCTTGCCCGTAGCGCAGTCGGTGATGCGTCCACCGTTGAAGGCAAGGATAAATCCTTGGTAGGTTTTCAGGTCCAGTTCCTCAGCGAGCGCCGTGATACCATAGGTGGGGCGCCCCGATGCGAGAACGATGCGCACGCCCTGCTGTTCTGCTTTCAGCAGCGTGTCGCGTGTGCGTGGTGTCATCTCTTTCTTACTATTAGTCAGCGTGCCGTCGAGATCGAGCACGATCATCTTGTAGTCCATGTGCGTATAAATATGTGTTACGGCGAAACCGAGCGCTTCGCCCGTTCTATTCTCTCATTTCGCAAAGTTACGCTTTTCTGCTGATACCATGAAATGCAAGCGCGAAAATATTGGATGCATCCCCGTATTTATGCTGTTCTTGCATCATATCAGCACTTCCTCTGCGTGCGAAATGCCAAATATGTAACATTTGTGTACCTATTCTGTAACATGGTTGCGGGCAGTTTCGTTGCAAAAAGCTTAATTTTGCATTGTCATTCCTAATAACGATTCACAGCAGGTTGTCATGCCTGCTTCAATTATTATACTTTTAAAACTCAACCAACCAGGCGAAAATATGTCTTCAATCATCATCTAAATACCATTATGCACATTCATCACAAATATCTGATAGCCGCCCTGATGCTGCTCTCCAGCATGGGCTTGTCCGCAGCGTCGTTTACACGCAGCGGCAACTTTGTCTCTGTGGAGGTAGCCCATCCCGGTCCTAATGATCCGCACTGGGTGCGCCTGCAGGTCATCGGCAAGAAGATCATCCGTGTGGAGGCTACCCGCGAGAAGGCTTTCCCCGAGAAGCAGAGTCTCATCATCGTGAAACAGCCAACGCCTGCCTTCAGTTACTCGGTATCGGAGGACAGCCGCGACGTGAAGATCAACACGTCGGCGGTAGTGGCGAAAGTCGACAAGCAGACGGGACTCGTCCGCTTCTACGACGAGAACGGCAAGCAGATCCTCGCTGAGGACACCGGCGGTAAACAGCTTTTCCCCTATACGGTGCCTGAGCGGGAGATTGGCGTGGACAGCCATCTCACTGATGCGCAAAAGCATGGATGGACGTGGCTGCTGCGCTTTGCCGACAACAAAGGCGAAGCACTCTATGGACTCGGACAGCACCAGGCCAACGAGCTGAACATGAAGGGGCTGAACGAGGAACTCTATCAGTACAACACCAAGGTCAGCGTGCCCTTTGTGGTGAGCAACAAAGGCTATGGCATCTTGTGGGACTCTTACAGTTATTGTCGTTTTGGCAATCCCGGTGAGAACTTGCCACTGAACCGCGCTTTCCGCCTCTACGACAAGAACGGAGTGGCTGGAAACCTTACCGGTACCTATACCGACCGCGACGGCAAGACCATCACACGCGCTGAGGACAGCATCTGCTACGAGGTGAGCTTGCCGGCATTGGCATTGAAGCGCAACAGCGACGGCGACGTGAGCCATCTGCCTGCCGGTTTCAAGCTCAACGGATCCCATGTGACCTATGAGGGATACCTGGAGGCACCTGTTGACAACAACTATCATTTCAATCTCTACTACGCCGGATATACCAAAGTGTACATCGACGGCAAGGAGGTAGTGCCCGAACATTGGCGTCAGGCATGGAACCCCAATGCGTGCCGGTTTAACGTTCCGATGAGAGCAGGACAAAAGGTGAAGCTGCTCATCGACTGGTTGCCCGACGGCGATGTGTCGTATTGCGCGCTGAGAGTAGCACCTCCACGTAGTGAGCAACGTCAGCAGCAGTTGACCGTATGGAGCGAGATGGCCAAGGATCTCGACTATTACTTCATTGCCGGAAACACCGTCGACGAGGTCATCCACGGCTATCGCACGCTGACGGGCAAAGCGCAGGTGCTACCCAAGTGGGCTTTGGGATTCTGGCAGAGCCGCGAGCGCTACAAGACCAGTGGCGACATTGAGCAGACGCTCGCGGAGTTCCGTCGCCGCCATATCCCTGTTGACAACATCGTGCAGGACTGGAACTACTGGGCCGACGACCAATGGGGCAGTCATCAGTTCGAGGCTTCGCGCTATCCCAATCCGCAGGCGATGCTCGACAGCGTACATCAGATGCACGGACGCTTCATGATCTCGGTATGGCCAAAGTTCTACCCCAACACGAAGAACTACCAGGAACTCGATGCCAAAGGATGGATGTATCATCAGAGTATCGCTGATTCCATCCGCGACTGGGTGGGTCCCGGCTATATGAACTCGTTCTACGATGCCTATGCCGAAGGTGCCCGCAAGATGTTCTGGCGGCAGATGGATGAGAATCTCTATACGAAATATCACCATGGTATCGATGCTTGGTGGATGGACGCCTCGGAGCCTAACGTGCGCGACTGTACGCCGATGTGGTACCGCAAGGCACTGAGCGGATCGACTGCTTTGGGCTCTACGACGGAATACTTCAACGCTTACTCGCTCGTCAACGCCGATGCCATCTACAACGGACAGCGAGAGGTGAACCCCAACCAACGCGTCTTCTTGCTCACACGAAGTGGCTTTGCCGGTGAGCAGCGCTATTCCACAGCGACATGGAGCGGTGACATTGGCACACGATGGGAAGACATGCGCGCGCAGATGACAGCCGGACTGAACTACAACCTGGCCGGACTGCCCTTCTGGGGCATGGATCAGGGTGGCTTCTCGGTGGAGAACCGCTATGTGAAAGCCCAGAAGGTCTTTGACCAAACAGGTAAGGAGAATGCCGACTTGAAGGAATGGCGTGAATTACAGGCACGCTGGAATGAGTTCGGATGCTTCATCCCGCTCTACCGCACCCATGGTCAGTGGCCGTTGCGTGAGGTGTGGAACATCGCGCCGGAGTCACATCCTGCCTACAAGGCCATTGTATGGTACGACCGCCTACGCTATCGTCTGATGCCCTATATCTATTCGCTTGCCGGTGCCGTGCACTTCAGTGACTACACGATGATGCGTGCGCTGGTGATGGACTTCAATGGTGACGACAAGGTCTACAATGTCAAGGACCAGTGGATGTTCGGTCCTTCGCTCATGGCTTGTCCCGTGGCGAAGTACCAGGCACGCAGCCGTGAGGTCTACCTGCCCGCTCAGCGTGGTTGGTATGACCTGCTCTCAGGTAAGCACTACGATGGCGGACAGCCCATTACGGCCGACGCACCGCTGGAGCGTATACCGGTCTTTGTGCCCGAGGGAAGCCTGCTGCCACTGGGGCCGGAAATGGAATGGAGTGACGAGAAGCCTGCGGAGACCATCGATCTCTATGTCTTCGCCGGTCGTGACGGCAGCTTCACGCTCTATGAGGACGAGAATACTAACTACAACTACGAGAAAGGACGCTACGCCACCATCCCGATGACATGGAACGAGCGCCAGCATACGCTGACCATCGGTGCCCGCAAAGGTGCGTTCAATGGTATGCTGAAGAACCGTAAGTTCAACGTCATCCTTGTCAGTCCGACACATGCGCAAGGCCTTGACATCGACCATGCGGTCAAAGGAAAACTGGTCAAGTACAATGGCAGCCGCGTTGTGGTGAAGCTATAAAGGGCAGAGGTTAGAATGTAGGGACCTCGATGTTGGACCTGTGTCTGCTTCGGCTGTGTCCCTGAAAGCTTACCTGCTGTATATAAATAAATGAGGAAGACGACATTCGTTTGTCGTCTCCCTCCTTATTTATATAGTGGTGATGTACTCTGTTGAGTAGCTCTCCTTCTTTTCGTTACGCTTCCGGAGTATCTTTCAGCGTCATGGTGCTGTCACTTTTGATGTGCACATCGCGTTGAGGATACGGTATCTCGATATGATGCTCGTTGAGTGTGTTGTACAGTGCCTCGTAGATCTCACCTGTAGCGTAGATCTGCTTGCGGGAATCAACCCATGCGAGCACCTTGAAGTCGATGGAGTTGTCACCGAAGTTGACAAAGACCGTATTGATATATTTGATGTAGTTCTTTCGTTCGATGCGCTTTACGGCGGCAGCGGCCAGCTCCTTCACCTCAGCGACGTTGCTGCCGTATGCCACGCCGACGGGAATGATGGCAAGCTCGTAGCCGTGGTTCTTTGTCAGGTTCTTGTAGTTCTTGGTGAAGAACTGCGAGTTTTGGAACGAGATAATACTGCCATCGAGGGCTTCGATCATCGTTGAAGTGTAGGAGATGTTGCGCACGGTGCCGCGTGTGCCGTCGATGCTGACATAGTCGCCGACGCGGATACGGCCTGCCATCAGCGAGATGCCGTAGTAGATATTCTCCAGAATGTCCTTCATAGCGAAACCGATACCAGTGGACAAACCGGCGGAGATAGCCACGATCCACGAGTTGTCGATGTTGAAGATCTTCATAGAGATCATCAGCCAGATGCCCCAGACAAGCACCTGGATAACGTTGCGCCACATTGCCGTGCGGCTCACCACTGCCTGCGGATTTTCGCGCCGTTTCTCCTCGGCGGCGCGATCGTGCTCACTCTGTGCGAAGTGGTGGTGGAGCAGGTTGAGTGATGTGTGGCAGATGTAAGAGAAGATATAGAAGAGGATCACCACCTGCACAGCCTTGAAGATGGAGAAGGTGAAGTTCTTCGTGTCGATCAGGCGCATGCTGAAGATGTGGAGCGTGGTGTCGCTGAGGTTGAATACATCAGCGGCCCAATAAATGGACAGGATGATGGACAGCGCACCGGAAATCGGCAGCAGGGCGTAGTAGAAGAAGCGGAACAGCCAGGTGCGCGTGATCGACGTCTCTTTGTCGAAGAAGCGACGGCGAGGATTGTTGCCATAGCCCTTGAGCATTGACGACATGCAGGTGATGGTCAGGATACAGGTCAGCTGCATCGTCCACCAGATCAAGGCTTCGACGGAGAGCAGCGTGTAGCCGACAAGGGAGGCCACCACGCTGAAGACAAACACGATGAGCGACATCGTGGTGTAGAAAACGTCGCTCTTGGGCAACCGCTTCTGATAGTGCTTCACCACACGCCATTGCCAGACGGCACAGATCAACAGCATCGGGGGGAAGATCAGATTGACGAGTGTGTTCGGAATGAGGATGATGCGGAAACCAATGACCAGAAAGCACACCGTCAGCACGGGGGCGTAGATGCGCAGGCCGTTCTTGATCTGCTCGCCGTCGAGGCGGATGAGCAGGGAGAGCAGGATGGCGGCCATCAGCCACGCAAACTCCATGAGCAGACCGGTGGCCATGACAAAGAAGTTCTGAGCCACGGCCTGACGCAGCAAGCCTAACATCAGCGCAAAGGTGATCACTGTCGATGTGGCGATGATTGTGCGGCGCTTGGCATTGAACGAGGCCTTGGTATGGATCATCTCCTGGTCGTCTGTGGCTTCTCCGGTGGGCTCGTTGGAGCTGTCGGACGGCGACGGAGCTTGGATGCTCGCCTTGCGCTTGTCGAACCAGTGGAACAGGAAGTCGATCTTGCCGTTCTTGACAAGGTAGGTGAAGATGAAGCCGATGACCAGATAGTTAAGCCCTGTGGCAATCAGCACACCGATGAATAGTGCTATGAAGAAGCCGAAGATGACCCGTCCGTCCCATTCTGAGAGCGCGTGGTGCACCGGTCGGTATTTCATCAGCACCGAGGTGAGCGTGAGGCTATATTCCTTTCTGAGGTTCTGCAGAACCATCAGATAGTTCTCGCCACCATTGTTGAAGATGCTCCGCTGTATCTCGCCGTAGCGCATGTTGGCGTAGTCGTTGAGGTTTTTGAGGCCCTGCTCTGTGTTGTTGTACAGCGTGATGTATTGCTTCATCTGGTCATTGTTGTCGGCCAGGGTGCGCCGGATGTTGATGGCGAGCGTCAGACAGACGTTGCGGTCGATCTTGGCCTTAGGCGTGAGCGCACCGACGTACATGTTGCTCAGGTCGTTGATCAGACTGTCATAGCGGCTGACTTCCGTGTTGGTGTTGGTGATATAGTCGCGGAAGGGTGCCGCGTTGTCGCGGAACTGCTTGTACTGTTCCGTGGCGGCGTGGCAGGCGTAGGTGAGGTCAAAGATGTTGCCCTCCTTCTGAGAATAGAGCATCAGCGCGTTTTGCTGGCTTTGGTTGCCCACGGTGAGGAGCTCCTTGACAACCATCTGCTGCTGGAGCCGCAGGTCGTTTTGCTGCTTGTCGAGGTCGTGACGATAGGCATTAAGTTCCTGACGCAAGATGGACAGCGAACTGCTGATGTCGCGCTCCTTGAGCACGGCATGACTTGGCAATGCCGTGAGTAACAGAACAGTGAGGATGAGGCAATGGATATATTTCTGCATATTTGATCGTGTGTATTGTCACGCAAAGGTATAAAAAGAATATGTATGGTAGCGGAGTGATGTGGTTAAAGAAGGTTAACAAAGTGACAACTTTGGAGTTTTTTTATTATTTTTGTAGTCGAAGAATTGAAGATATATTGAGTTTACTGGATTACGTTTGTAACTTTTATGTTCAACCCTATTAGGAATTCCTATATGCCGGCGTAATTCTTCAATAGGAAACCAGATAACTCAATAGCCGGCAGGGGGTGGCTTTTTGCAGTCCACCCCCTTTTGATTTCCAAAATGTTTATAGCAGGAAAGAGTAGAGCGTACGCAAGGGTGAATAACTCAAAGCGTAACCGACTTTAGGTGTGCGCACGTCTCGCGTGCGTGCAGTGCACGTATCTTTGGTGTATGTAGCGTGCGTGTCTCTCGTGCTCATGGAGTCTGTGCCTCTTGCGCGCGCGTATATAATATAAGGTGTAGGACAAGGCGTATGTCGTGTTCAGAAACAAGGCTGGATCGGGATGAATGGAAGAAAAGCACTGAGAAGAGGGGAAAAATGGTGGGATGATGGGGCGTTGAGGGAAGGTATAGCATGGTGGAATCAAGTTAAAAAGAGGCTTCGACGGCTGGATTACTCAAGAAGTTCTCTTGGTTAACTTTTGTTTGCAGTCTGTAAAGTGTTGGTTTTCAGTCGCTTTTAAAAAAGTTACAGCGAAGGCTAAAAAAAGTTGCTAAAAAAAGAACAACGTATTGAAAAAATGCGTACCTTTGCATCGTTGTTAATAAACAAATGATTGTTTTACAGATTTAAAAAGCAAAGAAAATGAAGAAATTAGTTTTTATGTTCGTAGCTATCGCAGCTATGTCTTTCGCATCTTGTGGTAATAAGAACCAGAGCGCAGCTCCTGCAACTGACTCTGACACAACAGCTGTCGACACAACTGACAGCGCTGCTGCTCCTGCAGACTCTGCTGCTGCTCCTGCTGACACAGCTGCTCAGGCTAAGTAATCGTTAGCTCGAACTGAAAAATGAGAGAATGCGCCCGAGGCTTTTGCCCCGGGCGTTTTTTTGTGTGTATACCCTTAGCTACCTCAGCTCGCCGGCTTTGTGGCGGGTAGGCTATCCCCCTTGGTAGGGTCTGACAAAAGTGCGCGGGACGTCGGAAACATGTGGCGCATGTCTGTGCTACTTTGACATGTGCGGCGGCCATGGTTGTCAGTCTACACCCAAAGCCTTGACGCGTATCAACTTTTAAGGGCAAAAGGAAAAAATCGGGCGCTACTTTGTCTTTCTTTCCTTCTTTGGCAATACCTTTGCAACGTAAAAAGTATAACGAAACATTAGGAAGGAGTGCTAAACATGGTAACGTTTATGATTGTCGTGACAGCTTCCATCGCTATGGTCGCACAGACTGTCACCTTCATCAATGACTTGAGAAAAGACTAAAGCAAAACGGCTGAACCTTCGTGTTCGGCGTGACTAAAAGGTAAAAGATTGTTTTTTTGACCTTGCTTCAAAGGTCATTGGGAGAAAGCTTAGAAAAACGTTAGGCCTCTCATCAACCATTTCCCATTATGTGGAATCGGTTGATGAGAGGCCTAATTCGTTTGTCGGCTTAGTCATTGCCGTTGTCGGCGGTCAATAGACTATGGCTTATTTCTGAATTCTGAGGGGCTCACGCCCATCTGTTTCTGAAAGTATACATAGAAGTGAGAGGGAGAGGAAAAGCGAAACTTGTCGGCAATCTCTGACAGCGACATGCGTGAGAATTTCAACAGATTGCAGATCTTGGTGGTTGTGAACCGGTTGATCCAATAGCTGGCTCCCCTTCCCGTGAATGTCCGAGACACATCAGAAAGATATTTTATCGTTATGTTCAGCTTGTCGGCATAGTATTCCAGTTTCCGATGCTCGATGTATGCTTCGTCATAGAGCATGCCCATCTACTACATCTTACTATGGCAAAAATACTCAGGGTAAGATGGAGAAGAAGTTAGACGATGCTTACGACGATCCATTGGTTGGCTGCATCCGTACCTATTGCAACGAGGACAAAGACATGGAGAGCCGCTATAATGTCAAAGTGTTCTTGGTGACAGGTTATAGTGAGGAAAATGATGCCTTTAGAGTTACAGAGATTCCCTACATCCCCAAGGGGGTGGGCGTGCTGCTCTATACTACTGATGCGACAGTAGATATTCTTGGTCCAGAAAAGGAGTGGAAAGGCAAGACGTTTAGCAATATAGAGGAAACTTACGACAAGAGCAGGTATCAGGAACGTGAGTGGAAAGCAAGACCGCAAGGTGGACAATGCTTATTATACTCTTGACGGCCGCAAGGTGGAGAAACCTGCTCATGGCCTCTTCATTCATAACGGAAAGACTTATCTCTTTAAATAGACTGACAATGAATTCGGAAAAGAACATATACATCGTACCACAGGCAATCATTGTAAACGGCTGCATAGGTGCCACTATCATGGCGGGAAGTTCTCATGGGCAGGCTACCCAGGATGATGACAGCCATGATGCTAAGTCCTTTCAACCAGTCTGTGATGACAACTTTGTTAGCACTTGGGGAGATGACGATAAGGATGAAAAGTCATCATCTTCGTACGAGTCACACTTGTGGTAATCAAGAATTGGACTTGTAAGGAAATAATTACGTTAAATATACTAAAAAGCGGTTTGCGAATGATTCAACTTATTCGTAAATCGCTTACTTTTGTAGATGAAAAGACGTAAGTCATGAAGTGAGTTATCAACAATATCGTTTTTCCTTAAAGTCTAATGTCCTATGATGAGAATTGGTATTCCAAAGGAGATTAAGCAGGGCGAGAGTCGTGTAGGTATGACTCCCGCGGGCGTCGCTGAGTTGATCAAACACGGTCATCAGGTCTTCGTGCAGCATACGGCTGGAGAGGGCAGTGGTTTTCCCGATGAGGCATATGAGCACGTAGGTGCCGAGATACTGCCGACCATAGAGGATGTCTATGCCCAGTCGGAGATGATCATCAAGGTTAAGGAACCCATCGAACCGGAGTATCCGCTGATCCGCAAAGACCAGTTGGTCTACACCTACTTCCATTTTGCCAGTGACCGGCCGCTGACCGAGGCAATGATCAAGAGCGGAGCCGTGTGTCTGGCCTACGAGACAGTGGAGGAGGCAGACCATAGCCTGCCCTTGCTGCGCCCGATGAGTGAGGTGGCCGGACGTATGGCTGTTCTCAATGGAGCCTACTATCTTCAGAAGACAAAAGGCGGAAAGGGTAAGCTCATCAGTGGCGTGCCCGGCGTGAAACCGACGAAGGTGCTTGTCCTCGGTGGCGGTACTGTCGGTGAGGCTGCCGCACGCATGGCAGCAGGAATGGGTGCTGATGTGGTGATCACGGACATCTCTCTGCCCCGGCTGCGTCAGTTGAGCATTGAGTTGCCGGCCAATGTGACGACACTCTACTCGTCTGACCATAACATCCGGCAGGAGTTAAGAGACGTGGATATCGTCATCGGCTCGGTGCTGATTCCCGGTGACAAGACACCGCATCTGATTACGCGCGACATGCTCAGCCTGATGGAGCCCGGCACAGTGCTCGTTGACGTGGCCATCGACCAGGGTGGTTGCTTCGAGACTTCCCACCCGACGACACACGCCGAACCGGTCTATACTGTCGACGGCATCGTGCACTACTGTGTGGCAAACATCCCGGGTGCTGTGCCCAACACGTCGACAATGGCACTGACCAACGCTACACTGAAATACGCTTTGCAGCTTGCTGACAAAGGCTGGCGCAAAGCATGTGAAGACAATCCGGCCCTGCGCAAAGGCCTGAACATCGTTGAGGGTAAGGTGGTGTTCAAACCTGTTGCTGATGTGTGGGGCTTGAAATACGAAAAACTCGCCTAATCGGAACTAATTATATATCCTATTTTTCGAAAGGAATCTATACTGATGCTCCTTCGGGAACAGCAGTTGAGCTGAACATAAAGAGTTATGTCGGCAAAGGAATTCCTAATAAGCAATTTTAGTAATTAAGTTGAGGAGTGACGACGTGATGTCGTTGCTCCTTTTTTTAGCTGTTTATAAGTCTTCTTTGCGTCGTTCTCAGTGTCTCTGTGTGAGAGATGGTCGCTGAATATAAAGCAAAAAAAACAGTGACCATCATGTGATGATCACTGTTCTATAGCGATTTACCTATCAAGACTCTTGAGCCTTGCTAAGGTTGTTATTGGCTTAGTAGTTCTCAGCCTTGAGCTCGAAGAAGCTCTGAGGATGCTTGCAGACAGGGCAAACCTCGGGAGCCTTAGGACCTACGACAACGTGTCCGCAGTTGCGGCAAACCCAGATGGCATCTCCGTCGCGGCTGAAGACGAGTGCGTCCTCGATGTTCTTCAGCAGCTTGCGATAGCGCTCCTCGTGAGTCTTCTCGATAGCAGCGACAGCGCGGAACTTGTAGGCGATCTCTGTGAAGCCTTCTTCCTCAGCTTCCTTAGCCATCTTGGCATACATGTCAGTCCACTCGTAGTTCTCACCTTCTGCAGCAGCCTTCAGGTTCTCGCGTGTGCTCTTGATGTCGCCACCTTCGAGATACTTGAACCACAGTTTAGCGTGCTCCTTCTCGTTCTGAGCGGTCTCCTCGAAGATAGCAGCGATCTGCTCGTAGCCATCCTTACGTGCCTTGGAAGCGAAGTAAGTGTATTTGTTACGTGCCTGGCTCTCACCAGCGAAAGCCTCCTGGAGGTTCTTCTCTGTCTTTGTTCCTTTCAGTTCTTTCATAATGTTTTTGATGTTAATGGTTGTGTGGCATTGCCACATGTTGTGTTTATATTGTTACAATGCAAAGTTAAGCGTCTTTTTCGGAATATCCAAAAAATATGCGACTAACCTTTCATAACTATTGTTAATGACTATTATGGGTTACTGCTCACGAAACATCCGCAGCACATCGCAGTGCGAGACGTAACGGTTTGACTGATAGGCGGGATTGAGCGCGAGGAAGTTGTTGAGTTGTGCCAGTGCCTTGTACTGTCTTGTCTGCTTTTGGAAGTTGACTTTTTCACCCGGATAGA